>Ga0126304_10000020_pt1 | contig 34347 bp, 39 predicted proteins | sample Plot25_FD_92538 | JGI IMG/M metagenome (GOLD analysis project Ga0126304, IMG submission 92538) | Serpentine soil microbial communities from UC McLaughlin Reserve, CA, USA - Plot25 | ecosystem: Environmental > Terrestrial > Soil > Grasslands | place: USA: UC McLaughlin Reserve, Lake County... | reverse complement strand
GCCGGCTGGCCCTCAGCGGCCGAGTTCCTTGCGCCCGGCTCGCCTGAGTCGACGGCGTTGCGAGGGGTCGAGCATGAGGTAGCCGGCCACCGGCAGGCCGACGATCAGCAGCAGCGCGATCCAGTTCGGCAGCACGATCCACAGGAAGATCGCCGCCGCCGCGCCCCCGACGAGGTACTTCGTTCCGTTCGACATTCGTCACCAACTCTCGGACCGAGCCGATCCCGGCCGGCTTCCATTGTCGGTCACGGAAGACGTCACCGCTCTCCGGAACATCCCTGACGCGTCCCGGAGATCCGTCGGGCGGCGAGCCGGGGCCGTCCTACGAGGCCGGTTTCGTCCTCACCAACTGGTATCCTCATGCAGCCTCGAGCCCCCGTAGCTCAGGGGATAGAGCACCGCCCTCCGGAGGCGGGAGCGCAGGTTCGAATCCTGCCGGGGGCGCTTAGTGATCTTGATACGGCAGTCGCCGGACTGCTGGCTGATCGCCGTTTGCCGATGTCGCTACCGGATGGCAGGACTTCGCCCCAATGCCGCGTCGTGTAGGTGTGATCCCGTTTTACGGCCCTCGGTGCAGGGAATCGGGCACCTGCGGAGGTGTTTCTCGATGACCGAGCCGACGAGACCAGGGCGCACCCCGGCGGAGTGACGCATGACTTATCCGCTGCGGCAACTGGCCGACGTCTTCGGCGCGCCTGGCCCGTGGAGCACTGCCTACGTCGACGCTCGGCACGACACAGAAGACGCACCCCATGCGGGCCAGCTCAGGTGGCGAGCCGTTCGCCAAGCACTGACGGACCGGGGTGCGCCGGAGGAGGACCTTGCTGCGCTCGATGCCGCGGTCGCGGCGCCCACCGAGATCGGTGGCGAGGCATGCCGCTATCTGCTGGCAGGACAGGGTCGGGTGGTGCTCGACGAGGTGATGCCCGGAGCACCCGTCGGTCCCGACGTCGCCGTTCACGGCGCGCTTCCGGACGTCCTCCCTCTCGTCCTGCACCGATTGCACGAGGTGCCCTACGTGGTCGTCGAAGCCGGCCGCGAGGGTGCCCACGTCTCGGCGCACCGCGCCAGTCGGCCCACCACGGTCGCCGAACACGACGTGGCCGGCGAGACAGATCGCATGAGAAAGGTTCAGGCCGGCGGCTGGTCGCACCGGCGCTATCAGCAGCACGCCGAGGAGGTGTGGGCACGCAATGCAGCAGCGGTAGCCGAGGATGTCGCCCGCACCGTCCAGCAGACCGGCGCCGATGTCGTCGTGCTCGCCGGCGATGTCCGCGCCCGCGAATTGCTGACCGACAGTCTGCCCCCGGGGGTCAGGAGCCTGCTGGTCCAGGTCGACGTACACACCCGTGCTCCCGGCGCCGACCACGGCGCGCTGGACAGCGCGCTCCACCAACACCTCGATGACAAGGCCGAAGCCGAGGAGCGCCACCTGCTCGACCGGCTGGCCACGAAGGCCGGTGAGGGTCAACGAACCTCCGCCGTGGGCCTGGGTGCCACGGTTGACGCGCTGCGACAGGGCCAGGTCGAGACCTTGCTGCTGGATCCCGCCGCTCTCGATGGCCGCCACCTGCTCGCTCTCGAAGCCGCTCCCTGGGTCGCGATCGCACCCGATGAGGCGACCGGCGCCGAGGTGCTCGCGGAGGTCCCGGCGACGCAGGCGCTGCTTCGGGCGGGCGCGCTGACCGATGCTGACGTTCTCGTGGTCGACGCGGAACGGCTGGCCAGGCCCGACGGCGTGGCCGCCCTGCTGCGCTGGCCCGTCGGTCCCGGAGCGTCCTGACCCCCAGGTGTGGATGCCGCACGGCTGCGGCAGGGTTCCCGGCGGCGCCGGTCACCGGGTCAGAAGCAGGATCTTGCCGGTCGTGCGTCGTCCCTCGAGATCCGTATGGGCCCGAGCCGCGTGCGCCAGCGGGTACGTGCCGCCGATCCGCAGGGAGAGCGATCCGTCGGCGACCCACCCGAACACCTCATCGGCGCGTCGGTGCAGCTCCGGCGGGTCGGCGGTGTAGTGGCGCAGGCTCGGACGGGTGACGAACAGTGACCCCTGGTTCTCCAGGCGCATCAAGTCGACCGGCGGAACCGGTCCGCTGGCGGCACCGTAGAGCACGAGGGTGCCACGGACCGCGAGGCTGGCCAGGCTGCCGTCGAACGTCGATGCACCCACGCCGTCGTAGACGACGTCCACGCCTCGCCCCTCGGTCAGCTCACGAGCTCTGGCGGTGAAGTCCTCGTCGCGATAGAGGACCACATCGGTGGCGCCCGCCTGTCGGGCGAATTCGGCCTTCTCCGGAGTCGACACGGTGGCGATCACCCGCCCGCCACGCCGGGTGACGACCTGGGTCAGCAGCAGGCCGACCCCGCCGGCCGCGGCATGGACAAGCACGTCGTGTCCCTCCGCCACCGGGAAGGTCGACGTCGCGAGGTACTGAGCGGTCATCCCTTGCACCGGAACTGCGGCTGCCAGGAGGTCGTCGACACCGTCGGGGACCCGCAACGCTCGCAGCGCGGAGATCACCACCAGTTCGGCATAACTGCCGCCCTGGCCCGTCCAGGCCACCCGATCCCCGACCCGCCAGCCTTCGACCTCGGACCCCACGGCTACGACCCGGCCCGTGCCTTCCTGGCCGGGAATTGCGGGAAGCTCGACCCGGTATCGCCCCGAGCGCTGGTAGGTGTCGACGTAGTTGACCCCCGCGGCCACTGTCTCCACCAGCAGTTGTCCAGGCCCGGGCGTGGGATCGGGACGTTCCACGACCACCAGCACGTCTGGACGTCCGGGTTCGTTGAACACCACAGCTCGCATGCGACTCCCTCCCGGTGCTATCCCTGCGAGGGAAGCCGCACCGACCGGCTCGTTCTTCCCGAGGCCCGGCCACGAGCAGGGCTTCGTTACGAAATACCCGGAGCGTCAGCGGGGTTTGTGCCGGCGGGATGGCAGCGTAGCGATTGCACGTCACTGGAGGCCGATGATGGGCATCAGCAGGTTGAACCACGCCGTTCTCTACGTGCGTGATCTCGAGCGGAGCGTTGCCTTCTACTCCGACGTCCTCGGCTTCCAACGCATCGACATGACACCCGAGGGGTTCCGCGGCGCAGCCTTCCTACAGGCGCCGGCCTCGACCAACGACCACGACCTCGGGCTGTTCGAGATCGGAGCGTCGGCAGGCTCGTCGGCGGCCGGACGGTCGACGGTGGGTCTCTACCACCTGGCTTGGGAGGTCGAGACATTAGCGGACCTGAGCGGCCTCGCTCGCACGCTGGCCGAGCATGGCGCGCTCGGGGGGACGTCGGACCACGGCACCACCAAGAGCCTCTACGGGAAGGATCCCGACGGGCTCGAGTTCGAGATCGCCTGGATCGTGCCTGCCGATCGGCTCGACGCCGCCGCTCTCGATGCCCGAAAGACGATCCGGCCACTCGACCTCGACGCAGAAATTGCTCGATACGGCGCAGACACGCGGGGCGGGGTGGGAATCTCGGTACCGCTCGGGACGCGGTGATGACCGAGACACCCGACGTCGTCTGGGCTGATCATGCCGAGTACCTCGCACAGGCGTCGCGCGACGACGCCGAGTGGTACGCGGATGTGGCGCGAAGCCTCGTCGGTCCGGACGACGGCCTGCTCGTCGATGTCGGCTGTGGCGGCGCGGGGATGGCCGCGGCACTCGCGCTGGCGGCGCCGAGAGCCGACGTCGTCGCGATAGACGGCGAGGCGGAGGTGCTGGACGCGGCACGTGCCCACCTCAACCAGGTCGCCCCCCGGGTGCGGACTTCCCGTGCCGACCTGAACGAGCCGGCTGCTCTCGCCGACGTCGTCGGCGGCGGTGCCGACGTCGTCTGGGCCTCCCACGTCGTCCACCACGCGCCGGACCAGCAGGCTGCCGTCGATCTGCTCGCCGGCCTGCTGGCTCCCGGAGGCCGGCTCGCGCTCGCCGAGGGCGGGCTGACCAGTCGCCACCTGCCATGGGACCTCGGCGTCGGCCGGCCGGGCCTCGAACTGCGCCTCGAGGCGGTCCAGGACCGGTGGTTCGCCGCCATGCGGGACGGGCTGCCCGGAGCGGTTCGAATGCCGTACGGCTGGACGGTGGCGCTGGAGCGAGCCGGGCTCAGGGACATCACCACCCGGAGCATGCTCATCGAGCGGTCAGCGCCGCTGTCCGAGCCGGATCGGAGCCGGATAGTCGACAAGCTCGCACATCGCGTCGACCATCTTCGTGACACGGGTCTGCTCGAGTCCGCCGAGCTCGAGGTATGGGACCGGCTGCTCGACCCGGCAAGTCCGGACTGGCTGGCCCGTCGTGACGACACATTCGTGCTCGATGGCCGCAGCGTCCACGTCGGACGACGCTGACTCATCATCCAGCCGGACGCCTGCCGGGTCAGCGACCGGACGAGCCGGAGCGACCCTCCGGCGAGCTCGAGCCGGTGGTGTACTCGTCATAGGCAGACGACGATCCGCCGGCACCGGTGGATCCGAGCGCGGGAGCACTCGGAGCGGCCGTCACGGACGCGGCGCCGCCTCCAGTACTGGCCTTGAGCTCCGCGAGCCGCGCCTCCACTTCGGCCTGCGCGTCGAGGTCGTCGAGTCGCTCGAACTGGGCATCCAGGGACGACGCAGCCAGCTCCGCCTGCCCCTGGACCCTGGCCTCCTCGCGCCTGATCTTGTCTTCGAACCGGCTGACCTCACTGGTCGGGTCGAGTATGTCGATGCTCTTCACCGCGTCGTGGACCTGGGCCTGGGCCTGGGCCGACTTCGCGCGTGCGACCAGCTCGTCGCGCTTGCTGGTCAACTCGTCCAGCTTGTCCTTCATCGACGCGAGGCCCGACTTCAGCTTCTCGACGACATCCCGCTGGGCAGCCAGGTGCGGCTCGGCCGCCTTGACCTCGTTCTCCGCGGACATTTGCTTGCCGATCGCGACCTTGGCCAGGTTGTCGAACTTCTCCGCGTCGGCCGCGTTGCCGGCGGACCTGAACTCGTCGGCCTTCTGGCTCGCCGCCAGCGCCTTGCGGCCCCATTCGACCACCGCGTTCTGGTCCTCGGCGTAGTCGGCCTCGAGCATGCGCAGGTTGCCTATGGTCTGCGCGACCGCGCCCTCGGCCTCCGCGATGCTGTTGGTGTAGTCACGGACCATCTGGTCGAGCATCATCTCGGGATCTTCGGCCGAGTCGAGAAGCGCGTTGATGTTGGCCTTCGCCATCTGTGCCACGCGACCGAAAATGGACTGTTTGCTCATGTTCCTACCCTCCTGGGGACTCGTTGCCCGATCGTGTGCCCACGGTCTCGGCTGTCGCTCCTATCGCTCCTAGAACCTGCCGCCACCACCGCGGCGGCCACGCGTACCACTGCCGCCGAAGCTTGCGGGGCCGCGGCGTCCACCGCCACTCCCTCCGAGGCCGCCGAAACCGCCGCCTCCGAAGCCTCCACCTCCGCGCCCTCCACCGCCGAAGATGCTGTCGATGAGGATGCCTCCGAGAATCGCTCCGCCGAGGCCGCCGATGCCTCCGCCCCCGCCTGCTCCACCCCCGGCGAAAGCACCGACGTCGGCCCGCGCGAGCTGTCCGGCCTGCTCGGCCAACGCGTCGGCCTGCTGGGCCGCCGCCAGCGCCGACACGGGGTCGGTCCGTGCAAGCGCCATCGCCTGGTCGAGATGTCGCTGCGCCTCGGCCAGGCGGGTGCGTGCCTCGCCGCCGATTCCGCCACGGCGGGTCGTGATGAAGTCCTGGGTGGCCGAGACCTCGCTGCGTGCCGCAAGCAGGGCCTGCTCGAGCGACGCGCGCGCCCGCTGGATTCTCTGCTGCTGGTCACGGACGCCCTCCAGCGCCCGGTCCAGACGACCGCCGGCCTCCTCGATCCGGCGAACGGCAGCGAGCGGGTCGTACCGCCCACCGGCGATCTCCTGCTGCACGCTGACGACGGCCGCCTCCGCGGCCGCGACATGACCGGCCAGATCGGGGACCTGCCCGCTCGCCAGCAGCGCCTTGGCCTCGGCCAGGTCCTGCGTGGTCTCCGCGATCCTCCCCTCAACGCTGGTCGCGGCCTCGTCGAGGCCGGCGGCGAGACGGTCCACGGCTTCGAGCAGTTGTCCCGCCTGCCCGGCGGCTTCCTCCGCAGCCCGTACCGCGACCGCCGCATCGGCGGTGTCGCCGTTCTCGAGGTCTTGCCGGGCCCCGGCGACAGACGTTCGTACGAATGCCAGCCGTTCCCGAACCTGATCGGGATTGGCCGCGATCGGCGCCAGCGCACTCTCCGCATATCGCCTGGCCAGACCGTGCAGCGTGGCGGTGGTCCGTCCCAGCCGGGCCTCGATGTCCACGGTCTTCTGCTCGACCTCGGCGATCACCTGAGGAGCGTTCTTCTCCAGCTCGCGAAGCCGGTCGAACGCCTCGGCTTCGGCGTCGAGCCGGGCGTTGGCCTCCTCACAACGGCTGATGATCTGGGTGAGCATCGTCCGCTTCGTGGCATCGTCCTCCGGCTCGGAGTCGTCGAGCTGCTGGCGGAGCATGAACGAGGCGTTCAGATGCGCCTTCGCCTCGTCGAGGGCCGCGGCGAACGGCGCCGCCGCCGGTTCGCCGAACTGTGCCGTGGCGAAGCCCAACTCCTGCTCGCTGGTCTTGATCGAGTCGTCGGTCTCGACGAGTAGCCGGCTCGCGCGCAGGTCGAGCTGGTCGAGCGGCATCTGGCCGGCATCCACGCCTGCTCCCGGCACGGACGTCCGGCGGCGGCGAGAACGGACGAATACATATCCGCCTGCACCGACGACGCCGACTCCGACGGCGGCGGCCACCGGGCCCCACGGGAACCCGCCGGCGGCGCTCGGGTTCGCCTCGCCGGGTGTGATGGCCGGTGTCCGCACCTCTTCGCCGGCCAGAACGGCGCGGTAGCCCTCGGCTGCCCCTACCGCCGCGCCCGCCCAGTCGTTCTGCTGCAGGGGCGGCTCGATCGCGACGGTGGCCACCTCGGCCAACTGGGCGTCGGTCAGCGGATAGTCCTCATCGACCGAGTAGGCGTATCGCCGGTCGCCGGTGGCGACCGTCAGGAGGGCGTCGTTGAGCCCAAGACCGTTGCGGTCCGCCGTCTCGTCGGCCCACTCCTGCGCGTCCATGCCTGAGAACGAGTCGACGTACACGACGAAGAGTTGGAGCCGGTGATCGGTGTTGAGCCGGTCGAGTGCGTCCTCGACCTCGCCGCGTCGCTCGTCGAGCGCGTCCACCCGGTCGGTTATCTGCCCGGATTCGAGCTCGACGGGATCCTCGGCACGCGCTATGCCGGGCGTCGTGAGCCACAGCAACCCGATGGCCACAGCCGCTCCTCGAACGAACCACGCCCGCATGTCTGCCTCTCTGCCGACCCCGAATGCCTGTGTCGATCTTCCTCGGAGCGTAGGTCGGTCACATGAACTCGGCTACCCGAACCGATGGACCTCGAACCCGGCGCAAGAGCCTGCTCGGCCGGGCCACCTGTGCGAGCCTGCGTCACGCCGAGGCGGAGACTAGCCTGTAGGCACAGCAGCGGCGATTCTCTCGAACTGGAAGAAGGCGAACGCCCCAGTGGCCTCTCAGACCGGCCCGCTCGCGGGTTTCGGACCGAACGAGTGGCTCGTCGAGGAGCTCTATCAGAGCTGGCTCGAGGACCCGAGCACCGTCGACAAGGCCTGGTCCGACTTCTTCGATGACTACACCGCACCCAACTCGCCGAACGGGCGCCAGCCTGGCGCCGTCCAGCCCAGCAGGGGGAAAGACGTGACCACGGCCGCATCGAGAGACGCGACGACGGCCACGCCGGAGGAGGCCGGCGCCGCCCAGGACCAGCCGGCGCCGGTTGCCGGTGTCGCGGGCACCCGTGCAGTGGCCGACACCAAGCAGCCCGCGGCGGGGCGAGCCGAGCCGGCCCCGACCCGCGCGACGACGCCGACCGGAGCGACGGTCCCGGACCCGACGGTTTCGGCTGCACCACCACCGCAGGCGGGGGATGCCGCCGTCGTCGAGACGACGCCGTTGCGGGGTGCTTCGGCGCGTGTCGTCACCAACATGGAGTCCAGCCTCGACGTACCCACGGCCACCAGCGTGCGCGCGGTGCCGGCGAAGCTCCTGGTCGACAACCGGATCGTCATCAACAACCATCTGGCCCGCTCACGTGGCGGCAAGGTGTCGTTCACCCACGTCATCGGGTTCGCGCTGGTCAAGGCGTTGGCCCGGATGCCTGAGATGAACTACGCCTACGGCGAGACCGACGGCAAGCCGGTCCTCGTCAAGCCGGGCCACGTCAATCTCGGGCTCGCGATCGACATGAAGAAGAAGGACGGCACCCGCCAGCTGCTGGTACCCAGCATCAAGAAGGCCGAGACCCTCGACTTCGCCCAGTTCTGGTCCGCGTACGAGGACCTCGTCCGGCGTGCCCGGAGCGGCCAGCTCGGGATCGACGACTTCGCCGGCACCACCATCACGCTGACGAATCCCGGCACGATCGGCACCGTCCACTCGGTGCCCCGGCTGATGAAGGGCCAGGGCACGATCATCGGCGTCGGCGCCATGGAGTACCCGGCCGAGTTCCAGGGCGCCGCTCCGGAGACGCTGGCCCGGCTCGGCATCTCGAAGGCCATGACGCTCACCAGTACGTACGACCACCGGGTGATCCAGGGCGCCCAGAGCGGCGACTTCCTGCGTATCGTCCACGGTCTCCTCCTCGGGGAGCAGGAGTTCTACGACGAGATCTTCCAGGCTCTACGCATCCCGTACGAGCCGATCCGATGGGCCGCAGACGTCACGGCCAGCCACGAGGACGAGGTCGGCAAGCAAGCCAGGGTCCTCGAGCTGATCCACGCGTACCGAGTCCGCGGCCACCTGATGGCCGACACTGACCCGTTGGAGTACAAGCAGCGCAGCCATCCCGACCTCGACGTCACGACCCACGGGCTCACCTTGTGGGATCTCGACCGGGAGTTCGCCACCGGCTCCTTCGGCGGCGGCAAGCGGTTCATGCTGCTACGCGACATCCTCGGCGTGCTCCGCAACGCCTACTGCCGCACGGTCGGCATCGAGTACATGCACATCCAGGAGCCCGAGCAGCGGCGTTGGATCCAGGAACGCGTCGAGAAGCCCGGCGACCGGATGAACCGTGACGACCAGATGCGGATCCTGCTCAAGCTCAACCAGGCAGAGGCTTTCGAGACATTCCTGCAAACGAAGTACGTCGGGCAGAAGCGCTTCTCCCTCGAGGGTGGCGAGTCGATGATCCCGATCCTCGACGAGATCTGCGAGTCCGCCGCCGAGGAGGAGCTCGACGAGGTCTGCGTCGGCATGGCACACCGTGGCCGGCTGAACGTGCTGGCCAACATCGTCGGCAAGAGCTACGCCCAGATCTTCCGCGAGTTCGAGGGCAACATCGACCCCCGGACCGTCCAGGGCTCGGGCGACGTCAAGTACCACCTCGGAGCCGACGGCGAGTTCGTAGGTCAGAACGGCGAGCGGATCAAGGTCTCCCTCACCGCCAACCCGAGCCACCTCGAGGCTGTAAACCCCGTCCTCGAGGGCATCGCACGGGCCAAGCAGGACATCCTCGACCGGGGCGAGGAGTTCCCCGTGCTGCCGATCCTGGTCCACGGCGACGCCGCCTTCGCCGGCCAGGGCGTGGTGGCCGAGACACTCAACCTCTCCCAGCTGCGCGGCTACCGCACCGGCGGGACGATCCACGTGGTCGTCAACAACCAGGTCGGGTTCACCACGTCCCCGGAGCAGTCCCGTTCGTCGATGTACTGCACCGACGTGGCCCGGATGGTGCAGGCGCCGATCTTCCACGTCAACGGCGACGACCCCGAGGCATGCACCCGGGTGGCGCGGCTGGCGTTCGAGTTCCGGCAGGAGTTCCGCAAGGACGTCGTCATCGACCTGGTCTGCTACCGCCGGCGCGGCCACAACGAAGGCGACGACCCCTCGTACACGCAGCCGCTGATGTACGACCTGATCGAGCAGAAGCGCTCCGTGCGCAAGCTCTACACCGAGGCGCTGATCGGCCGCGGCGACATCTCCGTCGAAGAGGCCGAGCAGGCACTGCGGGACTACCAGCAACAGCTCGAGCGGGTGTTCGCCGAGACCCGTGAGGCCGAGGACCAACCGCCGAAACCGATGACGGTGCCGTCCTACCCGGACAAGCCGGAGCCGACCGGGAAGGCGGTCACCGCCGTCAGTGAGGAGACGCTCAAGCGTATCGGCGACGCGCACCTGAGCCTGCCCGAGGAATTCACAGTCCACCCGAAGGTGCTGCCGCAGTTGCAGCGGCGGGCGGCGATGTTCACCGAGGGCGGCATGGACTGGGGCACGGCCGAGATTGCGGCGTTCGGTTCCCTGCTGCTCGACGGCCGGCCGATCCGACTGTCCGGCCAGGACACCCGGCGGGGCACATTCGTGCAGCGATTCGCCGCCATCGTCGATCGAGTGACGGGCGAGTCGTACGTGCCGTTGCAGAACCTGGATCCCGAGCAGGCAAAGTTCTATGTGTACGACTCGCTGCTCTCGGAGTTCGCCGCGATGGGCTTCGAGTACGGCTACTCGGTCGCCCGATCCGATGCGCTGGTGCTGTGGGAAGCGCAGTTCGGCGACTTCGCGAACGGCGCCCAGGTCATCATCGACGAGTTCATCGTCGCCGGGGAACCGAAGTGGAACCAGCGCTGCGGAGTCGTGCTTCTGCTTCCCCATGGCTATGAGGGCCAGGGGCCCGACCACTCATCCGGGCGGATCGAGCGCTTCCTCACCATGGCCGGGGACGACGCCTTCCGGGTCGCTCAGCCGTCCACGCCGGCCTCGTACTTCCACCTGCTCCGCCTGCACACGTTGCGGGCGGACCACAGGCCGCTGATCGTCTTCACGCCGAAGTCGATGCTGCGCAACAAGAACGCCGTCTCGGCACCGGCCGATCTCACCGGTGAGACGACGTTCCAGCCGGTGATCTCCGACACCGAGGTCGACGAGTCCCGGGTCGACCGGGTGCTGCTCTGCTCGGGCAAGATCGTGTGGGACCTGCGCGCCGAGCGGACCAAGCGCTCGGACGACCACACCGCGATCCTGCCGGTCGAGCAGCTCAACCCGTTGCCCGCCGACCAGATCGTGGCCGAGGTCGGTCGGTTCCCCGGCGCGAAACAGGTCCGCTGGGTCCAGGACGAGCCGTACAACATGGGCGCCTGGCCGTTCGTCGCGCTGCATCTGGCGCCACAGCTCTCCGGCGTGGAGCTGACCGGCCTCGCCCGGCCGGCGGGCTCGGCTCCGTCGGTCGGCTCGCACGCCCGGCACGTCGAGCAGCAGCGTCAGCTGATGGACGACTCCTTCGCATAGGTCTCACGGAGGGCGTAGTTGTACTTCACCGACCGCGGAATCGAAGAGCTCGAGGACAGGCGCGGAGACGACACGGTGACCCTGGCCTGGGTTGCCGAGCGGCTGCGCAACTTCGTCGACCTCAACCCGGAGTTCGAGACTCCGGTCGAGCGGCTGGCCACGTGGCTTGCCCGCCTCGACGATGACTGAACCGGCTTGATCAGAGCCGTTCATCCGGCACGATGGCCTCTGTGCGGGATGTGCGGTTGTGCGTCTTCGGCGACTCCTTCGTCGCCGGAGTGGGTGATCCCAAGGCGCTCGGGTGGGTCGGGCGAGTCGTCGCCCGCACGCCGTCGTCCACCGGAGTAGACCTCACGGTGTACCAGCTCGGCGTGCGTGGCGAGTCGGTCGAGGACGTCGTCGTGCGGATGCCGGTAGAGAGCGCGCCGCGGTTCGCCCGGGGAGACCAGCACGGCGTCGTCGTCTCGGTCGGGGTCGCCGACGCGCATGCCCGCATTCCGGCAGAGCGCTCGGCCGCCACCCTGGAATTCGGTCTCGGGTCCACGGACATGCGCCGCCTGGTGGTCGGCCCGCCGCCGGTGGGCTCGTCTGACGTGCGGGCGCGAATCGCGGATCTCGACGTTGCGTTCGAGGAGGTCTGTGCCCGGCTGGCCGTGCCGTACGTGTCGACTCAACGGCCGCTCGCCGACCACCGTCCGTGGTTGGAGCAGGCGTTCACCGACGGACTGCACCCCGGTCAGGCCGGCTACGGCATGCTCGCCTACGTGGTGCTGCATGGCGGTTGGTACGACTGGCTCGGTGTCGAGGCTCCGGTGACACCCGATCGAAAACGCCGCGGCGACACAGGGTCGGGCGGAGTCTGATCCCTCGATCGCCCGCGGCCGCCCCCTCACGGCGCAGTGAACACGACCTTGCCGAAGACGTCGCCTCGCGCGAGAGCGGCAAACCCGTCCCTGGCCCGGTCGAGTGACAGCACCCGGTCGATGACGGGCCGGACCCCGCTGTAGTCGCAGAACCGGAGCAGCTGGGCCAGCTCGGCCTTCGAGCCCATGGTCGAACCCAGCACGCGAAGCTGCAGGTAGTACACGCGGCTCAGCTCGGTCTCAGCACTGCGCCCGGACGTGGCGCCGGACACCACCAGGGTGCCGCCGGGCCGCAGCGACCTGATCGAGTGCTTCCAGGTCGCCGCGCCGACCGTCTCCATGACGGCGTCGACGCGATCGGGAAGGCGTGCCCCGGACTCGAAGACCTCGGCGGCGCCGAGGTCCAGCGCACGCGAGCCGTTGTCCAGGTCGCGTGTCGTGACCCACATCCGGGCACCGGCGGCCGCGCCGAGTGCCACGAGAGCCGTTGCTACGCCGCCACTCGCGCCCTGCACCAGGACGGTCGAACCCGGAGCGACCTGGGCCTGGGTGAACAACATCCGGTACGCGGTGAGCCAGGCGGTCGGCAGACAGGCCGCCTCCTCGAACGACAGGCCTGCCGGCTTGGGCAGCAGGTTTCGGCGCGGCACAGCCACGCGCTCGGCGAGCGTGCCCGGGTGGAGCTCGGAGAGGAGCGTGCGCTTGGGATCGAGCGTCTCGTCGCCCATCCAGTCGGCCGACGGGATGACCGAATGGATCACGACCTCGTCGCCGTGCTCGTCGACACCGGCGGCGTCGCAGCCGAGGATCATCGGGAGCTGGTCGGGCTTCAGACCCACGCCCCGTAGCGACCAGAGATCGTGATGGTTGAGCGCGCTGGCACGCACGGTCACGACGGTCCAGCCGTCCGGCACCCTGGGCTCGGGCCGATCAGCGAGCGCGAGGCCGGTCAGAGGATCGTCGGCGTCGATGCTCTCGGCGTAGACGGCGAACATCCCACGACCCTAGTACCGGTCTTGTCAGGAACCCGTTCGCCGTTGTTATGCTCCGCCGGCTCCGAGCAGCAAGTCGGTTGCGACGCAGCCGCTCTAGGAGGAACCCTGCCATGCGCCGCCACGTCATGCCCGCGCTCGCCACTCTGACCGCCGTGGGCATTCTCCTGGCCGGCGCCGGCTGCTCGTCGGATACGGCCTCCAGGTTGCCGGAGTCCACCGAGAGCCCGTCGGATCCGTCGCGGTCGGAGCCGGCTGGAACCGCCGAACCGGACGGCGACGCCGAGATCGGCACGTCCAATCAGGCGCAGGCCTACATCGAGGCGCTCACCGGGTTCGAGCCTATGCCGCTGCCGGCTTCCGTCGAGGAGGAGGCGTCGTCGTTCTTCGACACCGACCCGGCACTCAGGGAGGCTGCTCGCGGCTACGCCATGATGTCGGCGACGAGTCCGGACGGCGAGCCGGCCGGCGTGATCCTGGTCATCGACATCGAACCCAGCTTCGCCGCCCTACGGCTGACGTGATCACGCGCCGGCTCCCCGCCGCCGTAGCCGCCCGGGTCGGGGCCACACCCGGCCCAGGGCAACGGCTACGACGGCGTCCCGCCCAACGGCCCCGATCTGCCAGGAGTCCACGCCCTCACGCGGGTTGTCCCGCTCGATCCACCAGCCCTCGGCGTCCATCCAGCCGATCCGCTTGACCGACAACCCCGGCCGACCGGGTAGGCGCACGACGGCGATCCGGCCCGGCCTGGGCTGTACGCCGTACCGCACCAGGAGCCGGTCACCCTCGCGCAGCGTGGGCTCCATCGACCGCCCGCGCACGACGGCGAGCCCGAAGCGCGGCACCGATGTGCCCCTTTCCGAAGGGTCGCAGATCCGGGAGTAGTGTCGCCCAGGTAGACAGGCTCGACGTCATAAGACCCACACGGAGGGACACCAAGGATGCTCGCGCGTCTGCTCGCTCGCACCATCGTGGTCGATGCCCACTGCGACCTGCCCTGCGGCGTCTACGACCCGGCCCAGGCCAGGATCGAGGCGCAGTCGGTAAAGGCGATCTGCGAGAAATACGCCGACAACGACGACCCGGACTTCCGCACCCGAGCTTTGATCATCAAGGAACAGCGGGCGGACCTCGTCAAGCATCACCTCTGGGTGCTGTGGACCGACTACTTCAAGCCGCCGCACTTCGAGAAGTACCCGCAGCTGCACGAACTCTTCAACGAAGCGACCAAGCTCGCGGGAGGGGGCCCCGGCGGCTCCAAGTCCTCCACCGATCCAGCGGTCGCCGACCAGCTGCTCGCCAAGATCGACGAGATAGCCGAGATCTTTGCCGAAACGAAGGCCGCCTGACCCTAGGCTCGAGCGCGTCGAACTCGGGGCAGAGGCACCACCGCTGCGGCGCCGTGGTGCCTCTGCCCTCACGTTAGGCCAAGGAGAGCTGTGACCGAGACCCATGATGTGGCCCGCGACCACGTCGAACTGCGCGTGCCTGCCTCCAGTGCCTATCTCGCGGTGCTCCGCACCGCGGCCGCCGGCCTGGCAGCCAGGCTCGACTTCACCCTCGACGACATCGAGGACCTGCGGATCGCCGTCGACGAAGCCTGCGCGCTGCTGTTGCCTCTGGTGGAGGGCGACGGGCAGCTCACCTGCCGGTTCGACCTGGCCCCCGATCTGTTGGAGGTCGCCGTCTCGGTCCCGTCGGCGTCGACCGAGCCGCCCAGTCACGACAGCTTTGCGTGGACCGTCCTGACGGCGCTCGCCGGCGAGATCGACGCGGCGGTGGCCGACGGCAACCTGACGCTGGTCCTGCGTAAGCACCGGGTGGTGACCAGCGGGTGAACTCCTCCACCGGCATGGGCGTGGATCGGCAGCAGAGCCGTGAGCTGCTCGACCTGCTCTCCGGTCTTCCCTCCGGCGATCCGCGCCGAGAGGACACCCGCAACACGCTGGTGACCCTGCACCAGCCCTTGGTCGAGCACCTGGCCCGACGCTTCCGCAATCGTGGCGAGCCTTACGACGATCTCGTGCAGGTCGCAACGATCGGCCTGATCAAGGCGATCGACAGGTACGACCCCGAACGGGGTGTCGAGTTCTCGACGTACGCCACGCCCACCATCGTCGGTGAGATCAAGCGATGGTTCCGCGACAAGGGCTGGGCCGTGCGTGTGCCGCGGCGCCTTCAGGAGCTCCGCCTCGCGATCGGATCCGCCACCGGAACGCTCACCCAGGAGCTGGGCCGGTCCCCGACGGTAGCCGAGCTCGCGGAGCGGCTCGCAGCCAGCGAGGACGACGTCCTCCAGGGGCTCGAGTCCGCCAACGCCTACAGCACCCTGTCGCTCGACGCTCCGGACAACTCCGAGGTCGACGGGCCTTCGGTGCTCGACTTGTTGGGCAGCGAGGACAGCGCCCTAGAGGGCGTCGAGAACCGCGAGGCGCTCAAGCCGCTGTTGTCACGGCTTCCCGACCGCGAGCGCCGCATCCTGCTACTCCGCTTTTTCGCCGGGATGACCCAGTCCCAGATCGCGGCCGAGGTCGGGATCTCCCAGATGCACGTGTCACGGCTGCTGGCCCGCACGCTGACGCGGTTGCGCAAGGGCCTGCTCACCGACGAGAGCTGAGGCGCTCCGGTGGGCTCCCGATGGCCTGGATACCCTGGCCGGCATGCGCGCCCTCGTCGTCGTCAACCACCGGGCCACGACGACCTCACCGCGCACCCGCGACGTCCTGATCGCCGCCCTGCGGCACGACCTGAAGGTCGACGTTGCTGAGACGAGCCATCGCGGCCACGCGGTCGACCTGGGACGGCAGGCTCGCGATGACGGCCTCGACCTGGTCATCGCGGTGGGTGGGGACGGCACGGTCAACGAGGTCGTCAACGGCTTGCTCGGCGACGCCTCCGGGCCTGATGTCCCCGACCTTGCCGTCGTCCCGGGAGGCAGCACCAACGTGCTGGCCCGGAACCTCGGTATCCCGGAGGACCCGATCGAAGCGACCGGGCAACTGCTCGACGCCGTGCGCGCGGGGAGGCGCCGCCCGCTCGGCCTGGGCCGCCTCGACGAGCGGTGGTTCACCTTCTGCGCCGGTGTCGGGTATGACGCCGACGTCATCCGGGTCGTGGAGGAACGCCGGGCCGACGGTCAACGCTCGAGCCTGCCCCTGTACGCCCGGATCGCCATCCAGCGGTACTTCGCCCAGCCGGACCGCCGGCACGGTGGCCCGATCACGCTCGAGCGCGACGGAGCCGATCCGGTGCCGGGCATCGCGCTGGCGGTCGTCACCAACTGTGCACCGTGGACCTATCTGGGGGGCCGGCCCCTCAATCCGACGCCACAAGCCAGCTTCGACGTGGGACTCGACCTCTTCGCGCTGACCGGGCTTCCACTAGCCGGCACCCTGCGGCACCTCGCGCAGATCATGCGCGCGAACGACCGTGGGCCGCGTGGCCGCGATGTCGTCCTCCTGCACGACCAGCCCGAGTTCGTGCTCAGCTCGTCCCGACCGGTGCCCTCCCAGGTCGACGGCGACTTCCTGGGCGAGCGCAGCCGCATGGTGCTTCGCTCGTACCCAGCGGCGCTGCATCTGGTGCTGTGATCCCGCCCGGTATCACGATTTGCCCGATGTGCCCGATATATCCGATCAGCACACTGCAGGAGACGGCAAATGGGGTGAGACGGTCGCCACATCTCCCTTGTGGACGGTTCACAGGTTTGTCACCCTTGTGCTGCCGCGCGGCCAGGTGAAACATGGGACAGCGCGGTCGGAACCACGTGCTCCCTGTCGACGTTGTCGGATTGCGGTGCACGTGGATTCGTGAACGATTTCACGTGATGCACCGCATCGCCGATCGGCCACCCGGTGGGCGATGCCACTCGTACGAGGAGCTGTGAGACTCATGGACTGGCGCCATCGTGCCGCCTGTCGTGACGAGGACCCTGAACTGTTCTTCCCGATCGGCAATACCGGCCCCGCATTGCTGCAGATCGAGGAGGCGAAGGCGGTCTGCCGTCGTTGCGACGTCCGCGAGGCCTGCCTGCAGTGGGCCTTGGAGAGCGGCCAGGACGCCGGTGTCTGGGGCGGGTTGTCCGAGGACGAGCGACGCGCACTCAAGCGTCGGAACGCCCGGGCTCGCGCACGCGCCTACTAGCCCTCACAGGCGTCGTGCCTCCCGCCGTCAGGTCTGCACGACGTTGATCAGCGCGAATGGGGACATCGAGCACGACACGGGTTCCTTCCCCTGGCCGGCGGCCCACGTCAAGAGTCCCGTCGAGCTCGCCGACGACCAGGGTGCGCACGATCTGCAGACCCAACCGGCCCGACAGCTCCGGGTCGAAGCCTACGGGCAGGCCGCGGCCGTCGTCCTCCACGACCACCCGAAGGCGGCCGGCGCGCCGGTCGGCACTGAGCTCGACGCAGCCCGGCACTTCCCCGAGCCCGTGTTCGACGGCGTTCTGAAGCAGCTCGGTGAGGGCCATGGCGAGCGGCGTCGCCACCGCGGCGTCGAGCACGCCGAAGGCTCCGATCCGCTGCGCACGAACGCTCGGCTCGGCAGTCGCCACCTCTGCCACCATCGCCAGCAACTGGTCCGCCACGCCGTCGAAGTCGACCGTGTCATCGACGGTCTGGGACAGGGTCTCGTGCACGATGGCGATCGTCCCCACGCGCCGGACGGCCTCCTCGAGCGCAGCCTGACCCTCCGTGGCTCCGATCCGACGGGCCTGCATGCGTAGCAGCGCCGCCACCGTCTGCAGGTTGTTCTTCACCCGGTGGTGGATCTCCCGGATGGTTGCGTCCTTGGTGATCAGCTCCCGCTCGCGGCCGCGTACCTCGGTGACGTCGCGGCAGAGCACCAGAGCACCGACGTGCGCGCCACCCGGGTCCAACGGGATGGCCCGCAGCGTCATGAACGCGCCGTTGCCTTCGACCTCCGTGCGCCGGTGGGCGCGGCCGCCGACCACGACCTCGAGCGCCTCATCGACGGCACCTTCGAGTGGCGCGAGGCGTGCGGTCACCTCGCCCAGCCGCTCGCCCACCAGGTCCGCCGTCAACCCGAGCCGGCGATACACCGACAGCGCGTTCGGGCTCGCATAGGTAACGACGCCCGAGGCATCGAGGCGGATGAACCCGTCGCCGACGCGAGGGGCGCCACGGCGTCCCAGGTCGGTTCCAGAGCACGGGAACCGTCCTTCGGCGACCATCTTCGCGAGCTGGCCCGCACATTCGAGGTAGGCGAGCTCCAGCCGACTCGGGGTGCGAACCGACATGAGGTTCGTGTTGCGCGCAACGACCGCGAGAACGTGGTCGTCCCGGCGGACCGGGATCGCCTCCACCCGCACCGGTACGTCGTCCCACCACTCCGGGTCGCCGTCGCGGCGGATGATGCCCTCGTCGAAGGCCGCATCGACAAGGGGTCGCCTGCCACGCCGCAACAACGATCCGACGAGGTCCTCGACGTAGGCGGTCGGGCCGGTGGTCGGCCGCATCTGAGCCGCCGCCCAGAACCCGTCGCCGGCCCGGTCCGGCACCCACAGCACGAGGTCGGCGAATGACAGGTCGGCAAGAAGCTGCCAATCGGCGACGAGGGCATGCAGCCATTCCAGGTCGGCTTCGGAGAGGTCGGTGTGCTGACGGACGACGTCATTGAGCGACGGCACATCGCGAGCCTAACCACGCGCCCGCACGGAACCCATTGGTGAACCCGTGGAGGCATCCAGGCACGCCCTCTGCCAAGATGCGCGGGTGCGGTTGTCGTACTGGGAGCGGGTCGTTGCCGACGGCTACCGGGTCCCACACGGAGCGGCCCTCGACGACCTGACCACCGACCTGGTCAAGATGCTCGGCGACGGCGATCCGCGGGTCCGCGACGACATCGCGTATTCGGTTCTGTCCACCTGGGTGTCCGAGGGAGTCTACGACGAACTACTCGCCGGACTCGGCGACGGCCTCGTGCTCGGGCTGCGCGTCGGGCTCGGCGAGGACGGATCCGACACCGTCCTTCGCCGGTCGTTCTCGGCCGTCGGCCTCGCCGCGGTGATCGCGCGGGACAACGCCGTCCACACCCTTCACCCGACGACGGTCCTGACCTGGGCGGACCGGTCGGTGGCCTGGTTCCTCGCGGAGCGCGACCTGCGTGGATGGGTTCCCGAGCGAGGCTGGGTGCACGCCGTCGCCCATGGCGCAGACCTGCTCGGCACACTGGCCGCCTCGCGCTACCTCGGCTCCGAGGAGCTCCGCGTGCTTCTCGACGTCATCGCCGAGCGGCTGCTGATCCCCACCGAGCACCGGTTCGCGGCGGGTGAGGACGACCGGCTGGCGTTCGCCACCATGTCGCTCCTGCACCGCGACCTGGTGTCGGTCGACGAGCTGGAGTCGTGGCTGGACCGGGCGGCGGCGCTGTGGGCAGACCCGGTCACCCCCGGCGAGCGCGAGTCCGCGACCCGCACGAACGCGGTCGCGTACGCACGGGCCCTGCACCTCCAGCTCCTGCTCGGCGTCACGGGAACGCCGGTGCAGGACTCCATGGCCATCCCGGCCGTCAATCCCGGCTGCCGCCCGGACCTGTTGATCGCGCTGCAACGCTCTCTCCGGTCCAGCGCTCCGCTCATCCTCCGCCGCGCCTAGCGCACGGTAGGTTCGGACCCGTGGCTACTTCGCTCCGCAACAACTCCGAGCCCTACCGTCTCGAGGGCCATGCGGGCGACCATGCGGGAGCCGTCTTCGCAAGCCACGGCATGGACACCATGTGGACGCTGTCGGGCGCTCACGTCTTCCCGCTCTACGACGCGGCGGTCCGGCGGGACCCGCCGATGCGCATCGTCGACGTGCGACACGAGCAGACGGCGGTGTTCGGGGCGGAGGCGACGGCGAAGCTCACCCGCCGTCCAGGGCTCGCGGTGCTGACTGCCGGACCCGGCATCACGAACGGCGTCAGCGGGATCGCGCAGGCCTACTTCAGTGGGGTGCCCTTGCTCGCCATCGGCGGCCGAGCCCCACAGTTCCGGTGGGGCACCGGCGCGCTCCAGGAGCTCGACCATCCGCCGATCCTGGCCCCGGTCACCAAGAAATCCATGACGGCGCACACGACGGCGGAGGTCGCCGGCATTCTGGACCAGGCGCTGCGTGTCGCCGGCACGTCGCACCGAGGGCCGGTGTTCGTCGACGTACCCATGGACGAGCTCTATGGTCGCGCCGAGGTCGAGATCCCGGCTGCCGCGGACCGCGACCGTCTGCAGCCCGATCCGGACGAGCTCGATGCCATCGCCACCCTTCTCGCGCGGGCCGAACGGCCGGTGCTCGTCCTCGGCTCCGATATCTGGATGGACGGCGCGGAGACCTCCGCCCGGCGGTTCTCCGAGGAGGCAGCCGTCCCGGTCGTCGCCAACGGGATGGGCCGCGGCATCCTTCCGCGTGGGCACCGCCTGCTGGTCAATCGGGCGCGCTCGGCCGCCTTCACACGCAGCGACCTCGTCGTCGTCGCGGGAACTCCGCTCGACTTCCGGCTCGGCTTCGGGATCTTCGGCGGAACCGACAGGGGCGACCCGGCCCTGGTCGTGCACCTGACGGACTCGCCCGGACAGGTCGCCGCGCACGTCGAGCTGGCCGCATCGGCAGCCGGAGATCTCGGGTTGCTCTTCGACGGCCTGCTCCAGGCATACGCCGCCCAGCCTGCCCACGCTTCGCACCAGGGCTGGGCATCCGAACTTCGCGACGGCGTCGCCGCCGCGACCGACCGCGACGCGCAACTGCTCGCGGCCGACGCCACCCCGATCCACCCGGCCCGCATCTACGGCGAGTTGCTGCCGTTGCTCGCGGATGACGCGGTGCTGATCGGCGACGGCGGCGACTTCGTGTCCTGGGCCGGCAGGTTCGTCGAGCCGGGCCGGCCGGGCTGCTGGCTGGACCCGGGTCCGTTCGGCTGCCTGGGTGCCGGGGCCGGCGCTGCGGCGGCCGCCCGCCTGGCTCGTCCCTCCAGTCAGGTCGTCCTGCTCTACGGCGACGGCGCCGCCGGCCTGTCGCTGATGGATGTCGACACGATGGTCCGCCACGAGCTGCCGGTGGTCATGGTCGTCGGCAACAACGGCGCCTGGGGCCTGGAGAAGCACCCGATGCGTTTCCTCTACGGCTACGACGTCGCGACCGACCTGCGGGCCGAGACCGGCTACGACGCGGTCGTCCAAGCCCTCGGTGGCGCCGGGGAAACGGTCACCCGATCGGATGAGATCGGCCCGGCCCTACGTCGGGCCTTCGATGCGAACGTCCCCTACCTGGTCAACGTGCGCTGCGATCCCTCGGTCGCCTACCCCCGGTCGACGACCGGCATCTGACCCCTCCCCGACGAGCCGGCGAAGTACCGGGCGGCTGCCTAGGATGACCGGCGTGGGCCCCCGTGACGATCACCGGACAAGCCTCCGCGCGCTCCCGAGAGCGGAGTGGATGCCGTACCTGCGACAGAACTCCGGGCTGCCGGGCCCTCGAGCCAATCTGGAACTCGCACAGGCCCTAGCCGACGAGGGCGACGAGACGATGTTCGAAACGCTGCTCTCGTCCGACGAGGAGTACCTCGTCATGTGCGGCGCGATCGGACTCGGCCGATTGCTGGTCGACGGCGGAGGCACAGAACCCCAAGTCCGGTTGCGGAGCCTCGCCGCCGACCGGCGGTGGCGCGTCCGCGAGGGCGTCGCGATGGCCCTGCAGCGCCTGGGCGACGCCGACAAGGCGGGTCTTCACGATCTCGTCTCACGCTGGGGGGCGGACGAAGACCCGCTGGTCCAGCGCGCCGCCGTGGCCGGCCTCTGCGACCCTCGTCTCCTGCGCGAGCCGGCGGACGCGGCGCGAGCCGTCGAGCTGTGCTCCAGGATCACGGACAGCCTGGCGGCCCGGCCCCCGGACGAGCGCCGCAGCGACGGCGTGCGTGCGCTGCGCAAAGCCCTCGGCTATTGCTGGAGCATCGCAGTCGCTGCGGACCCGTCGAACGGGCTGCCCGGTTTCCTCGCACTGTCACAGTCCGGCGACCCCGACGTCGCCTGGATCGTCAGGGAAATCGCCAAGAAGGCGCGCCTCACGGCCGTCCTCCCCGATTAGTGGACATCAGCTCGCGACCTGCCGGAACGCCGAGCGATAGGCCTGCGGAGTGGTGCCCAGGCGCTTGGCGAAGTGGTGACGCAGGACGCCGGCCGTGCCGAAGCCGCACCGCGACGCAACGACCTCGATCGGATCATCGCCCTCCTCGAGCAGCTTCTGCGCGGCGGCGACCCGGCGCGCCAGCAGCCAGTCGTACGGCGTCGTGCCGGTCTCGGCCCGGAACCTGCGGGCGAAGGTCCGCGGTGACATGTTCGCAAGCTTGGCCAGCGACTCGACCGTCATGTCCTCGTGCAGGCGCCCGGCCATGTAGTCGAGGACACCGGAAAGTGTCTGCACCTCGGCCGGCCGGATAGGTGCCTCGACGAACTGGGCCTGACCACCCTCGCGATGGGGCGGCACGACCATCCGTCGGGCGATCGTCGTTGCCACCGCGGCGCCGTACTCGCTCCGCCAGATGTGCAAGCACGCGTCGATGCCGGCGGCCGTACCGGCGCTGGTGATCACCGGGCCGTCGTCTACGTAGAGCACGTTGCAGTCGACCTTGGCCAGCGGGTAGCGGGTAGCGAGCTCGTCCGCATAACGCCAGTGCGTGGTGCACCGGCGGCCGTCGAGCAGCCCGGCGGCGGCGAGGACGAAGGCGCCCGTACACACCGAGAGCACCCGCGCGCCTCTGTCGACCGCAGCCTGCAGCTCGGCCAGCACCGCCTCGGGGTACTCCCCGTCGTGTGGCGTCGCCGGAACCCCGATCAGGTCGGCCTCGACCAACCGCTCGAGACCCTCCTCGACGACGACCGTGAATCCCATCGACGTCTGCACCGGACCCGGCTTGACACCGCACACGGCAAAGTCGATGCGCGGCAGGCCCTGGTCGGAACGGTCGACACCGAAGGCCTCGCACAGGACGCCGAGCTCAAAGGGTGCGACCCCGTCGAGAGCGATCACAGCAACATTTCGGAGCATGGGGCCAGTGTGGCACAGATCTGGCAGGATGTCGATGGACTACGGCAGTCCTGCCACTGTTGGCAGGAAGTCTATGAGGGCAGACTTCCAGTCATGACAACCATCTTGATCACAGCACTCATCGTCAGCCTGCTCATCGCCGGTGCCGTCGAGCTCAGCCGCTGGCTGGGGGACGACGGCGGGCCGCGCCACGACCCGCTCCCCCGCACGGAGGACGGCTGGTCCGCCAAGCTGCCCACCCGTCCGTACGCCCTGCGCTGAGGCTTGTCGCCACCGGCTAGCGTGCGGGTGGTGAATCGGCTGAGCTCCATGGTCGTTCGACCGGCACGGCCACACGAGGTGGCTGAGGCCGGGGCCGTTACCGAGACGGCGTACCGGGCGGCGGGCTTCGCGGTCGACGGCTATGTCGACGCCGTGCGCGACGCCGGCCCCCGTGCCGACGAAGCCGAGCTGCTGGTCGCAGTCGACGCCCGCGGCGCCGTCCTCGGCAGCGTTACCTTCTGCCCGGCCGGGAGCCCCTGGCGGGAGCTGGCGCGCGACGACGAGGCAGAGTTCCGAATGCTCGCTGTTCGGCCGGACGCTCAACGGCTCGGGGTCGGGCGCGCGTTGACCGAGGCCTGCGTCGATCGCGCGCGCGAGCTGGGGTTCAGGGCGCTGGTGCTCTCCACACCGTCGGCAGCGCCGGCGCCGCACCGGCTTTACGAAAGCATCGGTTTCATCAGGGATCCCGGCCGCGACTGGTCCCCGGTGCCGGGTGTCGAGCTGTTCGCGTACGTGCTGTTGTTGGACTGAACGTGGGATTGGGCATCGTCGTCGGCGTAGCGTGAAGGGGCTGACCGTCGACAGAAGCGAGCCCATGCCGGTGTCCCGCAATGCCGCACTCACCCTGGCAGCCATCGCCACCCCCTGCGCCGTCGTCGCCGGTATGCTGGGAATGAGCAGCGTCGGATCGGATTTCTCGGCCACTGAGGAAGTCAAGGAGCACGTGGCGGCCACGCTGGCTGAGCAGCCGAGCTCGGAGTCCGAGCAACGCCCGCGCCCGGTTCCGGTGCACGCTCGGCTCCTGCCCAACCTGCGCAGCCTGCCCCCCGAGGATCTCTCGATCGAGGTCGTCGAGGGAGGACTTCGGAGGCTGAGGTTCACCTCGATTATCGCGAACACCGGATTCGGCCCGGTCGAGACGTTGCCCGACGGCCAGCAGCCTTGCCTTGCGGGACAGCACCACGCGTCGCAGGTGCTGTATCACGACGCCAACGGCAACGGCCGGTACGACCGCACCGTGGATGTCGGGACCAGCCTCCGGCCGGCTGGCTGCATGCTCTTCCACCCCACGCACGACCACTGGCATTTTGACGCCGCCGCGAACTACACGCTGACCCGTACGAGCTCGATCACGCCGCTCGCCGCCGCTGAGAAGGTCAGCTTCTGCTGGCGCGACAACCGTGAGGTGCCATCCGAGGGAGGCCTCCGGCTCACCGCGTTCTACGGCGACTGCAAGCAGAACACGGTGCAGGGCATCGGCCCGGGCTGGGCCGACGTGTACCGGGCGACCCTGCCCGACCAACACCTGGACCTACCGGTCGACCTTGCTGACGGTGTCTATTGCCTGCGCAACCGGGCGGACCCGCTCGAGCTGCTGCTCGAGACCGACGATGACGACAACGCCGCCGCGCTGGCGATCCGGATCGCCGGAACCACCGTCGCCGAGGTGACCGGCGTCAGCTGCGCCTGACCCGCCGTCGCACACCTACCGGACTCCGGCGCGCTCCAGGAACCGGACCCGGTCCACGACGACACGGGTGATCCGCCCGTGAGCGATGACCGAGCCGTCCGGGTGTTGAGCGGCGACATCGAACCGCAGGAGCAGTCCGTCCACAGCCATGAGCTCCGCACGAACCGTCACCCTGGTGCCGACAGGACTGGCTGCAAGGTGCTCGAGCTCGATCCGGCTGCCCACGGTGGTCTGGCCGTCTTCCAACGCCCGGCCTACGGCCGCGACCGTTGCCGCCTCCGCGAGGGCGATCAGCCGTGGGGTCGCGAGCACGGCGACCTCGCCCGATCCCATGGAAGTGGCGGTGTCGCTTTCGCCGACCAGGTGGACGAGCTCCGAACCGGCACCGGGCGCCAGGCGGGTCACGTGACCACCACCATGACATCGCCCTCCTGGACGACGTCACCGGGCTGGACCTTGACCTCCATCACGGTGCCTCCCGCCTCACACAGCACGGGGATCTCCATCTTCATCGACTCGAGGACGAGCAGTGTTTCGCCGGGCTCGACGACATCACCTTCGGCGACCTCGACGGCGAAGACGTTGGCCACCATCTCGGCGTAGATGTGCTCGGCCACGTCCGGCTCTCCTCGTCGTCACCGAATCGCCGCTGCCGGCGGCGCCGCCCTGCATTCCACCACGGCGTGGCGTGACCACCGACGCAGGGTCGTCGCGGGACGATGTGGCCGTGGCGCTCGTGCTCCTGGCTTTGGCTGGCGGCGTGTCGGTCGGATTCGGCCGCGGTGGCGGCCTGGCCGGGATCTTCCAGCTCCCGCTGCGCCGCCACCGCCTGCTACTCACGGCACTCGGCCTGTACGTGCTCGGGGTGCTCGGCGGCTGGGCCTGGGAGCCGATGCTGTCGATTCTGGCCGCGCTGGCCTGGCTCACCATTGCGCTCTACGCCTGGGTGAACCGGCGGGTCCACGGTGCGGCACTCGTGGCGGCCGGGCTGGCGGCCAACGGCCTGGTCCTCCTGCTCAACGGCGCCGTACCCGTGTCGCACTCTGCTGCCAAGGACGCGGGCGTCGGCCAAGCAGCCGTCGTCGGCACGGCTGGCCACGAGGCGAGCGGTCCGGACACGCTCCTGCCGTGGCTCGGCAAGACGGTGCCGGTCGCGTTTCCACCCCACCCCGAGGTCGTCAGCCCAGGTGACGTGGCCGTCGCCGCCGGGCTGGCCGTCATGGTCTCCCTGGGCATGGTTCACACGGTGCGACGGGCATCCAGCGGGGATCACGCGGCCACGGCGGCGGAGAGTGAGACAATGGAGGCCGACCCGGAGCCGCGACGCTCCGTCGTGTTCTGACCTGCCGGACGAGAAGCCGGATGCCTCGACGAAGGAGACCGACCGACATGGGCCGAGCAGCCCGCAAGCGGAAGGCGCGCAAGCGCAAGGGCGCCAACCACGGAAAGCGCCCCAATTCCTGAACGACAAAGCACCCCGGCCATCGGGCCGGAGGGTAACTCGGGTGCGCGGCTCAGTACTCGGTGATCTCGACCCTGATCTCCTGGATGCGGGTCAGGACCCGTTGGCGAAGCTCGTCGGGCGCGTGCTCGCATGCGCAGGACCGGGCCACCAGCTCCTTCACGACACGCTCGAGGTCGTACTTGCGCAGACATGGCGCGCACTCGTCGAGATGCGCTTCCACGATCGCGTACGACGTGGGTGCGTCGCTCATCTCGTGATCTAGGAACACGTACACACGATCGAGGATCTCGGCGCAATCGGTGTCGTGCGGCTCGCCGCAGCTCATCCTCCGACCTCCTTCGCCACGGCCGGAACGAGCCCGCGCTCGCGGGCATAGTCCTCCAGGAGGCCGCGCAACTGGCGGCGCCCACGGTGCAACCGGGACATCACGGTACCAATGGGCGTGCCCATGATCTCGGCGATGTCCTTGTAGGGGAAGCCCTCGACGTCCGCGAGGTAGACCGCGATCCGGAACTCCTCCGGAATCCGTTGGAGGGCTTCCTTCACGTCGGAGTCGGGCAGGTGCGCGAGCGCTTCGACCTCGGCGGACACCAGGCCGGTCGAGGTGTGCGCCTCGGCGCGCGCCATCTGCCAGTCCTCGACCTCTTCTGCGGCGCTCTGCTGGGGCTCGCGCTGCTTCTTGCGGTACGAGTTGATGAAGGTGTTGGTCAGGATCCGGTAAAGCCAGGCCTTGAGGTTCGTGCCCTCTCTGAACTGGTGGAACGAGCCGTAGGCCTTGGCGAACGTCTCCTGCACGAGATCCTCGGCGTCGCTGGCGTTGCGTGTCATGCGTAGCGCCGCCGAATACAGCTGGTCGAGGAAGGGCAGCGCGTCGCGTTCGAACCGCTGCGCGCGCTGCTCGGTGGTCTCCTGCACGGCCATCGCCCGCGATGCTATCTGCGGGGAGGCAGCCGGGTTCGGCCACTCCACCCACCGGGACGCGCTGGCCGGCTCGGCCTCGAGGCAGTCGGCGCCGGACGTGGTCACCTGTTGGTCGTCCTTCGGGTTGTCGGTGTCTACGGCGTGGTCAACGCCGGGTGCCGGCCAGCACATTCCCGAGCCAGTCCCCGACGATCCGTACGATCCGGTCGAGCGTCGCGGCCTGGTCATGCGCCCTGGGAACCGCCATGCCATGGTCGGCATGAGCAACCGGCACGAGTTCGAACGGGCCGTCCGGGAACTCCTCCGGCCGGCCGAACGTGTCGCGTTCACCCTGCAGGACGAGCGTCGGGACACCGGAACCGACCAGCTCGCGGAGACGCGAGCGCTCGGGCTTGCCCGGTGGATGCAGCGGGAAGGCCAACGAGACCACCGCCGGCGCACCCAGCTCGAGTGCCGTCCTGCATGCCACCCTTGCGCCGGCGCTGCGGCCGCCCACGACGAGCGGACCTTCGGTTGGTACGCCCGCCAGGGCGGCCACCCACGCCTCGTCCATGATCGGTGTACGCGGGGCCGCCTTGCGCCCAGCCACCCGCCAGGGCGGCTCGATCCGGACGACGGTCACGCCACGTCGCGGCAGGCCGGCCGCGACCGCGGCGAGGTCGCGCACGCCTATGGCGCCACCCGCGCCTGGGCCGAGCGCCAGTGTTGCCCAAGGCTCACGCGCATCGTCGATGATCAGGCGCGAATCGCCCATCGGCGTCCTGACGGTCCGCGCCATGGCTGCGCACCATAGCTGGGCGGGGCGGCCCACCGCGTCAGGCCCGGTCGGCTACCTCGGCGTGGCCGCTCTCCCGCGCGCAATGGGCGCAGCAGTACATCTCGGAAGCGATCTCGACTCCATGACCGAGGATGCGGCACCCGCAGTGATCGCACGTCGGGGCCATGCCATGCACGGCACATTCGAAGCTGTCGAACGTCGCCGATTCTGCGCCTCGCGTGACCGTGAAGGCCTTGTCGTAGTCGTTGCCACAGGTCGCACAGATCGCCATCGGATTACCCTCCGCTCGTGGACGAGGGAACCCCTACCCGGCGCGGCCGGAATAGCAACCGGCCGACCACTCAGAAAAGGGCCGGGTCCGACTCGTCGGGGGGCAGCGGCTCGACGAGCCCGGGCCCGTTGTTGTCGACCTTGTTGACATCGGTGGAGACCGGGTAGGCCTCGAGCAGGCCGGGAGCAGCGGGCACGAGCAGCCGGCGCAGGCCGTCGACATCGTCGGTCTCGGGGTCCAGCCAGGCGGCCCAGTCCTCCGGCTTGACGATCATGGGGGCCCGGTCGTGGATCTGGCCGAGGTCGTCCTCCGCCGTCGTCGTCAGGATCACCGACGTCCACCGGAACGCCTCGGGATCGTCGTCGTCCTTGATCTTGGGATCGCGCCAGATCTCGTACAGGCCGGCCATCGCCATCATGCCGCCGTCCCGCGGCCGGATGAAGAACGGCTGCTTCTTGCCCTTCACCTCGCCGTACCACTCGTAGAACCCGTCGGCCGGGAGCAGACAGCGGCGCAGCGCGAACGCACGACGGAATGCCGGCTTCTCGTGTGCCGTCTCGACCCGCGCGTTGATCAGCCGGCTGCCCATCGACAGGTCTTTCGCCCAGGAGGGCACCAGGCCCCACCGCAACACGGTCAGCCGCCGCTCGGGACCGGCCTGCGGCTCGCTGCGGCGGCGTCGGGTCAGCACGGCGTAGACGTCCTTCGTCGGCGCGACGTTCCAGTCCGGCTCCAGGCGCTCGCGCACCTCGATCCGGTCTACGCCGAACTCCTCGGCGAGGTCGTCGACGCTGTGGCTCACCGCGTACCTGCCGCACATCGGCTCTAGCCTGCCACGTGGCCCACCACCGTTTTCAGGGGTTCGGGACGGCCGCATTCGTGGTAGGCAAGAGATATGAGCCTGGTTCGCTTCATCGCCCGCCCGATGCTTGCGTCGATCTTCGTCGTCCAGGGCTTCAACAAGCTTCGCAACCCTGACTCCGTTGCCGCCCGGGCGAAGCCCGTGGTGGACCGGCTGACACCGGCGCTGGAGAAGTACGCACCGCAGGTACCGACCGACGCGCGTGCGCTCGTGCGGATCAGCGGTGCGGTCGATCTGGGAGCAGGTGTCATGCTCGCCACCGGCACCTTCCCGCGCACCGCGTCCCTTGTCCTGGCCACGTCGCTGCTGCCGTCCACTGCGGTCGGTCATCCGTTCTGGGAGAGCGGCGATCCTGCGGAGAAGGCGAACCAGCGGGTCCACTTCCTGAAGAACATCGGGCTCGCGGGTGGCCTGTTGGTGGCCGGCGTCGATACCGAGGGAAGGCCGGGCCTGGGCTGGCGGGCCCGAAGAGCCGCTGTCGACGCACGTCGGGTCGCCAGGACTACCAAGCGGGAGGCCAAGCTGACCGCCCGGGCCGCCCGGGCCGAGATACGCAACAAGGCGCGCGACATCCTCCCCGGCTAGGAGAGCAGCCGCCGAACCGCGAGTTCGACCGTGCCGTGCAGGAAGGGCCCTTCACCTCCTCGGTCACGCGCGGCACGCTCCAACGCCTTCCGCACTGTTGCGCCGGCGTCGTACATGTCGATCAGTCTGGGGTCGACGTACGCCGACCGGGCGACCGCCGGCGTATTCCCGAGATACTCCGCGACCTCCTGGTAGGCACGCGCTACGGCCCGCTTCCGCCTCGGGGGCGAGTCAGCGGCCTCCCGTGAAACCGCCAGAGCCACAGCCATGAGCACGGTCGCGTGCCAGGTACGGAAGTCCTTCGCCGACGCCTCGACGCCGCTCACCTCTCGCAGGTAGTCGTTGACGTCCTGACTGCGGACGTCGCGCCAACCCCGGCCGTAGCGGTAGGCCAGCAGTTCGGGCTGGTCGTCCTTGCGACGCAGCAGCCCGCGCACGACTGCATGCAGGTCATCGTCCACCAGTTGCTGGACCCGCTGCTTGCCACTCTTCGACGGGTAGTCGAAGACGACGGCGCCCGACCGGAGCGTGACGTGGTCCCGGCGGATCGTCGCCAGTCCGTACGAGCCGTTCTCATCCGCGTAGGCCTCTCCGCCGACCCGGAAGAAGCCGAGGTCCAGCATCCGGAAAGCCGCTGCGAGCACGCGTTCGCGCGGGTAGCCGGGCAGCGCCAGATGCTGCTCGACCACGCGGCGGGCGTCGGGAAGGCGCCGGGCGAATTGCAGGATGCGGTCGTGCTTGGCCCGGTCCCGTTGTTCCCGCCATGCGTCGTGGTAGCGGTACTGCCGGCGTCCGGCGACATCGGTGCCGATGGCCTGGATGTGGCCGTTCGGCAGCGGGCAGATCCAGACGTCGGTCCAGGCCGGCGGCAGGACGAGCGCCCGGATGCGGGCGAGAACGTCGGGTTCGGTAACGGTTCGCCCGTCCGGCCAGTGGTAGGAGAAGCCACGTCCCCGGCGCCGGCGGACGATCCCCGGCCCGGCGCAGTCGACCCGGCGCAGACGTGGCATGGCCTTGCTGTACCCCGCTGGGAACGACCAGTCACCTCGCCGCTCTCGGCAGCGCCACCGACCAGGATACTTGCGGTCATGACCGATGGCAGCTGGCCCGCGCCGGTCGCTTCGCATCGCCTCGACGCCGTCGTGGAGGTTCCCGGTTCGAAGTCGCTGACCAACCGCGGACTCGTGCTCGCCGCACTCGCCACCGCGCCCAGCGTCCTGCGGCGGCCGCTGCGGGCACGCGACACATTCCTCATGGCCGGTGCCCTGCGGTCGCTCGGCGTCGTCACCGACGACGACGGTGACGACTGGCACGTCCACCCCTCGACGCTGGCCGGCCCGGCCGACGTGGACTGCGGCCTGGCCGGGACCGTCATGCGGTTCCTGCCGCCGGTCGCCGCCCTGGCCACCGGGGTCGTTCACTTCGACGGCGACCCTCGCGCTCGCGTTCGCCCGATGGGGACGATTCTGGTCGCCCTGCGCACGCTCGGAGTCGAGATCGACGACGGTGGGCGGGCGGCCCTGCCCTTCGCGATCGACGGCAAAGGCACGGTCGCCGGCGGGGACGTCACCGTCGACGCGTCGGCGTCGTCGCAGTTCGTCAGCGGCCTACTGTTGGCCGGGGCCCGGTACGAGAAGGGGCTGACCGTCCGTCATGACGGGAAGCCTCTGCCGTCGCAACCACACGTCGACATGACGGTGGCCATCCTGCGGGAAGCGGGCGCGGAGGTCGACGACAGCGAGGCCGACACCTGGCGCGTGGAACCGGGCCCGATCCGCGGCCTGGACCTCGACGTCGAGCCGGACCTCTCCAGCGCGGCGCCCTTCCTCGCCGCTGCACTGGTCGCAGATGGCACGGTTCAGGTCCCGGGCTGGCCGAGATCGACCACCCAGGCGGGCGCCCGGCTGCCCGAGCTGCTCGCGCTCATGGGTGGCGAGTGTCAACTCCGCCCGGGTGGAATCCTCGTGCGCGGCACCGGCCGCTTGGACGGTATGGATGCGGATCTGCACGACGTGGGAGAGCTGACGCCCGTTCTGGCGGCCCTCGCGGCCCTCGCGAGCTCCCCCTCGCACCTGCGGGGCGTGGCGCACCTGCGCGGTCACGAGACCGATCGGCTGGCAGCTCTGGCGTCGGAGCTCAACCGGCTGGGCGGCAACGTCGTCGAGACCGACGACGGCCTGGTGATCCGGCCCCGCCCCCTGCGTGGAGGCGTCTTCCGTACCTACGCGGACCACCGCATGGCGCAGGCCGGTGCCGTGCTCGGGCTGGCAGTGCCCGGCCTCGAGGTCGAAGACGTCGCGACGACGGCCAAGACGCTGCCCGACTTTCCCGCCATGTGGCACCGGATGCTGGAGGACGGCGGATGATCCGGGCGCAGCCGCGATGAGCGGCGACGGCCGGCGCCCCGCACGCTCCCGGGCGTACGACGAGAGCGACGTGCGGATCCGTCCGGGACGCGGGACGCGCCCGCGAAGCAAGGTGCGACCGATCCACGCCGACGCCGTGCCGGGCATCGTCATCGCCGTCGACCGTGGCCGCTACACGTGTCTGGCAGGCGACGACGAGCAGGTGGTCACGGCGATGCGGGCGCGCGAACTCGGCCGCAAGGGCGTGGCAGTCGGCGACCGCGTCGGCATCGTGGGTGACGTCTCCGGCCGCGAGGGCAGCCTGGCCCGAATCGTCCGGGTCGAGGAACGTGCGACCGTGCTGCGGCGGACCGCGGACGACGACGATCCGGTCGAGCGGATCATCGTGGCCAACGCGGAACAGATGGTGATCGTCACGGCCCTGGCCGAGCCGCTCCCACGGCCCCGTCTGGTGGACCGCTGCCTGGTCGCGGCGTTCGACTCGGGGCTCGCACCGTTGCTGTGCCTGACGAAGATCGACCTGGCCGATCCGTCCTCGCTTCTCGCTGCGTACGTGCCCCTGGGCGTGCCAGCGGTGGTGACCGGCCTGGGAACCGATCTCGAGCCGCTGCGCGAACTGTTGACGGACCGCTGGAGCGTCTTGGTCGGTCACTCCGGCGTCGGCAAGTCGACGCTGGTGAACGCGCTCGTACCGGGCTCCGACCGCGCCATCGGCCAGGTCAACGTCGTGACCGGCCGCGGCCGCCACACATCGACCAGCGCGGTCGCCTTACGCCTGCCCGGCGGGGGTTGGGTCATCGACACCCCGGGCATCCGTTCGTTCGGGCTGGCTCATGTCGATCCGCGGCAACTCGTCCACGCGTTCCCGGACCTCGACGCCCAGACGGCCGACTGCCCTCGGGGCTGCACGCACGCGTTCGGCGAACCCGAGTGCGCCCTAGACGACGCCGTGACCGTGGGCCGCCTGGACCGTGCCCGGGTGGACTCGTTCCGTCGTCTGCTCACCAGCCGGGAGCGGCAGGCCGGAGACTGAACCGCCGGTGGAGCCGCGTCAGCCGGTCGGATTCCAGGCGGCTTGCGAACCGAGATGACCGGTCAGGACGACGAGGGTCAGGGCGGTGATGGCAGCAACGCTGGCGAGCGCAGCGATGGCCGAGACCTGGCGGGACGACCGTCCCGAACGGTGCGCCATCATCACGACGAGGTCGAGGACGAGCATGGCGCCGACCGCCCAGATGACACGCTCGCCCATCTGTTGGTGCTCGTTCACCTTCTCCGCCACCGGGCCGCCCAGGCCGAGCGAGTCCTCGAGATTCCCTCCTGCCCGTGTCGCCACCGGCACCAACGCGAATGACACGGCCGACGCGGCGACGACGAGCCAGCCGTACGTGCTTCGCCAGCGGGGTACGAGCGTGATCAGAACGGTTCCGAGCGCGGCCAGCGGAACGAGAACGACGACCGCGTGGACGACCAACGGATGAAGGGGAATCCCGACGACGGTTTCAGGCACGGCAACTCCTCCACGACGGCGGACGCGGGGCCGGGCAGCCCGCGCGAGGAAAGACCGCGCTCATCCTTACCCACGTGTGATCGGCGCGCGCGGTTCGACGCGCTAGGTTGCCGGTCGTGGCATACGACGACGACCTCCGGTTCGCGCACGTCCTCGCGGACGACGCCGATTCCCAGACGATGCAGCGCTTCCGGGCGCGCGATCTGCGGATCGAGATCAAGGCCGACGCGTCGCCGGTCACCGATGCGGATCGCGTCACCGAAGAGGCGATGCGCCGCACACTCTCGCGGGCCCGGCCGCGCGACGCCATTCTCGGCGAGGAGATGGGAGCCGAGGGGTGGGGCTCGCGCCGTTGGGTCGTCGACCCGATCGACGGAACGAAGAACTTCGTGCGAGGTGTGCCGGTCTGGGCCACGCTGATCGCGCTGATGGTCGACGAGGACGTCGTCGCCGGCGTTGTCTCGGCGCCGGCGCTGGGCCGCCGGTGGTGGGCTGCCCGCGGTACCGGCGCGTGGACCGGCAAGTCCTTGGCAGCGGCTAGCCGCTGCCGGGTCTCGGATGTCGACAGGCTTTCCCAGGCGTCACTCACCTACTCGTCGCTGGCCGGCTGGGAGTAGATCGGGCGGCTCGACCG
>Ga0126304_10000019_pt1 | contig 34409 bp, 39 predicted proteins | sample Plot25_FD_92538 | JGI IMG/M metagenome (GOLD analysis project Ga0126304, IMG submission 92538) | Serpentine soil microbial communities from UC McLaughlin Reserve, CA, USA - Plot25 | ecosystem: Environmental > Terrestrial > Soil > Grasslands | place: USA: UC McLaughlin Reserve, Lake County... | reverse complement strand
CGTGTCTCCTAGTTCTCAGCACCGATGCGCCGATGCAGGATGAAAAGCCCAACCGCAACACCCAAGATCGAGATCGCTCCCGCGAGGAAAAGAGGCGCTGGCCGGATGCCGCCGGTCTCCGCCAGGGGAGCCAGATCCGCGCAGGCGATCCCCGGAGGGACCCCTTCGCCCTTTTTGGCCTCGGCGTGCAAGAGTATGAAACGCTCCTTGTCTTCGCCGAAGAGCTGGGCTACCGAGACGTCCTCGATGGTAGTGGTGGCAGATCCCGTCCCGTCATCCTGGGCCGTGATGGTCTTGAGAGGGATCGTCACGGGGGCGGTCCTTCCTGCCCGATCGTCGGCGCAAGTTCCGCCCGCGTGGATGTGGTTTATGTGCTTGATGCCGGGCTCTGGCAGATCGCGCATCTCAAGCGTGACCTTCACGCCACCCTTGACGTCTTCGAGGGTTGCGGTTCCGTTCACCCCGGAGTCGCGGCTCTGGGTAAGGTTCACTTCCACAGTCTGATTTTCCTGGGCCTCTGCGCTTGCCGACAGGGTCAACACCAGAACCCCAAACATCGTGATCGCCAGGGCTGCTCCGCTAAGTCGTCTCGCTCGGTACATCATCCTCCTTAGATGTCATCCATCTGCCGCTACGCGTTCATCGTAGACGCCGTGCATGCAGGTACTCCACTTGAACCGTCCTCGGTACTAAAACAATCTCCCACACAACAGACGATTACTGCCTCGCCCTTACCCAAGACTGATCTCCTGCGCCGCTTCGGTCGTCTTGTAGTCTGTGCCCAACATTTCGTTGGACCTCCTCAGGTAAGCGGTGGCTCTATCCACGTGGCGGTCGTACGCCTCGAAATCCGACTGGGTGGCGGAGGAGGGGTCGGCCGCCAGTCGGTAAGCCAGCTCGTTGGCATCGCGGAGTTCGTTGATGGCGAGAACGAATACTTTGTGTTGATCCTCATGCTCCGCGGAAGGCGCGAGGTCCCCGGCTCGGCGAGCATAGTCCTCGAGGGCAACGTAGTCAGCCTTCAGCTCCTCGACGTCGTCAGCGGTGAGTCCATCGTAGCGCAGCAGCTTGTTGTTACTCCGCAGGGAGGCCTCCACAGAGCCGTTCTGTATGTCAGCGACCTCGTCAAGGTACGCAGCCTCGCTCGGCCCAGTGGAAGCTGACTTCTCGGCGACGTCCATCGGTCTACTGCCCTGCTCGGGGTTATATTGTCCGGCCGGCTCGGTCTTTGACCCTTCGGGTGGACCTTTATTCGTACCCAGTGTGAGGGCGACCACCACTCCCATACCCGCCGCCACGACCAGCATCGCAGCTGCAATTGCTACTACCTTGAGAGGGACTGGAAGTGTTCGTAACCATTGCATCGTTGCAAGCAGGACGCTCCTCGAGTAGCGTAGTTAGTGAGCCATGTTACGATGGCCTTATTGGGTTGGTCAACCCTTCCATTGCCTCGAGACCGATGTGAGCGCCGGCATGTGGGCCGCTAGCGAAGAAACACTCGGGCTCAATCGGGAAGGCGATTCTGACGCTGCTTGCAGGGTAACGGATCTTCGCGGTCTGCTCGACCTCCCGGAGGCTCTCGTCATAGACCACGATGGTAAAGCTACCACCTTCGTTGACCACTTGGACCCGAGCCCCGATCATCTCCGTCCCACCCGTCGGACCGAAAAGGCACTCTGCGAGCCAGAAGGCCACGCCTCTTCTACCCCGTACGTCCGCAACTCCCTGTAACGTTCGCAACGGCAATCGGGACCAACTGTAGCACTTGATCGATGTGCACCAGGATCTCGCACTTTCATCTTCCCGCGTCCCGCGGCTGACTAGTACCTCTCCTCGCCCATTTAACTTAACATGAAGGCTCTACGTTACATGAAGGCTCTACCATTGTCGGCCAACAAGAGGTTCGGCGAAAGACCGCACGAAGTCAGGAGAACTAAGGATGCCCGTTAAACGAACATAAGGCTGTGTTGATGACGTTCGAACGTAGCACGAAAGTGTTGTACATCCTGTGCCTTTACTGCCTCGCCTAAGCTTGCCAGCGTGTTGAAAAAGTCCTTGTTGGCTTCCAAGAGTAGCTCGAACGATGCTCCCGGGTGCGACTGATCTCATGGCCGGTGGCGACCGGTGGGCGCAGGGCTGCCCTCTGAGCGATCTTCTTCGGTCTGCGGCCCCCGAAGGCGAGCAGTCGCTCGACGTTTTAGACCGAGGTGATCAGCAAAGCTTCTATGTTTACCTTCTCAAGTCCCCGCAGTCGGAACCTCCTCATCCCGTGCCAGTCTTTGGCCTCGGCGAACAAAGGTTCCACCCATACCCTTCGCTTGCGCAGAGCCTTCTCGTAGAGGAAGGTCCCGCGGTAGCCTTTCACCCTATCGATGTACTCCTCACTGAACTGATGTCTATCTCGGAGAATCGCGGCTGTCTCGACACGTTCTCGCGTTTGCTAGTCGCTAGGCTGTCGACGACGGCAACCTCGTGGCCGCGGACGAGGAGGCTGTCGGCGATGTGCGACCCGATGAAACCCGCTCCGCCAGTAAGCAGAACCGGCGCTTCAAGGGACCTCAAGAACATCCTCGGCGAACCACTCGAGGGCTCTCTTCGGACCTTCGCGCGCCGGTACGCGCGGCTCCCAACCCAGGACCTACCTCATGTGGGTTATATCTGGGCACCCACACTCTGGGTCGTCCTTGTCGAGGGGTTCGCGAATTGGCTTGCTTTCGCTGCAGGAGCTTTTTGTTACCATCTCGGCGATGTCTTGCACGCTAATCTCGACGGGGTTGCAGATCCCGTAGTTTATCAACGAAGTAGCTTATCAAGCTCGAAAGTAGTGCATGCAGAAAGTGCACCGAAATGATTCATGGTAGCTTTACCTATCCAACTAACGCCCCTGAGGAGCTTAGCGTGCTCCTCGACCGAGCGCAACACTCTTGACGGTACGAGCCAGGATGATTAAGTCCAGCCAAACCGACCAGTTACGCACGTAATACGAATCCATCTCCACTCGCTCGACGTAGCTTGTGTCGCTTCTCCCACTGACCTGCCAGAAGCCAGACATACCTGGCTTTATGCGCTTGTACAGCTTATACACTTCTCCGTATTTTGGCACCTCGGCATCCACGATGGGTCGGGGACCTGTGAGGCTCATCTCCCCGCGCAGGACGTTCCAGAGCTGGGGCAGCTCATCCAGGCTAGTCTGGCGCAACAAATGGCCGACGCGGGTAACGCGGGGGTCGTCGCGTAGTTTCTGATTTTGTTCCCACTCGGCCCGCAGAAAGGGATTGTCCTGCAAATGCTTATCCAGCAGCCGCTCCGCGTCGACATGCATCGTACGAAACTTCCAACACAAGAAATGCTCGCCCGCGGCGCCCAGGCGCCGGTGCCCATAAAATGCAGGACCTGGGGAATCGAGCTTTATCAGGACGGCGATGGCGAACACCAGCGGGCTGATAAGCACTCCACCAATCACCGTCCCCACCAAGTCCAAGGCACGTTTGAGCCTCTGGGACCAGGGATCCAGAAGATTGTGCTTGATCTCAATAGCTAAAGTTCCCGCGAAATCTCTGGGCGCCACTGCTGAGTTTGTTATGCCATTCAGGTTGGGTACGATCAGAACGCTGCGGAAGTTTTCGCTCGCTACGCTCACCATGCGCTCCAGTTGCTCGCGGCGGGTGTAGGGCATAGCGAAGATGAGGGTGTCTACTCCCAGGTCGCGACCCAGATTCGCCGCGTCAGCCAAAGTCTCTTCGCAGGAAACCTCCCGGTAGGACTTTCCTGCAGCTACCAGGCCGTGACAAAAGAGGGCAACCGAAGAGTAGCCCATGCCCCACTCCTGCTTCAGGAGCTCCTGAAAATCTGCTCCGGTCTCTTCGTAACTCAGAGTTATTACCGGCTTGCCCCACAGCCCGGCCTTCTTCATACCCAGCTTTACAAAGTGCTGTACGAAAGGAGTTATGAACAAAAGGCCCAGGAAGGCGAAGGCCAGTAGTATACGCGAAAGCAGATCCCCAACTTGGGAACCCACAGCGAAGACCGCTAGTACGGCCAGGGTGGCGAAGACGGAGTGGGTATGCCGACGCAGGCTCTCCGCCGAATCCAAACCATAACCCGGATACAGTCCTAGCAACGCGCGCAGCCCTACCCATACTATTACGCTAGGCACGATGGCGGCAACGGCGACCCCCGAAAGTTCGCCATGTCCCCAGATGCGCTGGCCGACGTACGCGACCCCCCAAACCACGAGTGCCAAAAACACGTCCGAGAGAGCGAGCGTACCAATTATCAACCGCTGCTTCCAGACTGGCTTCCAGCGCTTCTTGTTAGTTGTAGCATTCAGCAACCGCGCGTGTTCAGTGGGGGCTAGGGTCACCGATAATCCTTGTTCTGCGTCACTCCTATCCAACACAACTGGCCCTACTTCCGCACGAAAAAGTCACAATCATCCATCATACATCTGGCCTTGTGGCTGGCACGGCTCCCTGCGACTCTTGATATTACAAGCTTCGAAAGACAACGGAAGAGCGCTTTAAGAAATGTAGAGGTGAAGCGTACACAAAGTAGCACGAAGTGCGCCTAGGTGTTAGCGTCGGCGCGTACTGAAGTACTGCTTTCGGAGGACGACAGATTCCCGAAGTTCCCAAGCCCTCCCGGATTCGCCTGTTCCACCATGGAGAAAGCAGAGATTTGTGATCGCTCTCAGTTCAACGCTGACCGTTTCGACAAGCTGCAGTATTCTCAGAGGTGGTGAAGTCGGGTGCTTCCGCGTGAAGCACCCGATATTTTTCAGGAGATTCACATACCCGAAAGGCTACAGTGCCTACTTGTACAAGCAGGCAGAGGCCTAGAACCACGCCCCTAAGCAGAGGGGATGCAATCTGTGGCGGTTGAGATAATCATCGAACACGCATTCATCCCCCTTATGCTGGAGCGACGGTGGGGCCTTGGGAGGCTGCTCTTCGTGGGGACCGGTCCAACTGCTCATCTCGACGTGCTTGCCAGAAATGGGTGGGACGACCAAATCACTGAGACCGGGATACGAGCACTTAGGCAGATGGATGGTTGGCATGTGGCGGACTTGCAAAAGTTGCGCCCGGAGGCGGCAGGTTGGGCCCTTTTCGAACGCTGGTCCGGCCCCAAGGCAAGTGTCTGGCAGTCCCAACATCCCATGATAGATGCCACCAAGACCTGGGATCAGCTGCTTATGTCACGGAGCAAGAGGCTTCGCAACAACGCCCGCCGGACTCTCCGACGAGCCGAGGCGGACAGGCTTAGGTGCGAGTTGGTGAGCACGGAGGAGGCAAGAGAGGCGGCCCATAGGTTAGTGAGCGCGAACCGAGAGCGGTGGCGAGGCAATCCGATTACCGGTCCGGAACACTGGACCCCATGATTCAAGTCACACTTGGAAAGCGCTGCTTGTCGGATGGCAACTCGCGGGTGGGGGAGTATAGGCGAGTGGCGAAACGGAGAGGTGATCATTTCGGAGTTCTTGGTTTTTGGGCCTGGCTATGTCGGAGCATATATGATGGGCGCTAATTGTGAAGCTTTCCGTCGTTACTAGGTCAATGCCCTTACTGCATACATGGAGGTGAACATCGCCCGCGACTGGGACGCCTCCTATGTAAGCCTGGGGCGTGGACAGGAGCCCTAAACTACGAGACCCTACCCTCCGCGCATGGCCGCAGATCAGGGCTGTGTGCCACTCGCCGTGCTATTCTCTCGCAAGCGTTGTGCTCTTAGACCCGCTAAGGAGGCAGCCCCTAGATGAATGTCTACAAAGATGTGCGCGATTACTGGAACGAGGACGCGGCGACGTACAACCTGTCGCCGGAACACTTCCCTCATATGAAGGCGCAGCAAGCTGCTTGGAACGCCGCGCTCACCCGGTATCTCCCTCCGCCACCCGCTCGTATCATGGACGTGGGAGCCGGAACCGGATCTCTTTCGCTCTTGCTAGCCCGTCTCAACTACTCAGTCACGGCCCTCGACCTCTCCCCGAGGATGGTCGAGCATCTGCGCTCACGAGCCGACGATGAGGGTCTCCAAATCGAGGTCGTGGTGGGCAAAGCCGAGTCACCGCCTCAGGGCCCATTCGACGCTGTCGTCGAACGGTTATTGTTGTGGACCCTCCCCTTTCCTGTGACAACCGTGGCGGCGTGGAGGCGCGTAGCCTCAGGTGGACGCCTCGTTTGTTTCGAAGGCGTATGGGGGGTAGCCGATAAGGTAGAGGCGCTCCGCGGTCGGGGGAGGCGGTACTTGCACCGTTTGCTCCGCCGCCCTCCTGAGCACCACGGCGCGCTCGATCGTTCGGTGCTGGACCAGCTACCCTTTCACCGCGGAATGAGTCCGAACTCGATTGTGGAGGTGGTGGAGGAAGCGGGCTGGCGCTCCGTTCGATTGGAGCGTCTTCGCGACGTGGAGTGGGCCAGGGTGATGATGCTCCCACCGCTTGAGCGGATGCTGGGGGTCACGCCGGAGTTCGTCGTTGTCGCCGACGATCCCGGCGCCTAGAGCGTTCCTCTAAGCAGATAGTTCACCGAGCACGGAGGTAGTCCCGTAGGCAGTGAGGCCTGCGTACGGTTTGTGAACAGCCAGTAGACAGTATACGATCGACCGATCGACCTTGTATACATGCCTTGGGTTGGACTGGCTCTGGTGGCAGCGCAGCTCACCGACTGCCCGGGTTCCTCGGCAACGTGGGTACTGCCGTTCCGATTCTATCTGCACGCGTCATAATGATTGAAACAGCATGCCATACTCGCACGACTAGAACGCAAGCGCTGGCAGCCTGCTCCATGAATACAACCGGGTCAATGCTCGTGACCATCACTGATAGAGGTACACATGTCGCATCTCTACGGCCGGCGCTTCACGCTCATGTCGGTTGTGCTAAATCGTATGCTGGTGTTGGAGCCACCGAGAGCAAGTCGGCAGAGCTCTGGAGATCTTGGGGTTGCTATCCGGGTATGCCAGCGGATCAAGTGCCGCCTCGATTATACCTTGCGTAGCCTAGGGTATAATGAGCCACATGGCGGATGTGCTCTGCGCTCTGAGCAGTGTAACCTATCCCCGTAACGAGCCACGCGCGGACAGTGTAGCAGTCGCCAAAGGCAACCTAAGAGCCGTGTAGAGAGGTTCCCTTGGTCGCGGCGCTCGTCCTCTTCCACAAGCCTTCAGCGCCAAGACGCTGGGACCAGAACCATTGCCAGAAGCTAACTGGGAGGTAAGGTGTTGACTTCATGGAGGGTAATTCCAAGCGTTAAGCCCGGTCAGGATGTGGGCAACGAGGGGACAAGACTGTTCGTCGATCCAGTTGGTCTCGATGCCGCAATCGTCGTTGGAGGATATCGCGCTGTGCCCCAATCCTAATGACCCCTCCGGCATCTATCACCGCGGAATCGAATTTCGCTTCCCGAGGATTGAGGTTGCGCACGGACGCTTGGTACGGCGATCGTGCGTTGACAGTACCGATCCCTCTATCGTGGGATGTAAGCGTATTTGCGCCAGTCGTGAGGAACCCGCTGACTGATGCGCAGATTATGGCGCGACTCGAGGCACCCGTCTGCCAGGCCACCATTCGGGAGCTTTGCCGAGGTAAGGCTCGTCCCGTCGTGATCGCCGACGACTTGAACCGCCCGACGCCCGCTTCTCGCGTTATGCCTGCTCTTCTGCGCCAATTCGAGGATGCCGGGATTGCTCCACAGGACGTTGGAATCGTCATGGCGTCTGGAACACACGGATCCCCTCCGGTTAATGCATTTGCCAAAAAGGTGGGCGTAGAAGCGGCGAGGCTATGTCAGCTCCACTTGCACGACTCCGAGCGCAACCTTGTCAATATGGGGAAAACGTCGTTCGGAACCCCAGTGCTTGTTAATAAAGTCGTGGCCGACAGCGACTTCCTCGTCGGTATAGGCGGGTTCTACCCCAACCACAGCGTGGGCTTCGGAGGCGGGTCAAAACTAGCCCTTGGGGTGCTTGGCTTCCATTCAATCGCCAGGCTACACTGGGGCCACCAGAGTGTGGGGTGGGGAAGGTCGAACGGCCTGAACAGCTTTCGTCGTGAACTTGACGAAATTGCTCAACTGATCGGTTTGAGAAGCACAGTGTCTCTACTACTGAACGCCGATCGAGAGGTCGTCGAGGTTAGCTGCGGAGACCCTCGCGCCTATTACGCGGATCTGCTCGGCGTGGCGAAAGATGCGTACCGTGCGCCGCTTCCTGATCATCGTGCAGACGTAGTCATTTCAAACGCTTACCCTGCTGACGTGTCGCTCACGTTCGCGCGAATGAAAGCATTCCACTTGCTCGACGCGGCACCGCTCCGGGCATCGAGGATCGCCATCGCCTCGTGCAGCGAGGGGCTTGGCTACCATGCGCTGTTTCCCTTCATGAATGCGCCTAAGTACCATCGGCAGCGCATGATGGCTATGCATGCAAGAATGTTGCTCGGCAAGCCAGACGTACTGGCGCAGAAGGCATTCAGGCGCTTAGCCCAACAACTCAGCTTTCGCCGAGGAGCAAGCTCGCTGACCACGCGCAACCCGATCTGGTTGTTCCGCCCGGGTGGTGCCGCTCGTCAGCCTCCCTTGCCAGCCCAGATTCCCGGGATCCGGGTAACTTCCTCTTGGGACGAGGTTGTCGAGGCCGTCAGCCTCGAACAGGAGGACCGCGACGCCTTGCGGGTGGAGGTGTACAGCTGCGCCTCAATGCAGTGGCTAGGATAAACATCCCGGTGGGGGCCGTAGGCACGGGAGGACGATTTGCTGGGCGCTAAATACGCGCGGAACGGTTCGTTATGGTGCCGGCCAGATGCTGCAACCGCCAATACGGCTCGATCGCGGCAGTCTTGGGGAAGCGTTCTTTCCTCCGTCTCTGTAGTCATGTCTTCATGCCGACCAGAGCTTAAGGCGGCGGACGGAGTACTACGACGGGGTCTCCTTGCGACGATCTCTCTGGCCGACCGGCGGTTCACGATAGTGGTTGGCAATGATATTGACCTGTGCGAACTATGGATTGATGAACGCTTGTGCAGCCCTTTTGGGCACCTATTGAGTAAGTATTCTGCACCGATTACGATAGGTGTGGGTCAACTACACTGCAATCTGCTAGAGTAAAGCACCGGTAGTTACGGGGATTGACGCTTTCTGGCAAGGAGCAAGTACTGTGAGCCGGTCGAGCGAAGTCCGGCAACGCCACGATCCGCGAGTGCCTGGAGGCGATGATGCAGCCTAATCCCCACCGACTCGGGAAGTAGGGTGCGAGCGAGGAATGAGAACGGGCCGAACCCAAGGGTGGCCGATTTCTCTATCTCCAGCCTGTTTTGTAAGAAGACTCGATCGATGTACGACGTGGTGTGCATGTGGACCAGGCCTGATTCCACGCGGGGCTTGCGAAGCCCCGCGGTTTCTAAGGTGCGTTTGAGGAGGCCCCTTACCGGGGCAAGGGCGGGATTTCGAAGAGGATCTATTAGGTAGTTGAGCCGCATGAGATTATCCGAGTTCGTAATCACACACCCGCCGGGTTTCACGACGCGAGCCATCTCCCGCACCGCCGGACCCGGTGATTCCAGCCACGGGATAACGCCCATGGCGAGTACCAAGGCGAACACATCATCCTCGAAAGCAAGCGAGTTCACGTCACCAAGGAACACGTTCGCGTGTTCCTCGACGCCCGACTCGATCACGCCTTGAAGCGCGCGCTCCACCATCCTTTCGCTCGAGTCTATAGCATCGACAACGTAGCCCCGACGGACGAGCTCGATCGTTGTCAATCCCGCGCCGCAACCGACCTCAAGGATCCTTGATCGCTGGGGCAGCGCGAGGTGATCGGTCCACTCGAGCACCACCGCCATACGCTGTTGGTGGATCACGCCTTCCACGCTGCGGGCGTTGTAGATCTCCGCCCAGTATGACGACCTCGAATCGAAATACGAATCAACATGCTCTTGGTAATTGCGGCGAGGCAAACGCATAACCTAGGCTCCTCGGCCGAATTTTCGGGCCTTGCGCGCTGCTCTTGTTCGATTTTTCAGTTGGCGAGCGGCCTTCATGAGGAAAGCACCGCACAGTGCCGCCAGCGGGGCGGGGTCGTCCCGGGCCAACCACGCCCCCTCCTCTATTCCGGAAAGTGAGCACACCCACTCAGCGAGTGTTAGCCTCTTGAGCCTGCCGTATCGTATGGACGTCATCAGGTCACTCTGCTCGACGATCCACTTGCGGCCTTCGCGCAGAAACCCACGCTTCACGGCCTGCCCGGTGAGGTCAAGGTAAAGCGCTCGCACGACATCCATGCCGTTGGAGTCTACGAAAAGGCGGAACGTTGAGCCGACGCGGGGGTTGACGTCCAAGAGCTTGTATCGGCCATCGCGCTGGTCGTAGCGGTATCCCATGTCCACTATGCCTCTGTAGCCGATCTTCCGCATAAAGTCCTTAGTTACGTCTTCTACAGCCTCGTTCCGGAGGCAGATGCCCAAGGTGGTAGCGCCTGTGAAGGGGGGCGTCTGCCGAATCTTCTTGCCCGTGAAGGCGGCTAGGCATTCGGAGTCGTGCCCAAAGTAACCGTTGAACATCCACACCGACTCCGGACCTCCAGGGATGTACTCTTGCAGCATGACGTTCGGCTCGCCTGGCACCTCGACCCTCTCGTACTCCTCCAGTAGCTCGCGCGGGCTGTGGATTATGGTCACGCTCTCTTGAGCCTGGTGCTCGGGGAGCCAGCTCGCGATGCGCTTCATGACGACGGGAAAGACTGCCGTCTCGACAAACGCCACCACATCAGCTCCGGACCGGGGAAACGCCGCCTCGGGCGTCGGCACGCCCGCCTCCTTACACAGGAAGTGCAGTTCCTGCTTAGAGCTGAGCAAGCGGGCGAGCCCGGCGGGCTGCTCCGGGAACAAGAAATGCTCTCTCAGAGCCTGCGCCTGGTCCGCTACGAGCACGGCGCCCCGGTCGTCGATGGGTATGAGGATGGACTCCCGTCCGATGCGTCGGCCCAGCCCCAACAAACGCTCGACGAGTGCCTCGGCCGGGGCGTCGGCGTCCCAGACGAAACTTTCCCCCACGTAGCGCGAGAGGGTCGCGGGTGCCAAGTGCTGCTCGTGCACCCAATAGACAGGAACCCCCAGCCGTCCGAGGGTCCTCGCGATGCCCAGGCCGCCGTGATGGAACCACGGTACGGACTGCAGTATCACGACTGGTATGGAGGCGTTGCAGCTCTCGATCACGGCGAAAATCTACCTAACCAGCAATCTCTCGATGTGCGGAATGGTCACCGCTTGCATCCAATATCCTGATCTCATCCTCCTCCAGCGCGAAGACGGCGTTTAGGTCGTCTACGTGCTCGAGGATGAAATTCAAGTCACTGTGTTGACCAGTGCTCATTAGATATTTGACGCTATTGCTGCCGAGGAAAGCATCCACGGGCGCGCCGCTCCAGCGCTGCACAAGCTTGGTGGTCTGCTCGTCGGAGGGTCTATATCCCGCGTGCATCAGCCCTTCTGCTATCCAGGCACAGCACATTTGATCTTCCTCTCGGAATTCCCCTCGGGTTCCGGCTCCGACAACGGCGACCCTCGGATGGTGAGCCGCCAGAAAGCGGACCTGAGCCGTGTAGTTACGCAAGCACGCTGCGTAAACTGCGCCGCGACCCTTAGCTTCACACAGAACCTGGGTGCCTGACGTAGAGAGCAGGATCATCGGGCGGAAAACATCTGAGCGTAGCGCCAGCTCGGCGGGGCTATTGGTCAAATGGAAACCGTACGGCATGTTACCGCCGAGTTCACCCACGAGGAGCGGATCGTCAAGCTCTTCGGCGAGGGCGGTCGCCGCCTCCAGAGAAGCCGCGGGGAAGCACCGACGATTCAGAGCAACTCCGGTCACAGCTGTCGTTGTCGCTCGAATCACGTCTACGGCTACTATCGCAACATATCCGGCTCGGTAACGCATGAGACTCTCAGCGAAGCAATCAATCGCTACGACCCTGTCCATCCGCTAGACCTTTGACTACCTAACGCACGGCGGTCGGGGTCGCAACTTTGGCTTCGAAAACGCGTCGGCGTGGAGTCCCCTCCGGTAAATCTCTACGCGCAGAAGCTCTTCCAACCGTACGTTGGCAAGCATTACTTCACGACCGAAGTGATCGAGAAGAGCGAACTGGTCAGCCTTGGTAGGCGCCTCAAACATAATCGTGCGAAGGCCAAACTCGTCCACGAACCGCTCCGCGAAAGCAAAGTTCAGCTGCCCCCCTTCGTCGAAGAGACCGATGCTACGGGCGCTCTCTCTAGCCTCGATCACGAGCTGAGTTGCTCCCGCATCAAGCCATCTCTGCCCCTGCTCGATCAATTCACTCACCACGCTGCTGGTGAACGTACCCCCATGTTTTTTCCCCAGTTCGAACTGGACCTCCAGCCCCCTGTCGTGGGCCAGCCTTACGACGGCTTCGGCTGGTATGGGGAGATCCGTGAATCCTTCTCCACCCTCGAGACGACTCACGCCGATGTCGGCGCACAGATCAAGGTACGCTGGAAGTTGGCCTTGCGCTACGGCTATCTCGAAAGGTCCTCCACCGGTAACCGTAGACACACCGTACTTGGTCGCTGTGGCGATCTTTCGACGCGTGGCGGTTTCTTCAGCGATCATCCAGCAGGCCATCGAGATCTTCAAGGTCGATATTAGATGAGCGCTCTGTTCGAGGTGGCTCTCGACCGTCGCGGGATCGTAACCAGGATCGAACGGGCTCGTTGACGGTGGGATCGGGGGCACCCCGATCCTCATCAAATAGTCACTCGTGCGCAATTCCCCGATAAGAACTCCTTAAATGGTTGCCTTCTTGAGGCTCGTACGTTTGCGCCTGCGTCATTCTAGTCAGCTGACTACCTTCTTGCTTCTGGAGGGAGCGTCTGTGGGAGATCGCTCATCATTACCGCGGTAGCGTACTCAATGATCGTCTCGGCGTCAACAAAGTTGACGCTTTTAGTGGTGGGCGCGTTTACGCTACGTATACTCTTAGGGTTGTTTGTTGAGCATTGTCGAGAGTCGTGCTCTAGAGGCTGTTATGAACTTGCTCAGAAACGGCTTACTAATGCGGAAAACTGGGGACCGACAGAGAACCGAACTAACGGAGATATTCGCATTTCTATGCGGTTTTCCAGCCGAGTTCATAACACGCTCTAATGGTCGCGGAGGTGTTTCGCTATGACCAGACGCTACCCCGTAAGCGCGGCTCCCGGACCTAAAGGCCGACGGTCTCTTATGCGAACTCCCGTGTACTTCTCTTCCGAGCATTCGGCTACGGGGTATTAGCACTTTCGGTTGCTTGACCGACTATTTTCATCTGACTATGATGTAGCACGCAAGTGCGCCGCCCCGCGATCCGAGCCAGCTAGTTATTCCTTCAGGGCTCGTTGCAGAGGGTGCTTCCGTACCGGGGCGGGGTAACCGCACTGGTGCTTTTGCCTGGTTTTTGGACCTATTTCGGTTCGACTAGCTTAAGCACAGCACGCTTGCGCCTAATACCCCCGATGTCGTAGTTTCTGCTACTCATAGCCAGTCTAGGGAGTCCGACCTTTACCACTCCTCTGTCCCGGGACTGATGATAATGGGGTATGGTAGGTATCCTACCCCAGAGTCGCTGAGTTTGGAGTCTTCTCAGAGGATCAACTCCGGCGTATACTCGGGTTGGCCATCCGATGCTCCTCTGGTCAGGAGGTACTAGGAGAACTATATGGTAAGCGTAGCGCAAATGCTCTTGGAGATAGCGATGGCGAGGGGGATAAGGCAGCCATCATCAAAGGTGAGTCGACGTTGACTATGCTGAACTAGCCAGTCGGTCGCTGGCGATGGCCGAGGTGCTGGCGCAAGTGGGGGTGAAACCAGACGATCGGGTGGCCATCCTCTTGCCGAGAGGCGCCGAAGCTGCTTCGGCTTTCTTCGGCACCGTTGCTGTGGGAGCTATCGCGATAAACGTCAACGAGTCGCTCCGTTGGCGTCAGATCGAGCACATCCTCAAGCACTCCTCCGCCCGAGTCTTGCTGACCTCAAGCGAGACGTTGGATCGGCTATCCAGGACTATGCACATAGACACGCCTGTCGTTAGTACTGACAAAATCCCGCGGTCGGGAACATTCCGACCGCTCCGAAGGATTGGTGACGACGTCGCCCAGATCGTATACACGTCAGGGTCAACCGGGCTTCCAAAGGGTGTGGTGCTCTCTCACGCAAACTTGTGGGCAGGCATGCAGGCTGTCGTCGACTATCTTGGAATCACCGTAGCGTTCGGTGGGTCTGGGCTGACCTACGGCCCGGCATGCCCAACGCTCGGAGAGTTCGAACTCCTTCTTCACGTGCTCCTCGGCTCTTCTTCTCCAGGCTGGGTTTTTTAGATGTTTCCCCGACTCACCTCTCTAAGGATGTCTGTGTCTCGTGCCAGCTCGGCGACCATCTTCTTCAAGCGAGCGTTCCCCTTCTCCGGTTCCTTGAAACGTTTTGCCTCGCTGGAACTCTTCGCACCCTTCTCTCATGCGTCAAACCATTTGGGCTGAGCTTCATCCGGCACCTCTTTGTCTACGCCAACCCCGGAGGCCAGCCAGGCTAGACCACCAAGTAGTATGGAATCAAGCAACGAAACGGTTCCTCCCAGGTCTGCGTATATGCTGTTCGTGAGATAACTAGCTAGCCATCCCACACACACAAAGCCGAAAATCTTTTCGACAGGGGAACCGTCGACGCCAAGAAGGTGCCTGAGTCCTGCGACACCAAGACTTAGAAAGAGCGCGGCGTAGGCGAGCGCTCCTATTAGGCCCTGCTCGGCGAGTACCAGCCAATAGAGGCTGTGAGGCGAGAGCAACTCCACCCGTCGGTAGCCGCCACCGGGATCGGCTATGTCGCTTCCGCCCGAGAAGCTGAGGGGAACGTAGGAGTCCTGAAGATGGGCGAAGTTCTTTGGCCCCACGCCCTTAAGGGGATGATCCGCCCACATATCCCGCGCAGCGTGCCACACTGCGTAACGATCTCCTACCGACTGGTCGGGAGATGACTCTATGGTCCCGAGGCTGGTGAACCGCTCGGTAAGGGTGCTAGAATGCCCCCCCGCATGCCCGTACGCAATCCCTAATGCTAGCCCGTACACTAGCAAGAGAAGAACGAGTTTTTTCCGGTTGGAAAGAGCTAGTATCGCAACTACGCCAACCGTCGAAGCGATCCATGCTCCCCTACTCAAGGAAAAGGCCAAGGGGAAGAGGAGTGCCAGCATCAAGAGTAGGGCCAACCATCGGCGATTGTCCCGAATAACCGCGAAGCCCGCAGCAGCCACGAGGATAGCGTAACCAACGACTGCGGCCATCCCCAAAATTTGGTAGGCTCCAAACGTACCAACGGCCCGAATGCTTTCACCTTCGTAGTCGGCACCGGTCCCTGTAAAGTACTGATAGACTCCGATACTCCCTTCCAGGACGCCGATCGCAAGGAAGGTCAGCAGGATCAACCAGAGGTCCTTGCGGGTCCGGAGGGACAGATACGTCGCGGCCGGAACGGCGGCGAAAATCTCGGTGTGACGCACGAAACCGATGAGACCTAGAGTGACATCGATTGCCGCTACGGCCGCTACACCGCCTACCACCACGACCCCTGCGAAAGGAAGTAAAACCCAGGAGCGTAAGCGATCCTCGTCTCCGACTGCCAGAGTACGCAACGCCACAAGTCCTACCAACGCAGAGGCGACGACGTCTGGCAAGGTGACGCTGGCTGCCTGACCCTCCACACCGGTGCCCCAGGGTAGCACGAGACAAACAAGCACTCCGGCGACGCCCAGAGCCGGACGCTCCCAGACCTTTGGAGCCACGATGGTCAACACCAAGACCAGCAGAAGGCCCGGCAAAACGTATGGTTGGTAAGCTGCGGGCAGAACCAATAAGATCAAGCCCACAGCCGCGAGCGACAGGACACCTATGGTCAGGTAGGCGGTTCTACCAAGCGCCAAGCGTCAACCACCATCGTTCGTAGCTGTTAGGCAACCGCCTCGGATGACGAGTGATCACCGCTTTCTCTTTCCCGGCCACAGATCATCCCAGAGCAATGCCGCTACGCCTCCCATAAAGAGGCCTACGGTCGCTCCTGCGGCGGTATTCACTATCGGATCAGGCGTGGCTGGACGCTTCGGAGTAAGCGCTTCGGCTACCACTACGGCCCGATATCCGGAACTAGGAGCCATTCTGTCACTGGTAAAAGTGCTCACCTTGGCAGCCAGATCGTTAACCAAGCCGACAGCTAAATCGGGATCTTGAGCATTGACCGTGATCTGGAAAACTGGGCTGTTGGGGGGGACGTCCACATTAACGAGCTCTGTTATGTTCTGAGCAGTCGGCTCGATGCCGTACTTGAGAAGTACGGGTGCTACTACCGACGGTACAGTGGCAAACTGGCTGTAGGCTTGGGTGTAATTCAAGGCGGCGGTATTTTCGACGTTTTGGGAAGCCGTTACGACTATTAGGTAAGCACTCGCCTGGTAGGTGGGGGTCATGAGCAGAGTCGCGAAGACTCCTAATACGCCACCGCAGACCAAGCCCAGCGCGAGAATCCAAATCCTGCGCACCAAGGTCCGGAGGACGTCAGAGCTCTGCAAAGGTTGTCGCCGATAACTCTGCTGCACCGTGCTTCTATTCTGCACCATATGTCTTACCATTCCTGCCATTTTGGTTCTGGTTTTTCGCCGAACCGCTTGCAGCTGTGAAGGAGCTATGATGATGGTTACAGCCTGTTAGCGTGACAGCTATGCTCCTGAACCCGTGGCAAGCCGAGTACTTATCCAACTTGTACATACATAAAGAGCCTATCTCCTAGTCGTTATCTCCGCTGATGAGGAGCCTTCTCGACGCCGGACAGCGAGTTCTCGGAGAGAACTCAATAGAGTATTTGAATATACTACCACTGAATCGAGTTCCGACGTGTTAGGTATCGAAAATGATCCTTTGTTCTATTTGCTCTCTCTATAGATACCCCTTCCTAATTTTGGTCTAGTGACCTGTATCGGACTAACTATACCGCGCTCAACCTGTCGGTGGACGTAACAGTAAACCGACTTTCGCAATGCTCGACGTGGGCCGGCTGCTCGGCTTGAGATCCTATAAGCCTCAGGTAGCCCTTATCGCCATCTTGCGAGAGCCATAAACAATACGCTCATGTCGTGCAGATCCTAGTCCCGTATTGTCTCGAGAAACCTACAAATAAAGGATTTGGGAAGGCGATGAGAACCTCGCTTACCCTACGTTCGCCAAGATGTCGACACGTGAGTGTCTCCTCAGTCAAGCGTTACATTATAATCCACTAACGAGGGGAACTACTCGCTCTGAAGAAGCGTTCCGGCTCCGAACGGAAACCAAGAACTAAGGCGCGAGGAAGCTGCTGGACGTCGAACTCTAGGAGCGCCCCGCCGTACGCTACCGCTCGAGATGCGCGAAGCGTCTTCGTACACTGCGGCCACCGCTTATCGAGTCAGCAACGGTGATGGACGCTGTATATGTGGGGTCAACATCAGGCTCCGATTTGCGGATATAATTTCTTCACTTACAAGCTAATAGTGCAACCGGCTATCGATGATACCTAGGATATTATCGAATTAGGCATGAGAGCCGTCAGAAGAAAGGAGACAGGAATTTTGTGCGCAAATATCATGCCTGTAGTCCCTACTTGTGGAAACTCTCTCGCAGTAATAGTTTCTCCTGCGGAATTACCCTTTGCTAGAATACTCTTGGTTTTAGGCACCATGTTGGCAGGTCTTATCATCCTGTGGGCTGTTGCCATTCTTACCTTACGGAGTTCGCGAGAGTCACAGGAGTTCGGTATGCCAGAATTGCTCGCTAAGAGGCGTGATGAGTTGCTACGTAACCAAGATGACGTCCCGCAGTCACCCCATGAAGAAGAACGAACGTTGAGTGAGGAGCTGGAGCGCCAAGAAAATTGGGAGATCCGACAGAGGGCTGAAGAATTGGAGCTAGAGCTCAAGGCGCTATTGAAGGTTCAGCAAGAGGCGGAACAGTTGGACCAAGAGCACCAGCAATTGATAGAAGACCTGGGGAGTGAACGGGAGGAGCGCCTAGAAGCTCAGCAGCGGGCTGAGCGCTTGGAGCAAGAACGTCTACATCTGGAGCAAGAGCACCAGCAATTGAAGGAGGAAACAGACATCCTGAAGCGACAAGCTGCCCACCGTCGAGTCGAGCAGCCAGCAGCTCGTAGCCCCAGGTGGCGCAAGCTCACCTTAGCGGTCATACTGCTTCTCGCCATATTCGTCATGTGGTTTACTTCCTTAGTTGTCGCGCTCATTCTCTTACACCCCTAAACTGCAGGATTTGGGCAGCCAGAGATCGTGGTCGTTTCTTCGCTCAGCGTCCATCGCTGCGAGAGTAAGAGCTTTCGCCCTTAGGCTGGCAACATTTGAAGTCCACCAGTAGTAACATGTACGTTTGGTACCAGACACCCCCCGAGGGGGTTAAAGGTTAACCAATCTTCTGCCGCCTCGTCCTGGGCGACCTTCAGTATTCGAAACTATCGCAAAGCCTCGGACCAGACCGTACGAGCCGACGCCTCCTCGCTTGGTGCGGGGATGACATTCACAATGGAGCAAGGGCGGATGTGGATGCAGCTAATCACACTCCACTGCACCAGGACCGAAGACATCACCGATCCCGATGAACAATGCATTTTCACCTATAACCTGCCGCACCCCGGTAGAAGACCTGAGTCGGGGGGCATCCGGTTGGAAAGCCTAAATAATGGCCAAGATACTGAGATAGACCGGTGGCACAACTCTATCCCAATTCTGCGTGAAAACTCAACCGATGTAGACAGTTGGTGAGGACGACCCTTAATCGTTTGGTGTGAGTTGAGATCACCATCCCGACAAGTCGGCGAAAGCCAGGCGGGGACGACCGAGTTGCTCGTTGAGCCAGATGCAGAAGAAGTTGTGCAATGCCACCCTCGCTGCCAAACGTGCCCGCAACCCCCTCAGCTCGTGAGGCCGCTCCCGGTGGAGGCCGAAGGAGTTAACCAGCTTCTCGCACGTGGTCTCCACGATCTGGCGGATGCCAGCGACCCAACACCTCAAGCGCTTGGGCCATACCTCTCGGGCATTGCGCTTGGGCGGGCAGATGAGCCGCGCCCCGTAATGACGCAACCACCGCTGGTGATTTTCGGCGCCCTCGAAGCCCTTGTCGACCACGTACAGTGCCGAGGAGGCACTCCCTACACTCCCAAGCCTAGCGTTCGGTTGAGCCCGCACAGCGAAGAAAGTCTCGGCCAGTCGTAGGTCTTTGGTGGAAGCGGACTTGATCTGCGTAGGTCTTCTGAGTAAGGTATCATCCAGGATCGCATACAGATCAAGTGTTGTGATCTGTGCTGTACATTTAGGTTGGGTAAGATCGAAGCCAAGGATATTAGAATAGAGATCACTCCAACGCTTTACCTGGTATGTATAAGGCCGTAGTTCTAAGTGACACCCAAGGCTTTGCGATCCTGAAGCAAGAGTGGGAAGAACTCTACGACAAATCCCCGCTTGTCACCCCGTTTCAGTCATGGGCGTGGCTCTACTCCTGGTGGGAAATTTACGGGGAGCGCTATGAGCCGCGGTTGGTTACGGTGCGAGATGATAAAGATCTTCTGGTAGGGCTCGTACCGCTCACGTTGGAGCGCCGGCCGGGCTTCGGGCGGCTACTCCTTATCGGTACAGGCATAACGGACCACCTTGATATGCTCGCAAGGAGAGCTCGAAAGACTAAAGCTGCAGAGGCCGGGAGAGAGGCTCTTCAGCAAATGGACTCGTGGCACGTGGCAGACCTTCAGGAGGTACGTCCCAAGGCGGTAGCGTGGGATATCTTTCGAGGGTGGGCCTGGCCCCGAGTCCATATCCGGCAATCCAGCTGCCCGGTCCTGGACGCCAAGTCTTGGGAGGAGCTGCTCGTGCCCCTAAGCAGGAACGGTCGTGAGAAAGCCCGCAAAGCTTTACGGCGGGCCAAAGCAGACGGGATCCGTTGCGAGGTCGCAGGTCAACGCAGCGTGGAGCAGGCAGCCAGGAGTTGCTTGGCCCTGTACCGGGAGAGCTGGCGGAGAAGAGGGATCACCTCGAAGCACCTGAACCGAAGGTTCGGCTCTCACATGCTGGCCGCCGCAAAACGGATGTCGGCTTCCGGATGCGGCGGGGTGTACGAGTTTCGGCGGGGTAAGGAGCTGGTCGCTTCGGATTTCGTGCTCCTGGGACAGGAGTACGTTGCCGGGTATCTGCAGGGTGCCAGCGAATACGCCCTTCGTCGGTATCAAATCAACTCGCTTTTCACGCGGAACTGGGCGGACACTGCCCTTGAGCGCGGGGTCCCTACGGTGAACCTAATGCGGGGGGTGGCGCAACACAAGCTGCGGTGGAACCCTAAGATAATCGACAACCACCGCCTGATCCTGGGCCAGGACCGCGTCTCTTTCGCTCCTTACGCGGCCTACCATCTCCTGCGCTCTGAAGCCGCACAATGCGCGAAGTCGGAGGACGCTCCAGCCTGGATCAAATTTGCCACCGATCGTCTGAAGGGGTTTTTGCCCAAGTGAAGGGTGCGAAGGTCCTGCAGGTCTGCCAGCCGGCCGATGGGGGTGTCGCTTATCAAGTGAGCCTCCTGGCCCAGGCGATGAGGGACCGGGGCCTCCCGGTCGGCGTTGCCTGCTCCTCTGGAGCCCTCTCCGAGAGGATGCGAGGGAGCGGCATCGAGGTCCACGAACTGCCCCTCGTCCGACAGGTCTCGCCGCGGAAGGACCTCTCCGCCAGCCGTGCCCTGCGGAGGATAATCCGCGAAGACGGATACTCGTTAGTCCACGCCCACAGCGCGAAGGCCGGGGTCGTGGGCCGCGTCGCCTCCCGCCTCGCCGGGGTTCCCTCCGTCTATACACCACACGCATGGTCGTTTCTGGTCGCGGAGCGGGGATTCGAGAGACAAGTGTACGTCGCCATAGAGCGGCTCTTGGCTCCCTTCACAAGCTACATAATATGCGTTTCTAGCGGGGAACTGGAGTTGGGCCAGCGGGTGGTCGGGCTGGGTGTTGACAAGCTCCAGCTGGTGGCCAACGGGGTTGCGGTGCCACCTCCGAGCCGGACGCGCGGTGGGGAGGAGGAGCTGGTCGTCGGGTCCGTCTGTAGGCTAACGCGTCAGAAGGGCATTATATACCTGGTTCGGGCAGCGGAGGCGGTGCGCCGCGAGCGTGGGGGAGCCGTGAGGTTCTCGGTGGCCGGGAATGGCCCGGATCTGGAACCACTGAAGGCCGAGATAGACCGCCTAGGCCTCCGTGATGGCTTCGACCTCGTCGGCGCTCTGGAGGAGCCCTGGGAATACCTGTGCTCCCTCGACGTCTTCGTGCTGCCGTCCTTGTGGGAGGGGATGCCCTTCGCGCTGCTCGAGGCCATGGGAACCGGGCTCCCAGTCGTGGCGAGCGACGTCGGAGGAGTGCGGGACGTGATTCCCCGCAATGCCTTCGGCACCGTGGTCCCACCAGCCAACGCCGACGCCCTGAAGGTCGCCATCTTGCATTACGTGGACCACCCTGAGCTGCGAAGGCGCGTCGGCGCAGCGGCCCGACAGAGGATCCTGCGCGAGTTCGGTCAGGAGCGGATGGTCGAGGGCAACCTCGGCGTCTACGCTGAGGTGTTGAAGTCACTAAAATACGGACGAGCTTGAAGACTAATAGGTCGCGCCAATAGGTGAGTAGCGAATGCATCAATAGGTAGGAAACCACGGTATGATCGCCCAGGAGGAAACCAAGGGCGAAAGGCACCGCCTATGAGGCGCAGGCTCTAAGGCGAAGTTCGCCCACCCCTCAAATTCACTCGTCTACCGCAGCGCGGTCCCGACCAGGGAGTGGTCGCGCACCAGGGAGGTGGAATCCTTCACCTGCGTGGCGGCTGGGCGCGAGAGGCACGAATTTTGGGTAAGCGCTCGGGTACCAGAGAACGTGCTTTACTTGTATACTTCTCACCTTACCCGAGACGTGTAGGGCCGGACCAGACGCCGAGACGACACGTGTAATCGAGGTGGAACCTTTGAGGTTCCAGATCGGGCGCTGCGAGAACGAATGTACCTTGAGGAGTCCTAGCTTGGAGGCTCTTGAGTAAGCATAGAAGTATATTGTCTGCGGCGGCCCTCGTGGTCGTCGTCACTACCTTCGGGCGCCTGCTCGGCTTCGTGCGGGACCTCGTGATAGCACACTACTACGGAGCCAGCGCCAACACAGACGCTTTCCTGATAGCCTGGATGATCCCGGAGACCGTCACTCCGCTACTTTTGGAGGGGGTCATGCTCTTGGCCCTCATGCCTTTGTTCGCCCGGGAATTGGAGAGAAGGGACACTCTAGAAGAAGTCCTTTCCCGCACGCTCCCCCCGATCATAGCAGTGCTGTTAGTGCTCTCGGCTGCGGTCGCGCTCTCGGCCCCCTGGACGGTGCCGCTCCTCGCCCCCGGCCTCTCGACCTCGACGAAGCTCATGGCGGTCAGGATGGTGGGCATCGCCTCAGTAACGATATTTTTTATAGGGCTCGCCGGGTACGCGTGGGCAGCCCTTAACTCAAAGCACATCTTTGGCGTCCCGAGCGCGGTCTACGCGGCCTATAACCTTGGCATTCTTGGGAGCATTGTCCTGCTGCATGAGAGCCTGGGCATCTACAGCGCGGCGTTCGGGCTCGCGTTCGGGAGCGCCCTAATGCTCCTGGTGCAGGCGCCAACTTTCGTGCGCAAGGTGGGTGTTCCCCGACTTTCCTTCAAACTGGACTTAGCCCTACGCCAGGAGTTTTTAACCGTAATCCCGATCGTGGCGTTCATGCTCGGACGTCACGCTCAGGTCTACATAGAACGATTTCTAGGCTCTTTCTTGGAGCCTGGCGCGATCTCACAGCTGAACTACGCTACCCGCTTGGCCCAGTTCCCAATGAGCGTCGCGATTGCTGTAGCGCTCGTGAGCTTTCCAGCGGTGGCTCGTGCGGCAGCGGCCCGCCGGGCGGAGGATGTCGCGGAAATCGTAGAGAGCAACATGAAAATGGTGAGTACCCTGATACTGCCAGCTACCACGTTCCTGATTGTCTTCGCCCCCGAGCTGGTCTCCTTTCTCTTCGAGCACGGAGCTTTCACCGCCGAGGACACGATCGCCACGACTTCCATCTTGAGGATTTATTCTTTAGGACTCCTAGCCCAGACCCTCATCTTTGTCGTTATCCGGGCGTTCTTTACTCACCGATCAAGCCTCTGGTTGCCGGTTCAAGCGGCCTTGATAGGCCTCGCGGTGACGGTCGCAGTGGATCTGGCCCTGGTGCGGAACTTAGGGGCAGACGGGCTGGCCGCGGGCAACGCTGCAGGTATCACGGTGATGGCCCTAGTCCTGATTTGGAACATGAAGCGCCGCGTGGTGAACGTAAGCTCGGGTCGGCTAGCCAGCTTCTTCGTTCGGGCCTTCGGGGCTGCGCTGTTGGCCGGCTGCTGTGCGCTGCCAGTCGTCATACTTGAAGGCTTAGCGAGGCTACCGGAGTCAGCGGAGCTGTTCTTGGGGGGGACGGTTCTGGGACTCGCCTACCTCTTTCTAGGTAGATTGCTTAAGATTAAGGAGGTCGCAGAGCTACAAAATTGGGCGAAGCGCATGATACCCACACGAGGGAAGAAGGATCTCTTCGAGGGCAGGCACGTTCCTACAGATCTCGGCCAGCGCGCGCCTAGTGTCGAGCCTCCCCAGGCGCCGCAGGAGCAGCTACGAATGACCCGCTGGCCACCGATATTAATGTATCACGCCATCGCACGTGGGATCGACGACCCGAACAAGATCTGTGTCTCTGCGGAAACGTTAGAGAACCAGATGCTCTACCTCAAGCGCCGCAATATGCGCGGGGTTTCTATGAATGAGTTGATGCGAGCGCTTCGACAGGGGAGTGCTCAAGGGCTCGTAGGGCTCACCTTCGACGACGGCTACGAGAATTTTCTCAGCGCCGCCCTGCCGGTGCTAGAGGATTTCGGTTTTACGGCGACAGTGTTCGTTGCCGGAGGTATGCTCGGCGGGTCGAACTCCTGGGATAGAGCCCCGAAGATGAGGATACTCGATGCCTACGGCATATGTGAGGCCGCCGCGAGGGGCGTAGAGATTGGGGCACACGGCACATACCACTTGAGGCTAACCAAACTTGATCCCGTGAGCTTGCGCGAGGAGGTGGAGGCGGGGCGACAATTCCTTGACGAGGTATTGGAGCGACGCGTGGAGGGGTTCTGCTACCCTTATGGGGACCTGAATAGCCAGGTAGTCCGTGCCGTGCGCGAAGCTGGTTATACCTACGCCTGCGCCTACAAAAACGAACTTCCGCACAGCGCCTACGCCATACCCCGTCTCTACATAGGCGAGTCGGATAGGGGCCTCAGGTTCGCACTAAAACTGCGGTGGGCGCGACTACACGCTGGACTCGCGGACCTTAGAATGAGGCGCTCATGAAAGTTCTGCACGTCATTACAGGCCTCGCGGCCGGGGGGGCCGAGAGCCAGCTCGAGCTGCTCCTCCGACACACCCGCCACGCTGCTGAGGTCGTTACCCTCTACAACTTCGGCTCAGTGGGGCACAGGATCGCGGCGCGGGGCGTCCGGGTCTACGACCTCGGGATGAGGGGGAATCGCCAATTCCACAGTATCTTCCGGCTCGCTCGGATTATGCGCAAGGGAGTATACGACGTAGCTCACCTGCACCTCTACCGGGCCTGCCTCTACGGCCGCGTAGCCGCTCGCCTTGCTGGGATACCCGTCGTCGTCACTACCGAACACTCTCTCGGAGAGACTCTCATCGAAGGGCGCCGGAAAACCTTCCCTATCAGGCTCCTCTACCTAGCGACCGAGCCCCTCTCAAGCGCCACGGTGGCTGTCTCACCGAAGGTGCGCAAGCTGCTCGTTGCGTGGGGCGTGCCCGAGGCAAAGATACGGGTCATCCCTAACGGCCTGGACTCCGAACGCTTCGCCTTCGACTTGCAGGCCAGAAAACTCATCCGAAGAGAGTTCGGTATTCCCGAGGATGGCTTCGTTCTCGGGTCTGTCGGCCGACTGCACGCCTCTAAACGCTACGATCACCTCCTGAAGGCCGCCACGCCGCTCCTACGGGGTGGCGTATGGCTCCTCTTGGTCGGCGACGGACCAGAGAGGCTCCGGCTTGCTCAACTCGCCCAGGAGATCGGAGCCGCCCACCGCTTGGTCTTCGCAGGCGAGCGTGACGATGTCCCCCGCCTGCTCTCGGCGATAGATCTCTTCCTCTCGCCGTCCGAGGAAGAGACCTTTGGGCTAGCTATCCTGGAGGCCGTTGCCTCAGGCCTGCGCGTGGTTGCTGCCGAGTGCCCGGCCCTCGACGGAGCAGGCATAAAAGGCGTCCGCCTGGTATCCGCCGATATCCCCAGCCTGAGCCGAGCCCTACTCGAGGAAAGGTCCCTAGGGCCTGGCCCCCGCCGTGCCCAGAGTTTCCCTGAGCGCTACGATATACGAACCGTCGCCGGTGCAGTGGACACCCTCTACGAGAGCCTGCTCTTCGCCCGCGGCCATCAGTCGGAGCTTTGAGCCGGTCGCTGCACCTCTGCCTGAGCGTCGCCGAACTACTTGTCATTCTCGCTTTGCCGGGCTGCTCCGCGGCTTCGGAGGGGAGCTTTCGAGTATGGCCTCCCCGAAAACTCCCATATGATCGCCGGAGACGAGCTCAGACGAGTGCTTGACCTCGCGCGAGACGGTGGCACCGACACCGTCACGACCGGAACCCCCTGATGATACAAAAGCCGAGCCTTCCCCGAGAATCACGAGAGGGGCCCTTGGATCTCCTCGTCGAAGAGGCTCAGCGTCGGGACATGAAGGTGAACCTCCGGGTGTTCAGGACATCTGACTAGGTACACACGAGGGTTCAAGAAGCAGTACTGGACAGTCGCTCACATATCTGGTACCCAGCACGCGAGCGCGAGGAGCTCAGGCACTTCGCGGACTTGATACAGGATCTCGTCGGGTGCCACATTTGGCGAATGGAACTAGGAGATCGGGAAGGAACCAAACCACGACACGTTCTAGCGACCTACCCCTCACCATGCCGAGTATGCTGTCCTCTTGTGCGCCGCCGTTCTCGCCGCTAAAGAGGCTGAACCTGCCGAAGACGCTGGCGTTTCGACGGTGAAAGATTCACGCGCGAGCTTGGCGGGGTCGCCGTGCGGCTCTCCATGGTGGCCGCGCTGCCGGGCGTGGAGCCCCCACCTACTCACCCTAGCCGGTCGCGGAGGCGACTTCGCGGGGATTGCTCTACGCCACCCTTCGTGCGAGAGCGTCGAGCGTGCCACCGAGAAGGAGGTGCTTCTTGAGCTCGCCGCAGCCGCGGGGCTGCGGACACTGCTGAGCGTGAAGGCCGGCCGCGGCAATGGAGAGGCGGTAGGTGCGTTCGGCTTCCCCACTATCATAAAATTGCGGTGCAGCCGGGTCCGGAAGCCGCACGGGAAGTTTTCACATTACCCTGTGCGCTACGTCTCCGGCGGACAGTTGATCGAGGGTGCACTCAACGCCCTTCCGAGCGAAGCGGGTCTCATTCAGCAGTATATTCCCGGGACTCTCGTCAGCGTCTCGGGAATCAGCTGGGGGCGAGCTCCTCTGCGCGCTGCACCAAGCCTCAGCCTGGATCTGGCCGGTGCCCATGGGAGGAAGCGCGTACGCGGAGACGATCCCGCCGGACGCGGAGCTCGAGCAGGGCGTCAGCCTTCTGCTGTGGGCGATCGGCTGGAGCGGTGCCTTCCAGGCGCAGCTCATCCACAGCTCGGGCGGCGAGCACTACCTAATCGATCTCAACTTGCGCATGTACGGTTCGTTCCCGCAACCGTCACTCGTTTGGAACTCTTCTTTGTAGGCGGCCTTGGAGTTCGGGTAATTGTTCAGCGAGTGCTTGAAGTGCCCCTCGTTGTAGACTTGATAGGCGACCGGGTTCGAGCAGAACCAGTCGGCCATCGCGCGGATGAAGCGTGGATCGTCGCCCCCGCCCCCGACTTGGCCCTGAGGCCACAAACTCCACTCAGTGTAGGCCATCGGCTTGCCGTGCGATGCGGCGAAGTCACGGTGGTCCTTCATGCCGTTGACCGAGTTTTGCAGCCAATCCCAACGGACGTCGAAGCCTGGATCGCTCGAGCCGGAGGGCCAGTGGTAATCATAGATCCCGAGCCCGATGTAGTCCACGGTCGCGTCGCCCGGGTACATTTCCGAAAACGTCATCCCGGCCGCGTCCAGTGTCACGTTCGGGGACCACTCGAATCGGAGCTTAGGGGCTTCTTGCTTCATGACCGGGACGACGTGGTTCCAGGCCCTCTTGTAGTCACCAACGTTGGAACGATTCACCGCCCACGGAAAGGTATTGCCGTTCATCTCCCACCCCAGACGCACTATGGTGTCCTCCGCGGGTGTACCAGCGACACTCCTGGCGAACGACCGGAAGTAGGAATCGTAGCGCCCGGAGGCGACACCCGCGAAGTCACCCGCGCTTTGGACCGGTACCAGCGGAAGCGAGACCGTCAGGCGCCGGTTCGCGTCGTCGGCGGCGACCCAGTTCACCCAGATCGGATCGCCACCGGCGCCTATCGTGTCCCATCCGTAGCGGTGGTCGATGAACTCGTGCGCGTAGTGCTCACCCGGGTAGTCGAGCCACGAGTAGAAGGAGTCCACTCTGTCGGCGTCGCGCCAGCCCCCATACACGCCGACGACCGTGGCATTAGTAGTGTTAGTAGTGTTAGTGGTGACCGCCAGCGTCGCGAGCGTGATCCCCATTAGAACGACCAAGAGAAAGTAACTCAGCCCCTCTTCCGTAAGCAAGGGCCGGACGAGCGAGCAGGTCCTCTTCCAGATCAACTTCATCCCGCTCTTGCTGAGCTTCCTTTCCCCCGGCCGGTGCCGTCCCGGAAGCCAGTGACTCTCCCTTTTTCTCCCACCTTTGGGTAGCGTTTGACCAGAAAGACGCCAACCCCCGAAGGGGTACCGGCCGCCTCCTCTCCGGACGTTCCGCGCCGGAGGACAGCATCAACGGTCTCCTCCCTTAGATCGAGCAAGTATGCTCTCATAAAAGACTGATGCACCATCGTTTAATCTTATCGCAATCGGCAGTAAATCAACAAACCACCGTTAGACACCATGTGTAGAGTCCTCATCTAGTTCTGGGCGTTGGAGCAACACCAAAGGGTCGAGAGGGTTTTTCGGTAGTACCTCAATTCCTTGACAACTCGGACACTGGGTTTGCTAGCGCTTCGTGCAGCCTGCGGCTGCTGTGCGCATACCAGCCGCAGGCTGGCCTCCCACAGATTCGGCGGGTTGCCGCGGCTAACGCCTGAGCCGTACGGTTAGCTGTGCTGCTTTCGTGAGCAGCGGCACCGGATCGCGGAGCGAAAGCATTGCGTGGGCGGTGCTGCGTTGTGGCATGAGCCCTCCGAGCGCTCGCAGGGGCGCGCCGCCCTCCACGAGCATCTGCGCGAGATCTCGCGTGTCCATCTCTTCATGGCGATCACGCATGCCGAGACGCTAGCCACCGACATCCGGTCGCCGGCCGAGCAACAGATCAACCCAGATGCCAGGCACGTTGACCCTGCAGAGCCAGTAACCGTACGGGATGCACCCCTTGTCACCAGACAACTTCGTTAAACCCGTGTGCAAGTTTCTCGTGAAGAGTTGAGCCAAGAAGACCTCCTTATGTTCGGTGTTAGCTCAATAGCACCGAACATAAGGAGGTCTTCTTCTTATGGATCTTAGCACCTTCATCGTGGCCGTCTTCTGCCTTATCGACGATCGGCTCAAAGGACGTCGCATCCGCCAGCGCGGTCCCGCTCCGAAGCTTTCTGATGCGGAGGTCCTCATCATAGAGATCGTCGGCCAGTTCCTTGACCTCGACACCGACAAGGGTATCCATCTCTTCTTCTGCCGACACTACGCTGAGTGGTTCTAAGCCCTTCGCGAGGTGGGCCGCACCACCTTCGCCCGTCAAGCCGCCAACCTCTGGAAGATAAAGGAGCGCTTCTGGCAAGAGTTCCTCGCGCTGGCCCCCACAACCCTACCTTCGCGCTGGTGGACTCCATGCCTTTGCCGGCGTGCCTGTTTGCCCGCGCCTACCGCTGTGGCCGCTTCAAGGGAGAAGCCGCCTTCGGCAAGGACACCCTGCTCAAGCAGACCTTCTACGGCTTCAGGGTGCATATGCGAGTGTGCTGGCCTGGAGTGATCACCCGCTTGTCGGTGGCTCCGGCCAACGCCCACGAGATTTCCGTGCTCCCCGAACTGCTCGAGTCCACTCGCGGCTTGGCCGTCAGGGATCGCAATTACTGGTCGCCTGAGATGAGGGAAGAGCCGGAGAGGAGCATGGGCGTCGCGCTGCTGGCACCCTACCGCACCAAAAAGCGCGATCCTGCCCCTCAAAGGAGCGCGTTGTTGAGCCGCTTGCGCTACCGGATTGACACCGTCTCTTCTCAGCTCACCGGAAGATACTCCCTCAAGCGAGTGTGGGCCAACGATCTTTGGCACCTGACCGGCAGGCTTCTGCGGAAGGTCCTCAGCCACACCGTTGCCTTTTTGCTCAACCACCGAGCGGGTAACCCTCCCTCTACAGCTCTCTCAACTCCTCTATTAGAAACCCGCACATCGGGTTAACTACAACCCGAATAGCGTAGGCTGACATGCCTCACTATCGAAGCAACCTGGTCCCTGGACCAGTTCCGCGAGATCCCTGACATGACAGAGCGGTGCCCGAGTCGAAGGAACAGTCGCGCGGCATCCTCGAGAAGGTTGGCCCTGTCTTGCTTTGCCTTGATCGCCGGATAAGGTGAGGGGTGAATCTGAAAATCACCCCTCGCTCCATAAGGTTCTAATCCGCCTCGCTCACGAGCCGAACCTCAGCTGATAGACTGCCTTGCTATTTGGGTACTTGTTCAAACTGTGGTCAGAGTTCCCCTCATTGTAGATTTGGTAGGCCACACGATGGGATTGTATCCAATCGGCCATGCGATTGATAAATATCGGATTGTCCCCGCCCCCTCCCGGAGAGCGTGTGGTCGGCCACAGCCCGTACTCGGTGTAGGTCATCGGCTTGTTGTGGGCCGCCGCGAAGGAGGCATGATGGATCATGCCGTTGTCATCGGCGCGATTCGCTATTGGGTCCTGGAGGCAATTCCAGCGTCCATCGACGGTGTTGGTGAAACCGCAGATATTGTAATCATAAACAGCGAGCCCGATGTAATCGGTTACGTCGTCCCCAGGGTAGAGCTGCTCAAGTGGCCTGCCGGCATCGTCCAGGGTGACGTTGGGCTCCCAATCGAATTGAAGTTCGGGGTTTGACGCGTTCATTACTTGCACAACGTGGCGGTATGCGGCCTTGTAATTCGCGACTTCCGCGTCGGTTGCAGCGCCCGCCCCTCCGTCTACGTCCACTCGCCACGGGAAGGTGTTGCCGTTCATCTCCCAACCGAGGCGGATTATCATGTCGTCCGCCGCCGTGCCGTTGACAGAGTTCGCGCATTGGCGGAAGTAGCTGTCGAAGTCCCCGCGCGCCACGGCCGCGAACTGGCCGGCGTGCGTGGCCGGCATCAAGGGGAGGCTGATGGTGAGGCGACGCTTAACGTTATCCGCGGCCACCCAGTCTATCCACCCCTTCCAGGCGCAGTCGCCTATGGCGGACCAGCCGTATCTATGATCGACAAACTCGTGGGCGTACTGCTCGCCACCCGTGTACCCGAGCCAAGAGTAGAAGGAGTTAACGCCCGCGGCGTCGTGCCAGCCTTCATAAACTCCGACTATCGCCTTAGATGTCGAGGGAGGGGGGCTTTCAGGAGGCGGCGGGACACCCTCTTCATGGTTGTAGTCGAGGTAGTCGAACCACACGGCCAACGTGCAGCTCTGCCTCACGATGAGGCGCTTCTCGCCGGCCGGTATGGAGATCCCGGCGAACTCGGCCCAGCCGTAGGACGTTCCTAACGAACGCTTCCCTATGCTCGTGGCCGGCGTGTAGGTGCCGTCTGCCTGTCTGAGTTGGTAGAGAACTTCGACGTGGCTGGCGCACGTGCCGGAGGCGCGCCTCGCCCGCAAGGAGATGCGGCTGATGGTGCCAGTCGTCACGTTGCGGATCACCTGAGTACCCGGCTCGGAGAGATTCATCGCCTTGCCCCCCCAAGAGTACGAGTCGCTGACTACGGAAGCGGTGCCGGTTTGCAGCGTGAAGGTCTCTGCCTCGAGCCCAACCGATGTAGTAGCAGCCTGGGATACATCCGCAAAGACAATGACCGCCATGAGGCCCGCCGCCGCGGCGAGCGTGCGAAGGAGGCGAGGATTGACCTTCTCGGTCGTTGGCGCAATTGTCACAATGAAGTCTGCTAGCAACCGCGCACTCGTCGCAACTACGGCTTCTGCGGCCAACGCCGCTCTCCGCAGAAACCTGTTAGGGTACCCGTCCATCTTAAAACCGCCAGCGTGCGGCGGCGGGCGCTATAATAAGGTCGTTCATAGAGGCGCCTCCGTTTCTATGAGCATAGGCTTCGGGATGTTTGCGGCACCCCAGAGCCGTTTATTTCTCCATTGGCATTAGGAGGGTAAGATAAACAGAGTGTGTACAACACGTTCACTCCTTTCGGCAACCCGGCTGCCCCTAGTTAAGGGTAAGGGGCCCGTAGCTTTGCGCCCCCGCCTCGCGACGGGTTTGCCTTTTTCGTGGGCCGATGCACTATAGCACGTTTTTGTAATATCCACTACCTCTGTCAACCTATTCACCTTACTGCGGTCGGCACGAGCGCCGAGGTCAAACACGCATATGACCAATCGATGCGTTCCGGTTCTCCTGACCGATGGTGCAGTAACCGCTGCAGTCGCTTTCACATACTAGCTTTACTAGCTTTGTGCCTTTCCATGAGTGTGGTCCAGCAGTCAACTCTTACGACCCGAAGCTCCTCTGTTTCTGGAGGATGCCCCAGCATACGCCTGTCTTGAGTACGAACAAATAGGATCCCTGCCAGCACGCTCTCCTGGAGTGGATGCGCGTTCGTCAATCCATATTCAGATCCTAAAGGTATCGCTATCCCCAACGCGCCCTTCCGCTTTGCCTGCAATCTTGTTCTTGTGTGTTATGCTTAATGATCCTGTTTCATCCGGTGTCTGCACTATTAAGAACCTATTTGCCAGCACGGGGCTCGTCGCTGCCGTTTGCGAGGTATTCGGCGACTTTGCCAAGCAGGTCACACTTGATCAGGGTGTTCCTGCCTTGGCGCGGGTACAGGAAGAACAACACTACTAACTCGGAGACGTCACCCGTGCGCGAGTGCTCATGCTCTCTTGGACGAAGCGTCTGAGCTTCTCTGAGGCAGGATACGGTCTAGGAAGGTCCGGAAGGGTGGTGTCTGGGCATCCGGATTGTACTCAGGCAAGGATAGCGTGGTTGTCAAGTACGCGCGATCGGGGGTAGTAGGTCTCGTACACGTAGATCGATGGCGCGGCTGAGAATGTTGAGCTTCCAGGGGTCGGGGGTGAGCCGGTTCAGGAATAAGGGGAGGATCGGTTTGCTGCACGCGAGCGAGACCATGGATAGCGTAGCGCCTAAGATGAGACCAGCGATTAGTTACGCCCGCTACACGATTCATCCCCTTCGGTACTCGAGCACCTTTCAGGGGTACTTTCGGCTTCCACGAACCCACTGAGCTACGACAATGGGTTCACTTTTGTACGCCTCTGATCGTCTTATAGTCCCAACCCAAAATCTCGTTGGATCGCTGCAAGCTGGCAGCAGCTTCGTTAGCGTGACGGTCATACTCGTCGAATTCAGCCTGGGTGGCAACGGTAGGGTCTGCGACCAAACTGGGGGCTCGCTGAACGGATTCGTACAATTCATTGGTGGCACCGCTGAACGCCTCGTAATGCTCTTCATAGAAGCCTGTTGTGGCTATCCAAGAACGTTTCCACGGAATTGGCTTGTATTTCGCCAACCTTGGTCACATACGCGGCTTCCCTTTGTTGCGGAGCGTCTTCTTTTGGCTGTGCAGCGCCTTCGTATTGTCACCGAACGGCAACTCCGCAAGATCCTCTACGATCATCTCGTAACGCGGCGAGCAGCACCGGTGGATTACGATGCCCTCTCCCCCGAAGCATAGCTGGAACTGGCCGAGTACGTTGAAGGCTGCAAAGGCAACACCCTGGGCATCGGTCGCATCGACCCGCTTACCAGTCTATGGAGACCGTTACTTCCCGGGTGAAGCCGATCGTGTCGGCGCCGCAGTCAGCTACGCCGCCCCGTACCAAGCCGAAAGTAGAGGATCATCCGGAAGGGTAAGGAACCATATACTGACAGCGCCGTGCACAAGACCCCTAGCCTTACGCACGACGATCCAGCAGCCCCATCAGCAATTGGAGTGCGAGGGACGTACGCACAATCATCGCGAACGCCAGCGCTTGGGTGAGGAGCTGGAGCGCGAACGCCTGGCTCGCTCCGAGGATCAGCGGAACGTCCAACGCCTTCACCGAGACCTTCGGGAGCTGCAGCAGTTACTCGAGGAGCTGTAGCAGGCTCTCAAGGCTCCGAAGAACGACTAAGGATAAACCTCTTGAGAAGCGACAACCTTAGGGCCCCATCGGGTGATCGCTCAGGGTCACACGAACCCCCTTCGGGATGCGGAAGGCGGACAGCGCACTTGCGCGCTACACTCCTAACAGCTTAGAATAGCCAGACTATGGACCGAAAGTATTAGCACCTCTGGGCGTAGGCCTGGAAAAGGTGGCCACGTGACCTTACAAAAGGATAGACGTTGGATAGAACAAGTTGACTGCACCCGATCGAGCACTTACGAGAAGCTCCTATCTGTTTTCTGGACCAACAACGCGAGGTGGTAAGAGAAGTAACGCACGGCGTGGCGGATGCTCCATTCCCACCTGGCCGCGTGGTCCACGGATATGATGCGTGAACCGCAGGACAACCCAAGGCCCCTGGGCTTGGTCTGGGTCGACTGCCCTCGCTCGGTCGTGAGCGCCGGGCTCGTGCGAACCCTGGAGAAGCGGGCCACGGTTCACCAGGGCCTGAAGCCGCCGAGGGACGTCCCCTCTTGCATCATACTCTGCGCCAACAGCCGCGAACGTCTCTCCGAGCGTGTGGAGTTCTACCAGGAGCTGAGCCAGGGTGCGCCACCGGTTGTGGTGTTCAGCCCCCAACTGGACCTGCCACTCGCCCGCGACGCCCTGCAGGCAGGAGCCTGTGGTTTCGTCCACGCCGAGATGATGCCCGACCAGCTCGTGCGCGCCTTGGCGGTAGCCGCCAAGGGGGAGCTCGTCGCGCCACGGGAGTTGCTTCGGTACGTGTTGACCAAGGACCACTCCGCCGACCTCGACACCCTCTCAGTCCGCCAGAGGGAGATCTTGGGTTACGTGGTCGAGGGACT
>Ga0126304_10000018_pt1 | contig 34872 bp, 32 predicted proteins | sample Plot25_FD_92538 | JGI IMG/M metagenome (GOLD analysis project Ga0126304, IMG submission 92538) | Serpentine soil microbial communities from UC McLaughlin Reserve, CA, USA - Plot25 | ecosystem: Environmental > Terrestrial > Soil > Grasslands | place: USA: UC McLaughlin Reserve, Lake County... | reverse complement strand
GTTCAAGCCGTCGACCTGAATGCGCGCTTCGTTGTTACGTCCACCCGCGCCACCGAACACGAGCATGCCCGGCGTGACCTGAATATCGAGGTTCGCTCCGGCCTGGGTGATCGTCGAGGGGATGAGCATCATGACGCCCGCATACGACCGCGCCGCGGGGAGATCTTTCATCACGTCGCCGCTGATGACGGTCTGACGCCTCACGCTCTGCACGTCGATGATTGGGCTCTCGCCGGTGACCGTCACGGTCTCCTCGAGCGCCCCGACCTTCATGTCCGCGTTGATCGTCGCGGTCAACGCGCCAGTCAACTCGACGCCATCGCGCTTGAAGGTGTTGAAGCCGGGCAACGTGAACGTCACGGTGTACGTGCCGGGCCGAAGATCGACGATCCGGTACTGCCCGCTGCCGTCACTGATGACGGTGCGGACTTTTTCGATGAGTACGGGGCTGCTCGCTTCGACGGTGACGCCTGGCAGTACCGCTCCCGACGTGTCTTTCACCGTCCCCGTGATCGTGGCCTGCGCGAACGCGATGGTCGGCATGAGTACCGCCAGCGCGACGAGGTGCACGATCCGAACAAATGCACGCATTACCTGACCTCCTGATTCAAACGCTCTACTTCGCCCCCGCGCTCACCGCTGCCTCCGGCGAACGGCCGCCGCTAACGGCCGTGCCCGCTAGTCTTGGCCAGTCTGTCAGTTCAGACAGATGAAGTCGCGACGAGGGGCCCCGCTATTCAATCGGTGTCACGGAAGCAAGTCAAGGCGAATTGATGTGTTGCAGTCGGCGATTTGTGGGCAATTTGGATTAATTCTGCGAAATTCCCGTGCCTTCCGAGAGCGTCGAGTAACGGTTCGTTGGGACCGCCGACCATTCCTCGATCCGGCCGCTGGGCCAGACGACGCGCACTTTGACCGAATGCGCCGCAGCGGCACCGAGACCAACGAGCACCCGGGGATCGTTGGCCGACGCGTAGCTGCCGTCAGCACGCGCCCGTCGCCATCGCGTCGCGCCGCTCTCGCCGGCGATCCCGATTCGCGCGCCGAGCGCGTCCCGACCTCGTAAGGCGGGTCCCTCCGCCGTGCCCGTCACCAGTCTCAATCCAATCCAACCCGCACGCGAGCCGACGTTATTCACAAGAACACGCACCGGTCCGTTGTCGTTGGCAACGACGATATCGGTGTCGCCGTCGTTGTCCAGATCGCCAAACGCCGCACCGCGTCCGACATCCTCTGTCGAAAACGCGCGACCTGCGCGATCGGTGATCTCCTCGAAGCGGCCGTTTCCGAGATTGCGAAACAACTGTCGGCGCTGTTGCAGCGTGAATCGTTGGTTCGCGGCCAGCGCTTCGGCGGTGTGCGTCACCGCGCCATTGGCAATCGCCAGGTCCAACCGTCCGTCGTTGTCGGCGTCGAGCCATGCGGCGCCGAACGCGGTGAACGGCAGCGTGCGCAGGCGAATGCCGGCCTGCGCGCTGCCTTCGACGAACACGCCCGACCCGTCGTTGACATACAAGTCGGCCCCCTGCCCGGTCAGTTCGCCGACGAACACATCATCGTCGCCGTCCTCGTCGAAGTCGCCGGCGTCAACCCCCATGCTCGCCTTGAGACGTCCTTCGGCGCTGACCGCCGCACCGGCGAGCAGCGCCGTATTCGTGAACGTTCCATTGCGCTGATTGATCCACAGCTGATTCGGCGCGCCGTCATTGGCGACGTAGAGATCGATCCAGCCGTCGGCATTGAAGTCCGCGGTGGAGATGCCAAGCGCGGGACCGTAGTCCGTGGCCATGCCGGCCGCAGCCGTGATGTCGCGGAACGTGCCGTCGCGATTGTTGCGGAACAGATGACTGGGGCGCGCCCGGTATGCGCTCGGAGGACAGTAATCGCGCTGACCCGAGACGCTGTAGCACACGACGTTGCCGGCGATCGAGTAGTTCAGGTATTGACCGACGAACAAATCCAGCCAGCCGTCGCGATCGACGTCCACGAATGCGGCTGAAACGCTCCATCCCGGATCCGCGGTGCGGCTGACCGCCGTGGCATCGCTGAACGTGCCGTCGCAGTTGTTGTGCAGCAGCTGATTCGATCCGAGCTTGGTGACGTAGAGATCGACGCAGCCGTCGTTGTCGTAGTCGCCGGCAGCGGCGCCCATGCCGTAGCCGCGTACGTCGATGCGACTCTGTTCGGTGACGTCGGTGAATCGTAGGCCCGGTCCTTTTGGACCGGCCACGTCGTTGCGAAACAGCCGCGAGCTCAATGGACTCTTCGGCGGAGACAGCGCCGAGTCGATCAACTTGCCGCTGAACATGTCGCCCTGAATGACGAAGACATCGAGATCGCCGTCATTGTCGAAGTCGAGGAGCGCGACCCCCGGCGGCATGACTTCCGGGTAGTAGAAGTCGCCGGTCATGCCATTGAAATGGGTGAAAGTAAGGCCGGTCTCTTCGGTGCGATCGACGAACCACTCGAGGGGTTGCGCGACAACGGCTGGCTGCTCGGCGGGTCTGCAGCCGGCGAGGCACGCCAGGAGGCCGTACAAAACAATGGGCCGCGTGTTCACGCGGCCCTCATGCTATCCGACGTCGTGTCCGGCTTTAGCCGGACTTCAATTGCGCGTGACGGTGAACTCGCCGTTCTTGCCACTCTGCGTCCACGTGCCGTGAAACAGCTTGGTATAGGCACCGAGGTTCTCGAGCTTGCCATCGACGCTGATCGTCACCGGCTTCCCGGACGTGTCCTTGCCTTCGGCCGTCATCTTGACGATCCAGGCTGTCGGGTCGGTGTAGTCGAAGGTCACACTCTTCACCGTCGCCGCTTCGGGACCAGGATTGATCGTGCCGGTGATGTCCTTTCCGTCCCAATGCAAATCGAGCAGGAGACGATTCGGATTGTTCGCCGGACCCCATTGCCCGCTCCACTGCCCCTTCAATGGGTGGCCGAACTGCGCAACCGCCACGGCGGGAAGTGACAGAACCACTGCGACGAATGCCACCCGGAGAAGTGCTGCACGCATCATCACGCCTAGCGGGTTCCCGCCGGTCGCTTCTGACCGGGCTGAGGACGAGGACCGAAGATCGGCTGACCGAGATCGTCTTCGAGACGATTCAGGTAGCGGTTGTTTTCCTGGCAGATGTACTCCGGCAACTCGCCACCGTCTCGCCAGGGAATGTCCCACGCCATCGTGAACGGCCGCGAGTACGCCCCCGGATCGGTGACCGTCGCCTCGTAGTGCAACGTCTGCTTGTTCGGACGCGTCCACCGCTCGACGACTTCCATCTTGTCCGTGTGCGGATGCCCGAAGTAATCCAGCCAGCTGTTCTCGTTGAAGCCTTTGTTCTCGACGAGCAGCGTGTCGGGGTTTTCCCAACGACCGACGGAGTAACCGAGATACGTGGGATTGAGTTCGTCGTCCCCCGGGAACTTGCGGCCGTCCATGTAGATCTCACGCCAGATATGCGTCGCACCTTCGAAGATCATGATGATGCGCTTGTGCTCTGGCTGCTGAATGATCTCCATCTGGTACGGCGTGGCCATCATCCTCGGGCCGCCGGGTGGGAGACAGTAGCCTTCCGGGTCGTACTTCGACTCGTTCTTCGAGTTGTAGTCGTAGACCGCCGCCGACCACGGCATCCACGGGATCCACGGTTCGGACTTGGATCCGCCGCGGCCGCCTCCTCCACCACCACCTCGCGCGCCACCACCGCCGGCACGAGCCGCGGTCTGTGCCTGCTGGATCTCAGGAAGCACCTGGCCGTCTTTACCGACGACCCGCATCGCCATATTGGTGATGTAGGGCACCGCCCACACGCCCTTTTCACCAGGTACGCGACCGAAGTTCACAGTGCCGTCAGGTAAACGAGGTGTGGGAGTGACGGGACCGGATTGGCGGCCGCGCCCGCGGCCGCCGCCCTGTCCTTGTGCTGCTGCAGCGCCCTCACCACCAGCCTGTTGCGCGCCGAGCACCCAGGCGCTCGATGAGAACACCACGACTGCCGTCGCGCTCAGGAGCGCGGTGCGAAGACTCGTTGTCAAAGCGGCTTCCTGTCTTACTGCGTGTTGCCCTGGCTCGACGCCGCGAACAGCCGCTTTCCGTTCATCATCACCGACCGCGCGTTTCCGGTCGGGCTGCCGTCCTTGGCCAGGCTGCCTTCGACCTCCACCACGTCACCCGCCTTCATCGTGTTGCGGGTCCAGCCGGCGCGCATCAGGCCGTTGGGGCTGCCCATTTCCATCGCCCAGTTCGTGACCTTGCCCGTCTTCTCGTCCTTCACATCGATGTAGAAGAAGGTGTGCGGGTTCATCCACTCGACCTTGGTCACCGTGCCGGTCAACTTGAACGGCTTGTTGGCATCGAACTCGGCCGAAAACGAATGGTGGGCCACGATCGTCCGTGCGCTCGCGAGCAGCACGAGTCCGGCAATCACGACAGCAAACTTGGTTCGCATCGAACAGACTCCTCGGAAGCTAATACTGCGGGGTCAGCCCTGTTATTACAGGGCCCTGTCCCGGTGGCCGATTATTCTCGCTGGTGGTCGCGCTCGATGTCAATTGCGCGAACGCGAGCTCGAGACGGGGGGTTTTCCGCGTGTGACCGCCCGAATTAATGAAGCTGCCCCAGGTCGAGCGGTCCCTGACGCAGGCGCTTGTCACTCCGATGGAACGTGCGGCCGGTTGCCTTACGAAGCCTGAAGTACGGCTGCAGCACTTCCATCGAACGGTCGACGGCAACCGCCAGGTGACGCCGCACTTCTTCCGCCGCACGGTTGGGATCGCCGCTGCACACCGCCTCGGCGAGCTCCTGGTGCCGGGTCGGCGAATCGTCCGGCTTGGGCGTTCGCATCACGCAGAACCAGATCGACGCCAGCGCGTGCGTCTTCTCGATCGCGTCGAGCAGCGCGGGGCATCGCGCGCATTGCGCGATGCGTGCGTGGAGCTTCTGATGCACAGTTTGATACAGCGGGCGGTCCATCTGCTGCGACAACTGATCAACGCGCGCGGCCAGCTTCTTCAACTCGGTGCGCTCGCCCGGCGTTGCGACCGCTGTGAATCGAATGGCCGCCTGCACCTCGAGCGCTTCGCGAACGACGTAGTGTCCCTGCACGTCTTCGGGTGACGGAATGCGCACTCGTGTGCCGGCGCGTGGACGGCTCTCGAGCAGCCCTTCGATCTCGAGACGCAGCAACGCCTCGGAGACAGGCAGGAAACTCATGCTGAGCTCGGCCGCGAGCTTACGCCGGGAAATGACCTGTCCCAACGCGATATCGCCACGCAGGATGCGCTGCCGGACAACGCCGTACGCTTCCGACGCGAGACTGGATTGTTCCGCAAACTCTTTCATGAGTTGCCCCGCCTTTTCTTCCACTTAAACGAATCACCGCGTGTCGTGGAACACCGGGCCAGTGAATCTTACGAAAGAAACCCGGCGTTGAACGTATAGATTCGACGGAAGAGCGCGATAAGTGGTTTGAAGGCCGAAGATTAACGACCCGAATGCTATCATCCCCGCACTTGAACTGTCCCAGGCGGCTGGCGCCGCGGCCCGCGCCACGGCCCGCGCGTCTTTTTCCCGGCCTCGTGCTCGTGTTGATGCTCGGGGCCGCGGCCTGCGGAGGTGGTTCCGGCACCGGTGCTCTCGACCGCCTTCATCCCTGCTCGAGCGCGGACGGCCCCACCGATGCCTACTGTGGAACGCTGGCGGTTTTTGAAAACCGCGCTGCAAAAACCGGGCGCCAGATCAGCTTGTGGATCGTCGTGCTGCCCGCGGTCCGCCCGGTCGCTCACGACCCACTCGTCTTTCTCGCCGGCGGACCCGGCCAAGGCGCCGCGCAACTCGCCCGTCAGATCCGCGGCGCCTTTCGCACCGTCCAGCGCACACGCGACATCGTCCTGGTCGATCAGCGCGGCACCGGGAAATCGAATCCGCTGAACTGCCGCTCCGACGCGAACTCGCTGCGCGAGATGACCGAGCCGAGCGAGTCGAGTCTCGATCGCTTGAAGCGGTGCCTCGCGGGCTACAACGCCGACGTACGCCAGTACACGACCAACATCGCGATGGACGATCTGGACGACGTACGGGCGTATCTCGGGTACGACCGCATCAACCTGTACGGCGGGTCGTACGGCACACGCGCCAGCCTGGTCTACCTTCGTCGTCACGGCGAACATGTCCGCACCATGATCCTCGACGGCGTTGCGCCGATGGACATGCGTCTGCCGATGTTCACCGCGCGCGATGCGCAGCGAGCGCTCGACAAACTGCTCACCGACTGCGACGCCGACTCGTCGTGCAAGCAGGCATTCCCCGACCTGTCAACGCGTATACGCATTCTGCTCCAGCGTCTCGAGCAGTCGCCGCCGACCGTGCGCATCGTCCATCCACGCACCGGCGTCGCCGAAGACGTGCGCGTCGATGCGCGCGTCGTCGCGAGCATCCTGTTCAGCGCCTTGTATTCACCGCTCACCGGCTCGATCGTGCCGGCACTGGTCGGACACGCCGAGCACAATGAATTTCAAAGCTTCTTTGCACTCGGACTCGCCGGCGAAGGTGGCGAGAACATGAGCGTCGGCATGCAGCTCTCGGTGTTGTGCAGCGAAGATGCGCCACGTGTGACGCCAGCCGACGTGCAACAAGCGGCCGCCGGAACGCTGTTCGGCACATATCTCCTCAGCAATCAGCTCGACGCATGCGCCATGTGGCCGCGCGGCGCCGTGGATACGTCGTATTACGAGCCCGTCGTCTCCGACGTACCCGCGCTGGTATTGTCCGGCGATATCGATCCTGTGACTCCGCCGGCATGGGGTGAATCGGTGGTCAAGACACTGAAGAACGGCCGGCACATCACCGTGCCAGGCACAGGTCACGGCGTGATCGGCACGACGTGCGGTCAGCAACTCGTGCAGGAGTTTATCGACGGCGCATCGTCGGTGTCGCTCGACGTGTCGTGTGTACGATCGATCAAGCGGCCGCCGTTCTTCGTGACGCCCGCCGGCCCCGACCCGGTCCATGCAGCGTCGCAGGCGCCAATTGCTGGGCAGGCTCCATGATCCGAGTCGAACAGCTCCGGAAACAGTTCGGCTCAGTGACCGCGGTGAACGGCGTGACGTTCAGCGCCGAGAACGGCGCGATCACGGGAATCCTCGGACCCAATGGCGCCGGCAAGACGACGACGTTGCGGATGCTGTATGCGGTCATGAGACCGGACAGCGGCAGCGTCAGGATCGATGACATCGATGCGATCGCCAACCCGCACGACGCCCAGGGTCGGCTCGGCGTATTGCCCGACGGCTTCGGCCTGTATCCGCGACTCACGGCGCGCGAACATGTCGAATACTTCGGCGAGCTGCACGGCATCAGCGGTGCGGCGCTCAGACAACGCACCAAGCAACTCCTCGACCTGCTCGACATGAATGCGATCGCAGATCGGCGAACAGCCGGCTTCTCGCATGGCGAGCGCACCAAAGTTGGACTCGCCCGCGCCCTCGTCCACAACCCGCAGAACGTGCTGCTCGACGAGCCGACAAATGGCCTCGACGTGATGAGCACCCGCGCCGTGCGCACCATCGTGCGTCGTCTCAAGGAGGAAGGCCGCTGCGTGGTGTTCTCGAGCCACGTGATGCAGGAAGTGTCTGCGCTCTGTGACTCGATCGTGGTCATCGCGCATGGCCAGGTCGTCGGCCGCGGTACACCGGACGATCTGCGTCGCCACACCGGTCAGGACAATCTCGAGGACGCCTTCGTGGCGCTTGCCAGCGCCGACCAGGGAGCACGCGAGTGAGCGTCGGACGAAGCCTCCGGCAGATCGTTATTGTCGTGCGCAAAGAGCTCAAGGACTCGTTGCGCGATCGGCGGGCGTTGTGGTCGATCGTCTTCAGCGTGTCGATCGGCCCGCTGATTATCGGCTTCATGATGAACCGCGTCGCCGATCGCCAGCGCGAGTCCGAGCAGGTCCGCGTTCCGGTCGTCGGCATGCAGTACGCACCCACGCTGGTCGAGTGGTTGACACAGCAATCCGGTGTGCAGATCGTCGAAGGCCCGAAGAACCCCGAAGCGGCGGTGCGCAACCAGGAAGAAGAGCTGACGATCATCATCCCCAAGGACTTCGCGGAGACCTTCAACCAATCGAAGCCGGCGGTGTTGCAGATCGTTGCCGACAGTTCGCGTAACGATGCTCGCCCGACGGTGGAACGTGTGCGCCGTCTACTTCAGCAATACGGCTCAGAGATCGGCAGCCTGCGACTGATCGCACGCGGCGTGAGTCCAGCGGCGTCGCAACCGCTCGTCCTCGAGGACATCGAGGTCTCGACGGCGCAGCAGCGCGCCTCGCAGATCCTCACGTTCATCCCCATGTTCATCATCATGGCGGGCTTTGTCGGCGGCATGCAGATCGCCACGGATTCGACCGCGGGCGAACGCGAGCGCGGTTCGCTCGAGCCGCTGCTCGTCAATCCGGCGCCGCGCCTGGTGTTTGTCGCCGGCAAGTGGCTGGCTGCGGCGCTTGCCGCGATGGCCAGCACGGCGCTGACCACGGTGCTGTGCGCAAACCTGCCACGATTCCTGCCGCTCGAAGAGATGGGGATCAGATTCCGCATCGGACCCGAGCACATCACCGGCATCATCGGTGCCGCCCTGCCGATGTGTCTGTTCTCGGCCGCACTGCAATCTACCGTGGCGACGCTCGCCCGATCGTTCAAGGAAGCGCAAAGTTACATGGGCGTCCTGGTGCTGTTGCCGATGATCCCCGGCGTGCTCGGCGCGCTGTACCCGCTCGGCAACGCGCCGTGGATGTACGCGATGCCGATGCTGGGTCCCTACGTGCTCCTCACCAACGTGCTGGGCGGACAAACGCCGGCGGTGAACGCGTTCCTGATCTCCGCCGGCATCTCAATCGTCGCGGCGGCGACCCTCCTGCGCATCACCGCCACGTTGTTTGAAAGCGAGCGCATCATCTTTGGCCGATAAAACTGTGCAACCGGCGCCCCATTGTCCCGCCCTTCCCGGCCTTGCACGGTTTCCGCCGCTATAGCGACAGTTTCAGCGCGTTCCGACCGATAGTCGCACACGGTGAGTCAGCATTCCTTGATGCCGTTCGGCGGACGTGTCCCCCGGTCCGTGGCCGCCGAGGACGCACAGCGCCCGGTTGTCGCGCCCGCCTCCTCGTCCGGCCTCTTCTCACTGACCTATGAGCCGTACTACGGTCTCAAGGAAAAAGCCTTCAGCCTGTCAGCCGATCCGCGGTTCCTCTTCCGGAGCCCCGAGCATGCGCCCGCGTTCGAAGAGCTACTCAGTGGCATTCGCCGCCGCGAAGGCCTCATCACACTGACCGGCGAGATCGGCACGGGTAAGACCACACTGACTCGATCGGTGTTGCAGCAGCTTGATCGCCGGACGTTCAGTGCCTTCGTGCCCGATCCATTCGTTTCGCGCGAAGACCTGCTGAAGATGCTGCTGGTGGACTTCGGCGTGGTGTCGGTCGCCGACTTGAAACGGGGCGCCCTGAACGGCGCGTCGCGACCTGACCTGAGCTATCCGCTGTACGAGTTCCTCGACTCCCTCGTCCCGCTGCAGGCGTTCGCGGTGCTGATCATCGACGAAGCCCAGAACTTGCCGCTGCCGCTGCTCGAAGAAATCCGGATTCTGTCGGACCTCGAAGGACGCGAGAAGCTGCTGCAGGTCGTGCTCGTCGGACAGCCCGAGCTGCGCACGCACCTCAAACTGCAGGAGATGCGGCAAGTCGATCAGCGCGTCTCGGTGCGGTGCGAGCTGACACCGCTGAAGCGCGAGGGCGTCGCCGACTACATTCAGCATCGTCTTCGCGTCGCCAGCGAGGGCAACGCCCAGGTCGAGTTCGCGCCCGGGGCGTTTGACGCCGTGTATGAAGCCTCGGGTGGCACGCCACGATTGATCAACTTGATCTGCGATCGCGCGCTCCAACACGGCTTCACCGCGCGTGTCACACGAATCGAGCCGAACTTCATATGCGACGCGATGCGTGATCTCGGGCTCGAGATCGGTGCTGCCGAACCGCTCACTCCCGCATCAGAATCGAAGGCGCCCGCATCACCACAGGTTTCTACCTTCGATCTGCCCAGAGCCCTCGCGCTCGAATCGGACAAGGTGCCCGCGCGCAAGGCTGCATTGTCAGCGCTGCCGCCGGCAGAACCTGTCGTGATCGCGACCATGACGAGAAGGGCGATTCCGGTGCCGCGACCAGATCGCGACCGCGAGCTGCTCGCCGACTTCGCGTCCGAAAGCACCGATCATTCCGCAACGAATGATGGCATCGCGCGAGGGTGGATGCTGGTCGGCGCGGTTGTACTGATCGCACTCGTGGCTATCGGTGTCATGTTCGCCTACGCGCGTGTGCAGGCCGCCAGCGATGTCCCCGACCTGAGATTCCCGCCGCCTCCCAAGAAAGTCGCGGTGACATTCGCCGCCATCGTCCCGCGTTTCGCGATCCAGGTCGCGTCGTTTCAGACGTTGACGCGCGCCGAGCGCCTCGCCCAGCAACTGACGAACACGGGCCACAACGCTCGTGCAATCGAGTTGAATCTGGGCCAGAGTGGCCGCATCGTGGGGGTGATGGTCGGCGACTACGCGACCGAGCAGGACGCCACTCGCGATCTCGCCGCCCTTCGCTCGCAGCTCGGTTTCCCCGATGCGCGAGTCGAGCCGTTCGTCAGCACCGCAACGCGCTAAACCGCGCAACCTGGTCTGCAGCTCGATCTGCAGGATCGGAACACGCAGAAATTCACCTCGTCGATCGTCGATCGCATTCTGGCGAGAGGCGTCGGTGACCGCGCCAGCGACATCACATCGAGCCGACCAACCCACCTGCGCATCCGCTTTCGCATCGACGAAGTTTCTTGGTGGTTGTCAGCGGGAATACGGTCCTGTCGTCTTGGGAGCTCGGCCAAACGCCGGAACACCCGATCACTGCTGAGTTTGACATCGGTACGAGCGTTGCGATCATTCGATCGGACCATGATGTACTTCACCGGAAGCCTGCTCGCATTTCTGATCGTCAGACAGTCGTGGCGCTGGTGGCGCGCACGGGTTGATGTGGACCCGGTGAGCGATCGTTGGCTGGCCGAGCAGCGTGGTGCCCGGGAGAGAGATTGAAGCCCTGGTCCGTGGTCCGCGGTCCATTCCTAAGAAGCGGCGGCCATGTCTGCCGCCATCTTCCCTGCGCTGACGTAATCGATCTTCCCTGTTCCAAGAATCGGAACCTTCGGGACGGGCACGATTGCGCGCGGGATGAAGATCTCCGGTAGCCCGGCTTCGCGTGCGGCGGACGCCAGCGGTGCGCGAGCGGCGTCAGCCTGATCGGTGATGAGCACGAGCTGCTCGCCGCGTTTCGCGTCGGGGATGGTCACCACCGCGTGCATCGCTGACGGCCACACCCGGGCGACGAGATCTTCGACCGCGCCGAGCGGCACCATTTCACCAGCGACCTTGGCGAACCGCTTCGCCCGGCCCTTGATCGTGACGAAGCCCTCGGCGTCGAACTGCACGATGTCGCCTGTGTCGTACCAACCGTGTTTCGGCGGATCGAGGACACCGGGATTCTCCGCGCGCAGGTAGCCGAGCATGACGTTCGGACCCCGGACGAACAGACGTCCGCCGTCGGTGATGCCTTCGACGGTCTCGACCCGATGCTCGATGCCAGGCAACAGACGTCCGACGGTGCCCGCCTTGAAGTGCATCGGCGTGTTCACCGCCAGCGCCGGCGCAGTCTCGGTTGCGCCATAGCCCTCGAGGACGCGGATGCCGAACTTCTCCGACCACACGCGCCGCGTCTCAGGCTTCACTCGCTCGGCGCCGGCAAACACGTAGCGGACCGAATAGAAGTCGTAGTTGTCGGCCACGCGCGCGTAGCCGGCCAGGAACGTGTCCGTGCCGAACAGGATCGTCGCGTTCACGCCGTAGGCCAGCTCCGGCACCGTGCGGTAGTGCAGCGGCGACGGATAGAGGAACACGCGCACACCGGCAAGCAGGGGCAGCAGCAGTCCACCGGTCAACCCGAAGCTGTGGAACACCGGCAGCGCGTTGAAGACGATGTCGCTCGGATTGAAGTCCACGACTGCCCCGAGCTGATGGCGATTCGCCAACAGGTTGCGATGGCTCAACACGACGCCTTTCGGTGTGCCCTCCGAACCGGACGTAAAGAGCACCACAGCGGGTTCGTGGGCGCGCGCGGCGCTGCGCCGATTCGGCCGTGCCGTCAGCGATCGAACGAGCGCGCCAAGACGCGCGAGCATTCCGATGTCGCCGCGCACGTCTTCGAGATAGAGCACTGTCGTCTCCGTCGCCAGCGCGTTCACCATCGGCTCGAGCTTGGCCTTTTCAACGAACTTCCGCGCCGTGACCACCAGTTTTATCTGCGCGGCCTTGCACGCCGACTGCGCGGCGGCCGGACCGCTCGAAAAGTTGAGCATCGCCGGCACGCGGCTCTCGGCCTGGAGGCCGAAGAACGTCACGACCGATGCGCGCGACGTCGGCAGCAGAACGCCGACTCGTTCGCCATGAGCAGTGCGCCGTGCCAGTACGCCACCGAGCGCGTAGCTTGCTGTGATCAGCCCGCGATACGTGAGCGGCTTGAACTCGATGTCGTCGGCAATCGGATGACTGCTGCCATGATGTTGACGCGCCTGGAGCAACGCATCGAACAACGTCGTCTCGATCGGCGCCGTCGCGAACATCGTCTGCACCATCTCGTCGCGCAGCGCACGGCGCAACGCGGCGCGGCGGGCGCGGCCGGTGATGCCTGCTGCCGACGTCAGACGCCGCGGCGGAAGAATGCGGATCCGAACACGCGGAAACCACCGCTGACGGACTTTCCCTGCCAGGCGCGAGAACGGCGTGAATTCCGCGCCGTCGATACGCACCATCACCAGTGCCGCCTTGGTGCGTTCGGCGATGACGCCGGGACCTTCGTAGACCTTCATCAGCCCGCCCGTCGTCGTGATGCGCCCCTCGGGAAAGATGATGCACGCCGAGCCGGCCTCGACGGCGCGAATCATCGCGCGAATCGACAGCGGATTGGTCGGATCGACGGGGAACGCATTGACCACAGCGAGGAACGGCCTGGCGTACCACTGCTTCGCGATGAAGGTGTCAACCGCGAAGATCGGATCGCCTGGCAGGAACGCGCCGAGCAGCAGGCCGTCGAGGAACGATGCGTGATTCGCGGCGATCACCGCATGCGGCATCGCCGCTCGCGCGTGCTCGAGGCCTTCGACCTCGACGCGATACAGCAGTCGCAGAATCACGCGCATCACGCTCTTGAAGAGCGAGCGACGCACGACCCATGCGGAGTAGGCGGCGACCGGAAACGTCGTGAAACCCACCAGCGCAAACACCTCGCCCATCGTCAGACGCTGGGAGAGCAGCGCCGCCGCGCCGGTTGCCGCCGTCATGAACAAGGCGTTGATGATGTTGTTGGCCGCAATCACGCGAGAGCGATGGCTCGGTTCGCTCTCGTGCTGCAAGATCGCGTAGAGCGGTACCGTGAACAGACCGCCGGCCATCGCGATGCCGATCACATCCACAATGATGCGCCAGCTGCCGGGTCTGGCCAGGAACGCCGTGGCGCCTGCGAGGTTCGCTGTCGCCAGCACGCTGGCGCTGGCCCAGTGGAGATCGATCGCGAAGATCGCCATCACCGCGGCCGACCATGGAACGAATCGGCCGCTGACCTCTCCGTGCAGTAGCTTCTCCGCGAGGATCGACCCGGCCCCAACACCAACCGCAAAGAGCGCCAGCATCATCGTCACGACCTGCTCGTTGCCGAACAGCACGTCCTTGGCAAACACCGGCAGCCCGGACACGATGATGAACGCGAAGAGCCAGAACCAGGACGTCGCGAGAATCGGCAGCAGGAGCTGCGGTCGATTGGTCACGTGCGAGACGACGTCGATGGTGTCGTGAAGCAGACGTATGCGCGGCGCCGCGCCCGCGAATGACGGCGGCGCAGTGGGAATCTGCCGTGCGGACAGCCAGCCGACGAACGCGCCGACCACGCCGATTCCGCCGACGATCAGCGGGCCATTATCGAGCAGCGCGATGCTGCCGCCGATGATCGTTCCAGCCAGGATCGCGAGGAACGTACCCGCCTCGATCAGCGCGTTGCCGGCGACGAGCTCGTGATGGTCCAGGTGTTGTGGCAACAACGCGTATTTGATCGGTCCGAATACCGTCGAGTGCGTGCCGAGGCAGAAGAGCGTCGTGAGCAGCGCTGGCACGCTGCCGCGCCAAAGTCCCCACGCGCCGAGGGCCATGATGCCAATCTCGGCGATCTTCACCGATCGGGCGATGAGTGCCTTGTCGAAGCGATCGGACAGCGTGCCCGATGCACCGGAGAACAGAAAGAACGGCGCAATGAACAGCGCGCTGGCGATCATCGCCAGCGTCGCGGCGTTCATGCCCGACTGCTCTGCCACCCTGAAGGTCGCCAGGGATCGCGAACGCGCTCTTCAGCAGATTGTCGTTGAGCGCGCCGAGAAACTGCGTGACGAAGAGTGGTGCGAACCGTCGCGCGGTGAGTAACTGCACGAGTGGCGATCGCATGGACATCTGTCTCCTCGTCGAGGCGAGTCCTTAGACTCGCCTGATCACGCCGCCTGCTGCTCCACTGTCGTAATGGCTGCCCACGCTGCGGCGATGAGTCGCTCACACATCGAGCTCAGATTGAGCGGCAGCCGTCCGTAGGCCGCGAACGTGACCGGCTGCAGCACGACGCCGAAGACGATCGCGGTGGCCAGATCAGGCCGTTGCGCCGGAATCTCGCGCGATGCGATCGCCTTGTCGAGCACGTTGCGCATCACATCGACCGGCGTCGGCGTGCCGGGTTCGAGCTTCGAGAGTTGTCCGTGCTGGACGAACAGCAGGAACTTGAACAGGGTGGGGTTCTCATCATGCGCATGGCAGAACCCGCGAATCATCGCCGCCACTTTTCCGCGCGCGGTCGGCTCGCTCGCGGCGAGACGCTGCAGCGTCGCCGCGAAGGCGACATAGTGCCGCTCGAAGGCTTTCCACACCAGTTCGTCCTTGCTCTCGAAGTGCCGGTAAAGCGCGCCCTCTGAGAGCCCCACCGCGCGGGCGATGTCCTTCACCGTGGTTTCGGCCACGCCCCTCTCGACAAACAGTCGAACGGCGGCGTGTTCGATGCGGTCGGGCGTGTCGGCGAATCGGTGTCTCGGCATAGGTGGTCGTGTCCGGCTTCAGCCGGACGAGAAATAGTGAGTAAATATTCACTCACTATAGTACGGCCGAGTCTTACGGCATGTCAACGGCATCGATAGCGCGGCAGAACCCCAAATGATTGAAGAATTTAGCGGCGACGGTGTACTGTAGCCCTCACCGTCCCTACCATGATCGGACAGCGCCTCGGATCGTTCACCATTCACTCCCTGCTCGGCGAAGGCGGCATGGGCCAGGTCTATCGTGCCCGGGACAGCCGCCTCGATCGCGATGTGGCCATTAAGATCCTTCCTGGAGTCTGGCTCGACGACCCCGAGCGGCGCGCGCGCTTCGATCGTGAGGCGCGGCTGCTCGCCGCGCTGAACCACCCGCACGTCGGCGCGATCTATGGCGTCGAAGAGGTCGATGGCACGCGTGCCCTTGTCCTCGAACTCGTCGAGGGTCCGACGCTCGCCGAGCGGCTCGAGCGCGGGCCGCTCGCGCTCACAGACGCCCTCACGATCGCGTCGCAAATCGCTGAAGCCCTCGACGCCGCGCACCAGAGCGGCATCGTCCATCGCGATCTCAAACCGGCCAACATCAAGATCCGGCATGACGGCCACGTAAAGGTGCTGGACTTCGGCCTCGCGAAGATCGCTGCAGACGAGTCCACCCCCGAGATGTCAGTAGGAGCGACCGCGACAGTCGCAACGCGCCATGGAGCAGTGCTGGGCACCGCCGCCTACATGAGTCCAGAGCAGGCGCGCGGCCTGCCCGTCGATAAGCGTACCGACGTGTGGGCGTTCGGCTGCATTTTCTACGAGATGCTGACCGGTCGCGCGGCGTTCGCCCGCGCGAGCTTTTCCGACACCATCGTCGCCACGCTCGAGCACGAGCCCGAGTGGCAATCGCTTCCCGCCACGACACCGTCTGCGGTTCGACGACTCCTGAAGCGTTGTCTCGAGAAGAACGTCGCTCGTCGTCTTCGCGATATCGGGGACATCGCCATTGCCCTGAGAGACGTGCGAGTAGGCAACGATGACGTCGATCATCGCGCAGCGTCACCTGGTGTCCCGCGACCGACGCGTGCCTGGCTGGCCGCGGGCGTGACGGCGATCCTCGCGGCTCTGATTGCTGGCGGTGCGGTGTGGACGTTGAAGCCAACGCCTCTACCCGCCGTTCAAGTCACGCGTCTGGCAGTCAGCCTCCCGGCCGGCGATACACTCGGGAGCGGACAGATGCCGTCGATCGCCTTGTCCTCTGATGGCCGCACTATCGCCTACGCGGCGAGCCGCGGCGGACGAGCGTCGCAATTGTTCGTGCGCAGCCTCGACGCACCGGAGGCGACGCTCCTGGCTGGAACAGACGGCGCGAGAGAACCGTTTTTCTCTCCGAACGGCCAATGGGTTGGGTTCTTCGCGCAGGGGAAGCTCAAGAAGGTACTCGCCGCGGGCGGCGGAGTGCAGACGCTCGCCGACGCCGCAGTCGGGCTCGGTGGTTCCTGGAGCGAAGACGATACGATTTACTTTGCCCCGTTCAACACGTCAGGCATCTGGAAGATCTCCGCCAACGGCGGCACGCCTCAGGAATTCACACGAATCGACAAGTCGCGCGACGAAGTCAGTCACCGTTGGCCATACGTGCTTCGCGATCGAAAGACGGTGATGTTCACGGTGTGGACCGGTCCTGGATGGGACGAGAAGCACCTCGAGGTCCAGGTCGGAGACGGTGGCGATCACCGGCGACTCGTGCCTGGCGCGAGCACCGGCCGCTACCTCTCGACCGGGCATCTGCTCTACTCCAAGGCCGACAATCTAATCGTGGCGCCGTTCGATCTGGCGAGCCTCACCGTCACCGGTCCGCCCGTGACGCTTGTCGAGCGCGCACGTGACGGGGTCGGCGAAGGCGCACAGTACGCGGTCTCGGATTCGGGCACGCTGGCCTACGTGCAGGCGCAATCGGGTGTGTTCGAACGCCGGCTGGTGTGGGTGAATCGCGACGGCACGGTTCTCCCGATCGCTGCACCACTCAATGCATACACCGACCCACGCATCGCGCCGGACGGTCGTTCGGTGGCGCTCAGCGTCCAGGGCACTATGCAAACACTCTGGATCTACGATCTCATTCGCTCTTCGCTCACGACGCTCCCCGCGACGGGAAGCCTCCAATCACCCGTGTGGACGCCGGACGGTCGGCGCCTCGCGTATCGCGCCACGCGGGCCGGCTATCGCAATGTGTTCTGGCGATCCGCTGATGGCAGCGGCGAAGAAGAGCGTCTGACGACGAGCGAGCGGCTGCAAACGCCGTCATCGATCACACATGACGGTCGTTTTCTGTTCTATGTCGAGGTCGCTGCAGACACCGCAAATGATATCTGGGTGATTGCCACCGATCCACAACAGCGGACGCCGCGCGCGGTGGTGAAGACGCGATTCTCGGAGACCTCGCCGCAAATTTCGCCCGATGGCAAATGGCTCGCCTACAGCTCCGATGAATCGGGGCGGATGGAAATTTACGTCAGTCCGTTTCCGGGTCCGGGCGGAAAAACCGCGATCTCGACGGAAGGGGGCACGGAGCCACGCTGGTCCAGGGACGGTCGAGAGCTGTTCTATCGCCAGGACGACAGGATGATGGCTGTGACGTTGACGCGGGGATCGTCGCTGACGGCCAGTTCGCCACGCATGCTGTTCGAGGGTCGTTACCAGGTCAGCGACACGAACAGCGGCGGCTTCGATGTGGCGCCCGACGGCCGGTTTCTCATGATTCAGCCTACCGTCGCCGAACAACCCGCCACTGAATTCAATATCGTGCTCGGGTGGTTCAATGACGTGCGAGCGCGATCCCGCGCGGCCGCCCCGTAATATCGCGTAGTGTCCGGTTTAGCCGGACTTCGGTCCGGAGTCTCGTGACCTGCGCTGTCACTCATCGAAGCCAGAATCAATTCACGTAGAATGTCGCAACCGAATCGTCCTCCCGTGAATCCTCCTGTGTACGATCTTTCCGCCGCGGACGCTGTCACCTGGCTGCGCGGGCTGCCGGCTGCCTCGGTTGATCTGCTCGTGACCGATCCCGCGTACGAGTCGCTCGAGAAGCATCGCGCCGTCGGAACGACGACGCGTCTGAAGCACAGCAAAGCGTCGAGCAACGACTGGTTCCGGGTGTTTCCGAACCGGCGGTTCGGGGAGTTGTTCACCGAAGTGTTCCGAGTGCTCAAACCTGACACGCACTTCTATTTGTTCTGCGACGCAGAAACGATGTTCGTCGCCAAGCCCGAGGCCGAGCGCGTCGGATTCAAGTTCTGGAAGCCGCTGGTCTGGGACAAGCGCACGATCGGCATGGGCTATCACTATCGCGCGCGCTACGAGTTCATCCTGTTTTTTGAAAAGGGCAAGCGCCGCCTCAACGACCTCGGCATCGCCGACATCATCGTCGAGTCCAGGATTCACCGTGGCTATCCCGCTGAGAAGCCGGTCCGCGTCTCGGAGGTTCTCATCAACCAGAGCACGCAGCCGGGCGAAGTCGTCGCCGATCCGTTCATGGGGTCGGGCAGCATCGGCGTCGCCGCGGTGAAGAACGGACGACGGTTCATCGGCACCGATCTCAACCCCGGGGCCGTGCGCATTACGTCGGATCGATTGAAGGAATACGGCGCCGGCCATACGCCGGACGATCTGCCGCCTGCTTCCGATCAAGCCAGTCTGCTGGAGATGATCGGCTCGGAGACATGACCGGCGGCGAATACGCGAATCTGATCGCGTGTTACGTGTCGAGGCGCTTCGGTTCGCGCGGGCTGAAGGTCTATCGCGAGATCCACGTCGGCAAGACCATTATCGGCAAGAACCGTCGCATCGACGTGTTCGTGGTCTGTGAGCCGACCAACCAGGCGTTCGCCATCGAGTGCAAATTCCAGGATAGTGAGGGCACGGTGGACGAGAAGATCCCCTACGCCCTCGACGATCTTCGCGCCCTGCCGATGGCCGGGTGCATCACGTATGCCGGCACGGGCTTCTCCGAAGGCGTGCGCTACATGCTCGAGGCGTCGCCGCACGCGGCGTATTGCATGCCGCTGCCCGAGCAGGCCGATCCGACCACCGACACCCGCGAGCTCGATCACCTGCTGGCCACCTACTTCGGCTGGTGGGATGTTCTCGTGGGCAATCGCAAGCCAGTGTAGATGTAGTGTCCGGCTTCAGCCGGACGTCTGTGGCGTCCGCCTTCAGGCGGCCTGTCGTGCTATCCTTCACTCGGTAACCGCGATGAGTCGGCCTATTGATCTCGTCCAGGGCACACTGGACCTCCTCGTCCTCAAGATTCTCGCCCTCGAGCCGCTGCACGGCTGGGCGATCAGTCAGCGCTTGAAGCAGGTGTCGAGCGACGTCTTGCAGGTGAGCGACGGCTCACTCTATCCCGCGCTCCACAAGCTCGAACAGCAAGGGTGGATCAAGGCCGAGTGGAAGCCGAGCGAGAATAACCGCCGCGCGAAGTTCTATGCGCTCACCCGCAAGGGACGCCGGCAGCTCGAAAAAGAAACCGCCGACTGGCAACGGCTGTCGGGCGCCATCACTCTAATCGTACAGCTCCCGGAAGCGTAGCCGTAGGGCGGGTCCTGTGCTTCGGATCCGCCGAGGTCTACGCCAAATCCTCGCTGAACTCAGCTCCACCCCGCGACGCCGGAACCAGCGCGCGCACTTTCCTGCCCAGCACCCGCCACGCCAGCATCAGCGACGTCACGCACAGCGCCGTGCCACCCACCATGAAGGTGATGACGACGATGTCCCACAGCGGACGGTAGTTGTAGAGCCATGGGAAATCGAGCGAGTGGAGACCGTGATACAGCCATCGGCTCATCCAGTTACGCGAGCTGTATGTGCTCACGACGCGCGCCGTCTTCGGATCGATGTAGAGCCGCGTGTGCTCGGCGTCGTTGAAGCGCGCACGCACCACCGGCAGCGGCCGCTCACGACGACGATCGAGATAGTACATGTCGTACTGATCGATCGTCGTGATCTCGGCGAGCCCGCTTTTCCCGGCTGCCTTCGTCACCACTTCGATGATGCGCTGCGGCGTAAAGCCGGTGATCGGTTCTCCATCCAGCGGCACGATCCTCGTCGTGCCATCGGCGAGCGTCGCAAGGTAGCCGGGCACGCCCATGAACGATGCGAGCTGGAGTTCCTTCACCGGCAGACCGGCAAGCTGCGTCATCGCATCCTTCGGGTGCTTGCGCTCGAAGGCCGCCAGCGACATCTCGCCGCGCAACGCGGCTCGAATGTCGTCTGGATCGGCTGTGACACCTCTCGCGATCTGCTCGCCGCCGCCGACCGGACGATTCGTCCGTCGCGCGAACGGATCCATCGACAGCATGCCGCTGAACGCCCACGTCGCCGCACCGAGACCGAACACCAGACCAAAGATCGTGTGCCAGCGCTTCTGGCCGCGATACGGAATGCTCGTTGGTGAGCCGGCGTTACGATACTTCTTCGACGGCGAATACATCCAGACGCCGACGATGATCCCGAGAATGGCGGCACCAGTGCCGATGCCCGACGACCAGATGACCGTCTTGCTCCACTCCGGGCCGTGCTTCCGAAGCGGCGTGAAGTACAGCCAATGCGGAATCGCGCCGAGATACGCGCCCCAGCGCGATCCGGTCGTCGTGTATTGCTCGACCTCACCCGTGGTGGCAGAGATGTACACCTGCTGGCCGTCGGGGAACGAAAACTTGTAGAGCGGCTGCAGATCGCGCAGCCGCGTCTGCACCGTCCACTGATCCACGTCGGTCATCTCTTCGACCGTCGCGGTCTCGGCGGGCTGCCCGGTCCACGCCGTCGCGGCGCGATAGACCACGTCCATCGGCACGGCGAGTTGCTCTTCGCCGGTGTCGGCAAAGACGATCGACTGTCCGCGAAAGCCGCCGATGCGGTACGCCGGTCGGCCGTCGAACGTATTCAGCCGAATCGCGCCTGGGTCATCGTCCACGCCAAGCACCTTCAGCGCCTCAGCAGGAGACAGCTTGATCGTGGAAGCATCGAGTGGCGACGCTCGCTCGAGCCGATCGTCGCGGCTGACGTCGGGATAGTTCCAATACATCATCCCGATACCGGACGGAAACCAGAGCAGGAACACCATGCACAGCGCGATGCCCAGCCAGCGATGAATGAAGATCAGCGAGCGCTTGATGAAAACGGACGGAGCCATGACTGCGCGAATGCTATCAGCGGGGCGCCTGACAGAATTCTGAATTCTTTGTCAGGAGTCGCCGACCAACAAGCTTGCCGAAACATGGTGTTGGCATTGCTGCGTGGCCAGTCCGTGTGGAGGTCAGGCCGACGCGATCGCGTGACCGCGCGAGAAGCCAGCGGGGTCAGCGAGATTGAGGGCGTGAGTGGCACGCCCGACCCGAGCGTCCAGCGGCCGACGACGGCATCGCAGCGCGGTCCGGCCACCGTAACCCGGACTCGCTGCGCAGCAATGGCAACACCACTGACATGCAGATTGTTCAGAGCATCTGACCGATCACACGGGGGTATTCCGGGAAATACGTCTCGATCACCGGCAACGAGAATCGCGACAGGATTGAGGACGCCGGCTCGCGTTCGAGCAGAAACTCGAACGACGCTGCGAGCAGCCGTTCCGGTGTCGCGGCCGGCGCGTAGCGTGCGATGTCCTCCGGCGTCACCGTCACATCGTGTGTCGTCTTGTTCCGCCCTTGCGTGACGACCACTCGGTACACCGGACCGCCGGAAGACTCGACCGAGATGTGCGCCGCTTCCATCACACCTCCGGCGGGCCGCTCATCACCTCCTCGGGCGCGCCGTTCTTGCCTGCACGCACGATCCTGGCCTGCCCTGGAGACGCCAGCCCCTGACCGTCGATCCACTCGCCCGCCTGATGCAGCTTCTTGGCAAAGGTGTTCATGAAGTCGATGTGGGCTTTGAACTCCTGCGGTGCCCAGTTGACCACGGCGTATTCCCCGTCTCCCTTTCCTCGCGGCGCATTCATCATCAGCATGAACTTCATGGCTCTGCTCCTTCCCTTATGTGGGCGTCTCGATTACCGCGTTCACCCATAGGTCGGAGCCGATCGGCGTTTCTCGACATGGCGCACGGATGTCATTTTCTGCAGCCGGTCGTTCACGCTTGACTTGTCCTAATGAACTAGTACAATAATGCACACGTCTCGTCAGTGGGAGGTGGCCCCATGACTCGGCTCGTAAGACCTAATGGAACTGCTCTCCTGACCCTCGTCGCCGCGCTGCTCGTCGCGACCTGGCCGTTCTTCGGATCCTTCACGCTCGCCTCGCTCATCGCCGGCCTCCTCATGGGTCTGTCGATGCGTTCGTGGAATCGCGAGCACCCGGCGACGGTCGCCGTGTCCGAGGGGACACCGCGCTCGGAGATCAATCTCGCGTCGATTCCCGTGCGCGGCGACGCCGGAGGCCTGTTCTTCGCCGTCGGCTCGGTCGTGATCCTGCTCGCGCTACCGCAACTGCGCTGGTTCCTGATTGCGTCGGTCGTCTGCTCAGTCGCTGCCGGCTATGCGCTCATCGCCTGGAGACACACGCGTGTATTCTCGACCCGCGGCGATCTCTCTATCTCGCTTCGCTAACACTCAGCCGCGGCACCTTCGTCGTGTGGGCCGCTCTGAACGAGCGGCCGGCATACTCCTCGGACCCCTGGACCCAGAGGAAGGACTGCAGATCGATCATGTCGCGCGGCCGCAGGTCTGCCAGGTCCCGCCGCATCTGACCGGCAAACCGCAACAGGTCTTGATACGTCTGCCAGTTTGGCCGCGAGTGATAGCGAAACTCGATGCCATAGCGCGTCGCCGCGATGCGCGTCACGTTCGGTTTGAGAAACATGTGCCGCGTCGGCTCGGCAAGAAAGCCGAACACCGTCACGATGGGCCAGGTCAGCACTCGCGTTTGCCGTCGCGGCAACTCCGAGACGACCTGACACCACCGATTGAACCGCTCCTCCGGATCACCACTGCCATAGAGGAAGTCATTGAGGCCTTCGGCGAACGTGCGCGCTCCGACAGGCACTCGCGTCGCGTCGCGCAGCGCCATCTTCTCGAACGAGAACAGCAAATTGGTATGCGACTCGATGCGCAGCGCGGTGGTGGCAACGTCGCGATACCGTCCGGACTTGAGCATCAAGCCGAGGCGTGAAGGGGCGAGCGCGTCATGCCACTCGCGTGCGGCAGCGACTTTATAGTTGCGCTCCCACTCGAGGTAAGTCTCATCCTTGAAACCGCCGGGGAAAAATCGCACAAACCTTCGTCGGCACCTGTCGGCTGAACCAGTACTCATGCGTGCTGGCGCTGCACGAGCCGATCCCTCTCGAGCGATGACAGCCGCGCGGACACGTCCCCATAGGCACGTCGCCACGCATCATCGTGACGGACACTCTGTGGCATCAACGGCTTAAATCTGGCAGGCGCGCGGGGACGCGGCTCGCCCGCGATCTCAGCATCGAGCGATCGTGCGCCTGCGCGCGCGGTAGCGGATCCACACGACACGTGCGTCGCGAATAGTGCGTGCGTCGGAGCGGACGCGGGCAGCACCGACATGGGTACGATCCGTGAACACGCTGATTGAACCCGGCGCTCGATCGCTGGAAGTGGGGGAATTGGCATGTATCACCATGTGAAGAAGCTGATGTACACCGTGCGCGTCGATTCGCCGGATCCGAAGTTCGGCAACATGCTCCTGGAACAGTTCGGCGGTGCGAACGGCGAGCTCGCCGCGGCCATGCAGTACTCCGTTCAGGGTCTGAATTGTGAGGATCCCGAGCGCAAGGACCTGCTGATGGACATTGGCACCGAAGAGCTCAGTCATCTCGAAATCGTCGGGGCGCTGGCACGCCTGCATTTGAAACCGCTGAAATTCGATCGCGAGTGGGCCGAAGCCGATCCGTTGATCGCGATTGCCGGCGGCGGCGGCGTCAATTTGTTCAATTCCCAGGGCAACCCCTGGACGGCCGACTATCTGAAGATCACCGGCGAACTCGATGTGGACCTGCGCAGCGACATCGCCGCGGAAGCGCGCGCCAAGATCGTTTACGAACGCCTGATCAATTTCACAACCGACCCCGGCACCAAAGACGCGCTGCAGTTTCTGATGACGCGCGAGATCACGCACATGAAAGCGTTCGCTGCTGCGCTCGAAAGCATGGAGAAGCCGCCGTTCATGATCGGCCGCATTCCGCCCACTCCGGGCCTCGTCGATCAGTTCTTCAACACCTCGACGGGTCAGGGCGAGGACGGCGAGGTCGATGCCCGCGGGCCGTGGAACGAAGGCGGAGATTTCCAGTTCGTCGAAGCGCCCGCCTTCCAGTCACTGAGCCGTGCCGCCGAGGAGACGGCAGGCGAAGCCGGTGTTGACGATCGGACGACGAGCAGCGCCGCTGATCCGGAGATGATCGAGCAGTTGTTGATCGAGCAGCTGCGTGACCTCTTCAATGCCGAAGGCCAGCTCGTAAAGGCGCTGCCGAAAATGGTCACGGCCGCGCGTAGCGAATCGTTGAAATTCGCGCTCGAGAATCATCTCGAGGAAACGAAGGAGCAGGTCGAACGGCTCAAGGAAGTGTTCGCACTCATCGGCGAGCCCGCGACCGGCAAGCCGTGCAAGGGCATGGCAGGTCTTCTCGAAGAAGGCGACGAAGTCATCGAAGAAGCCAGCGAACAGGGCGATGCGGCGGCAGACCTGGCGCTGATCGCCGCGGCGCAGAAGGTCGAACACTATGAGATCTCTGCGTACGGCACGGCCCGAACAATGGCCGGCCAGATTGGCTTGCCTGCAGTCGCGACGCTCCTCAATCGATCGCTGGCGGAAGAGGAGATCGCCGATAACCTGATGACACAGCTCGCGCGCGAATTGATGTCGGAGTTCAGGACGGGAATGACTAAGGAGCCGAAGCGCGCGCGAACGTCGATGAGCGTGAACGAGGAATAGCGGAACGTAGGCCGGGTCCTGTTCTTGGGACCCGGCGCCTCTTGCTCCGAGCCCACGCGTCTCTTACCCCAGGAGCTTAACGATCGCCGCCGCTCGCTCCGGAATGTCGATCGGCTGACCGACGACGAACTGGCGCAGCAACTCAGTGACCCATTCGCGCGAGGCCGTCGCCTCGCCAATCGTCAAAGTCGCCCGCTCGCCGTGCTGCTCGATGTTGTAGTTGCCGACGTGAATTTCGACCGCGGTGGATTCGCCAACCAGTTCCAGGCGGACGCGGAACTCGCGCATGGTCGTATCGATCGACACCTCGCTCATCTGGCCGATCCGGCTGTACTTCGAATTGAAAAAACTCCGGACAGCGACCGCAATCGCCACATCTTTCGAGCCGCGCAGAAAATCGTGGATATTGCCCGTCGTCGTCACCTCGCTGTGTTCCAGTGACCATTATTGTGTGCGCGTCCGGGTCATATATGTGAACGCCGGGCGATTTCCTCGAATGTCTCGAGTAGCTGACGATAGGCGAGCAGCGCTAGCAAACGGATTGCCGACGAATATGCGACTGATCCTCATTTCTTGATGACGTGCGTTTCGCCCAGCTCGGGCGTGGAGCCAGTGATCATCCCTTTGAGCACTTCGAAGAGGACCACCGGCTGTGGTTTGTTTACCTCGAGGAATACTGCCATATGCACATCGACGCCGATCAGCACCATGCGCGGATCGTCCTTCGTGCCGTGGCGATCGTCGCCGTCTTTCGGGAACCACGCCTTCCAGTCGGGCGCCCATAGCTCGTGGAGCTTGGCGCGGTCGCGCGTCACGCTGGCCACGCCTGACACGGACACCCATTCGCGCGTGCGGTCCTTGTAATACGAGAGGTTGACGTGCGGGTCCGCGTCGAGGTCCCGCAGCTTATGCGCATCCTCGAGCGTGACGAACCAGAGATCGGCGCCCAACACGCGTTTCTGTGTCGCCATCGCCCGCGACTGCAGGTGGCCGTCGCCGCGACGCGTGGTCATCATCGCTACTTCGATGTCGGCGATGTGACTGTAGAGTTTTTCGAGATCTGATTTCACGGTTGAGTCCCCCGATACTGCTCATTCAACTTGCAGGCCGGTGAACCCCTGAGGCGGCTATTCGCTTTACTCGGCCACTTCTACGTCAGCAGCTTCAGGATTGCGACAGCTCGTTGCGGAATGGCGAACCTCTGGCCGATCACGAATTCTTTCATCGCCTCTGTCATCCATTTGCGGGACGCGACGGCATCCACGATCGTCAGCGTGGCGCGAGTGGTTCGGCGCTCGAGGCTGTACTTCTTCACGTGAATGTCGATCGGCTCGTCTTCGCCTTTCAGTTCCAGTCGCACACGGATGGTGCGCTTCTTCGTATCGACTGACAGCTCAGTCATCTGGCCGATCCTGGTGAATCTGGTGTTGACGAATGTACGAGCCGCCAGTGCGAGCGCCGCATCCTTGGACCCGCGCAGAAACGTGTGGAGGTTTCCGGTCATGCGCCGCGAACTTACATCGTCCGTTCGGATGTTGCCTCGTCGCGTTCGGCAGTCTTGGCGAGTCGCTCCCGGCGGACGCCGCGCTTGCGCGATTTCTTGCCCGTGTCACCCGTCAACACGTGGGAGACCTCGCGGACGGCCTTTCGAAGATTCGATTGCCGGCCCTTCGTGCCAGGCGCGTCAGTGGACGCGAGCGTCGCCAGCGTCGAGGCAATGCTGGCCGCAAGGCCGGCGACGATCTTCGGCCCGTGCTTCTTGAGGGCCTTCTTCAGGCTCTTTCGGATCGCCTTCTGAGTCTTCCGATTCACCAGTTTCATGCGTGCCTCCGCTCGCCGATTCGTCCTCGTCGCGAATCGGCTGCACGGGCCAAACCAGCACTTTACATGCCAGTCATTCGCGTGATGCAACCGTGGTCGAGCACTGTCGCGCCATGTCTCGGCAACGAAAGGCAGAGCCGCTCAGAGGATCGACAGGAGCGTCTATTCAACCGCCACCTCGTCAACGATGCTCATGCGCGCCATTTCCTCGTTCTTTACGACGCGAGTGGATGGGCGGTTATCGAGAAGGAGGACTCTGCGGTGTTGCGACACGTACGCCGCTCGAGATGGCGGCCGCGTGAAACCAGAGATTCAGCAGTTCGACATTACCGCTGTCGAGCTCAAACGCTTTGGAGGATGAGCACTGACGCGCGATCGTCGGGCGCTCCAGGAAGCTCGTAGACCCGCCTTTTGACTCAGGCGTACTCACGCCACCCTCAACCACGGCTGCTCAGGACTCCGCGCGCTGTTGCGCGGGCTTCGTCGCGCGCGAGAGGTTGTGCGCGGTGTTGACCAATGCGACGTGGGAAAAGGCCTGAGGAAAGTTACCCACCATGCGGCGGCCTTTCGTATCGCACTCTTCGGGGAGCAGTCCGACATCATTTCTCAGCGCCAGCAAACGTTCGAACAGTTCGCGCGCATCGCCGATGCGGCCGACCATCGCGTACGCATCGGCCATCCAGAACGTGCACGCCAGGAATGCGCCCTCTCCTGCCGGCAGGCCATCGTCGGAGGTATGCGTGTCGTAGCGCAGCAGGAAGCCATCGACGAACAACCGCTTCTCGATCGCCGCGATCGTGCCGCGAATGCGTGGGTCGTCCGGCGGAAGAAAGCCCACCGTGGGGATCAGCAGCAGGCTGGCGTCGAGTTCCTTCGAGCCATACGACTGAACGAAGGAGCCCAGCTCGTCATCGAAGCCGCGTTCGCACACATCGTTGTGGATAATCTGACGTAGCCGGCGCCAATGGTGCACCGGACCCTCCAGGCCGAACTCCTCGAGGTCGTGAATGGCGCGATCGAAGGCCACCCAGCACATCACCTTTGAGTAGGTGAAATGTCGCGGCTCACCGCGGATTTCCCAGAGGCCGTAATCCGGCCGCTGCCACACCGCCTCGAGGTGCTTGAGCACTGCACACTGGAACGCCCAGTCGGCGTCGGTCAATTTCTGTCCGCCGCGGCGAGCCTGGTGCAACGCGTCCATCACCTCGCCGTAGACATCGAGCTGCAGTTGATCGCTCGCGGCGTTGCCAACGCGCACTGGTCTGGAGTTCTCGTAGCCCGGAAGCCACGGAATCTCGACCTCGGGCAGCCATCGCTCACCGGCCAGGCTGTACATGATCTGCAGTTGCGCCGGTGCTCCGGCCGCGGCGCGCAGCAGCCAGGCGCTCCAGTCGCGGGCTTCGTCGTAGTAGCCGGCGTTCATCATTGCCAGCAGGGTCATCGTTGCATCGCGCAGCCAGCAGTAGCGGTAGTCCCAATTCCTCGTGCCACCGACCAGCTCCGGCAGCGAGGTCGTTGGCGCGGCGACCAGTCCGCCGGTCGGCCTGTAGGTCAGTGCCTTGAGAACGATCAGCGAGCGCATGACCGCCTCGTCCCACGCACCTTGCGATTGGCTCTTTGCCGCCCATTTCGTCCAGAACTTCTCGGTCTCTTCCAGCGCTGATTCGGGATCGATAGCTTTCGGCGGTTTGTGGTTCGACGGTCCATGTGTCAGCACGAATGGCACCGTGTCGCCGGCGGCCACCTCGAATTCCGCCACCGTCTTCATGTCCGCGCCGTGGATCGGCGCCGGCGTGTGCAGCGTCACCAGGTCCGGACCGGCGATCGCGCGCAGCGTGCCATCCTCCATGCGCGTGACCCACGGAACGGTGCGGCCGTAGTCGAAGCGAAGCACCAGCTCCATGCGCATGCGCACACGGCCCTTCTCGCCTCGCACGAGCCGGACGATGTCGGAGTTGGGTCCGCGCGGGGGCATGAAGTCGATGAGGAGGACGACGCCATCGGCTGTTTCGAAACGGGTCTCGAGGATCAAGGTGTTGGCGCGGTAGCAGCGCGTCGTACGCGCGCGCTCATCGTCGGCTTCGATCAGCCATCGGCCATGCTCGGGCCCACCGAGGAGCGCAGCAAAACACGCGGGCGAGTCGAATCGTGGCCAGCAGAGCCAGTCGATCGATCCCGCGCGCGACACCAGTGCGGCGGTCTCGCAGTCGCCGATCAGCGCGTAATCTTCGAGCGACGTACTCACCGGGCGAACGCGTCCTTCCACGCCGTTTCACGTTTATCGGATGAACTCGCCGCGGCATCGTGGCGGCAGACCCGCAGTGTTGTCCGATCTTAACGTTGAGCGACGTGGATAAGAGCGCTCAGGCGTTCGCGGGTGTTGGTATCGAGCTCGATGAACCGCACCGCGAACCCAACGCCGCTCATCGCATTGAGCACCGTCCCCTGGAGGTTGACCCTTCCAGTGGGTAGGGCGATTGTGAGATCCCGGACCGCTTCACCGTCTGGTGGTACCGAAAAACGGGTCTCGATATAACAGCCGTTGGGACTGAGACTGCTGACGCGGGCTCTCTCCTCGCCCCACGCGCTGCACCACTTGCAGTCGAAATAGCGAGCCACCCGTTGTCGCTGTTGACGACGACGCTTCCCCACCCAGGGGGCGCTGAGCCATCGCTGAGCCATTGATGTTCCTCCCCGGCCAAGGATGGAGGGGCGATCGGACTCGAGGCAAGATTGGCGCCAGGGCGTGGCGGGCGCAAGCACGGGACAATGACTGAAACCCGGTCCGGCCACACGCACAAAAATGCGAGGACTCTCACGCAATTGTGAGTTGTCGTTCGATTTGCTGGCCAGCACTTTCCGCAACTTCAACGTCATTTCCTCCGGTTGCTCTGGGAGCGGGGCTTGCCATGAACGACACGTGGAGGGAATGGTCATGCACAACTGGATTCCTGTGCTCTGTCTCGTGGTGCTACTTGGAGCGGCGTGCACGGGGCCGTCGGGGCAGACCGGTTCTTTGACCGTCAACCTCAAAGACGGTCCGTATGCCGACGCGATGGCGATGCTCGTGACGTTCAAGGGTGTGAGCGCCCATCACGCAGATGCTGAGTGGCAGCCGCTTACGTTCGCCGGGGGCGTCACCACACCGCTCACATGCGACTTGAAGAAGCTCGTGAATGTGGTCGATGTGCTCGGTGCGGGGCAATTACTCGCCGGACACTACACGCAGTTACGTGTGGAGGTGCAGAGCGCGGCGCTGTACAGCTCGCCGACACCGGAGGCCGATCCTGCATGCGCGGCGACGATGACGCCACCTAGCGGCCTCATTGCCAATGTCGAGATCCCATCGGGCGAGGTGAAGCTCAATCGACAATTCACGATACCGGAGGGCGGGGCGACGAAGATCCTGCTCGACTTCGATGGTGATCGCTCGGTGAACGCGATGGGCAACGGTCGCTTCAGCATGACGCCGGTCATCAGCATCGTCAGCGTCGAGTAGGCGGAACGGAGCGGTACCGCGCGGGCGTAGATCGAGTCAGAGTCTTGGCCACAATTTCGTGACATCCTGCGTATCTGCGTACCAGGCCAGCTACGGACGCCGCGATGAGCGAGCTGGCTTGGTGTGCCGACCGAGTTTGGTATCCCACGCCTCGCAGCTGACGCTCCCAACGAGCGGCCGCGCGACGCGAAGAGGGAAATCGACGACACCGCGCCAGTGCCCGTCAGCGACGACTCCTCTATAGATTGCGTCCTGACCAACAAGCATGGTCTCGCGTGTGCGCGTCGGCGTCCAATTCCGATCGGGTGCATCGACCGAAGGTCGCTCGTAGCTTGCCGAGGAAGGCCGAACACACGCTCCATGGTCCATCGCCTTCTGGACAGACACGGTCATAAGTCTTGCTTCGCCGCGTCCAGAAACTTGCTGGGCCAAGACTATCGCAGCAGATCGAACTGCCGCACGTACTTGACGATGAACGCGCGATTGATCGGGCCGAGGCCTTCGAGGCTCTCGGTGTTGTTGTAAACGACGAACAAGCCGGTGCCCGCGGTCTCGAGCACGTGGAACCGCAAGTTCGTCGACCAGCGGTCCGTGCGGTCGTTGTACTGCACCAGGCTCTGGATGAACACCGACGGTGTGAAGTTGTAAGTCACCCGCATGTTGCCCAGGTTGGTGTGAAACGCCCCCTCCGGCAGCGAGATCGATCGATACGTCCAGTTGGTGTCCACCGTGAACCGCCCGCCGTTGCGAATCACCACCTGCAAGTTCGGGCTGTTCTGCGTGCCCGTCAGGAACGTGCCCACGTCCCATCGCAGTCGCGCGAAGGCCCACTTGCGCGTATCGGTATTCGAGTTCATCCGGAACCCGAGACCGCCGTGCTCGCCGACGGGGACGATGACGCCAGGATAGATCTCGAACGGCTCGCGGAAGCCTTCCCACGTGCCCTGCAGCGCGGTGTCGATGCGATAGCCGTTCTCCCAGTCCCAGTGGTTGTCGAGATGCAGCACCGCAGTGTTCAACCCGCCATCGAGGTACTCGTAGCGCGTGTACTGCACGTGAGGCTGCCACTCGCGAAACCCCCAGTCGCGAATCTTCTGCTGCCGCATCGTCTCGTGGTAGCGGAAGAACATGCGTGAGTAGCCGCCCTCCTTCTCGAGGAAGCCAACCTCCGGATTGAACGACTCGCCGGTCCGTCCGTACTCGAGTCCGGCCCGATGCTTCCCATCGTCATATTCCGAATCGACGTTGTAGGCGAAGTCGCGGCCGCTGAGTCCCGGCGTCTCGGTACGCGCGCCGAATCCCGCCATCGTGAAGTGCTCGCCAACGCCGACACGCGCGTCGAGACCATACGTGCGGTTCCAGTCGCTCGACTGCGCAAGGTCGCCAGTCGCGGATCGATTCACGAACATCGCGCCAATGCCAGATCGATTGCGCAGCTCGCGGCTCACGCGCAGCACGGAAAAATTGTTTCCGGGATCGACCCCGAACTCGTCGGTCTGCATGTTGAGCACGCCGACGTTGACGGCGCTCACCTTGCCGGTGAAGCGCGCGCCGGCGTCGATCGGCACCAGCAGCCCGTTCTCGTCGAGACCGATGCGCCGGCTGAAGAACAGGTCGAGCTCGTCGCCTTTGCCGATCGTGAACAGACCGGAGTTCTCCAGGAAGAACGGCCGCTTCTCGGGAAAGCGCAGGTTGAAGCGCGTCAGGTTGATCTGCTGCGTATCGACTTCGACCTGCGCAAAGTCGGTGTTGTACGTGACGTCCAGGTTGCTGCCCGGTGTGATGCCGAACTTGGCATCGAAGCCGAAGTCGTAGTCCCGCTCGGTCGCCGCGCCCGGCGTGAAGTCGCGATTCGCCGCGCCGACCGCATACGGGAGCACTTTGAAGTTGCGCGGCGTCTTCAGCTCGAGACCGCGCAGCTCGCCGGCGGAACTCAGTCGCCCGAGACTGTGTTCGCGCGGCAGCGACGACCAGTAGGCACGTTCGCGAGTCCGCTGAATGTTGCGAAAGAAGTTGACGCCCCACGTCTGCGGCGCCGGACCGTAGCGCAGCGTGCGTAGCGGAATGCGGAACTCGGCGACCCAGTTCGTGTCGTTGATGCTCGTGCGCACGTCCCAGCTACCGTCCCAGCTCGTCGCCTCGTCGCCCTGATCGCGCACCTGTGCGTCGAACTGCACCCCGGCGGCGTTGGTCCCAAACACGAAGCCGTTCTGCTGATCGCGGAAGGTGTCAAAGATCATCTGGAACGAGTCCATCTCGCCCAAATTGGCGTCGCGCCTCGTGTCGGTGGTGACGATCAGTGACGGGTCGCGATCGTGCAACACGACCCCTACATAGATCGCCTCCTCGTCGTAGAGGATTTTGACCTCGGTGTGCTCGGAGGCCGGCGCGCCCTCGAAGGGCTCGGCCTGTACGAAACCGCTGAGCGCCGTCGCGTCTTGCCAGACGCGCTCGTCGAGGGTGCCGTCGATCGAGGGCGCCTCCATGATGCGGCTGGCTGATGAAGCGGGTCGCGTGGCGAGGCTCGAAGTAACGGACTGGGGCGACGCCGGTTGCGCCGCCGCCGATAGCGGCAGCAGCGTCGATCCGCACACAATGAGGGCTACGAGCCAGCGGTCGCGCGACAGCATCCCTGCTCCTACGGCGGATACGCCATAGGGCGCGCCGTTGTGTCACCCGCCTTCGCCCTTCGGGCTTCGGCGGGGCAAGCCCGCGTCATCCCTCGGGGTTCAGCGGGCAGGCCCGCTTCGCTCTCCGGAAGACCGGAATGGACCTGTGAAATGGGTTGAGTCTATATCGTCCTACGACGCGGGCTGGTCCCACAACTGCCGCACCTCGTAATCGCCGTTGCCGGCGGTCGCCACGAACTGCTTGATCCAGGGAATCGCCGCTTCCTTCGAGGGCGCCGGAATGATCGCCATGCCGCCGACGATCTCCTTCGATTCCGTGAATGGACCGTCGGTCACCGTGACCTTCCCTAATCCTGACGGAGGCGGAACCCGAACGCGCTGGGCATGCACCCCGCGGCGCTGACCAGCACACCGGCCTGCACCCCCTCGCCGATCATCGCGGCCATTTTCTCCTGCTCTTCAGCGCTTGGCGGGACACCCTCGGGCTTGGCGGATTTGTAGAAACACAACGTCGAACGACGCCACTGAAAATGACACGCACGGCACGGTTGGTGCTCAACGGAGTGGTCGTGTGCGCCAATCGCGCGATTTCCAGCCCTTTCGGGGCCACGGCGCAGCCGTGCCGTCGCTCTCGCTACGGCATTCCGTGGCCGCACGGCGAATGCCGTAGCCCCTCGCGGTTGGCCTGATCTCGTATCACGTGTGGAGGCACCCCGTGCGTAACACTCTTCGGCTCACCGGTCTCATCTGTGTATTGAGCATCTCGGCGATCTCTTGGACGGCTGCCCAGCAACAGAAAACCGTGTCCGCCACCTCTCCCGCGACTACCGTCACCACCATGGACGACGTCCTGCAGGCGATCCGCGCCGACCTGCAGGGTGACCGCGCCGACATCCTCGCGAAGAACATGACGCTCACCAGCGAGCAGGCCGCGAAGTTCTGGCCGGTATTCGAGAAGTACCAATCGGAACAGAACGTCATCATGGACGATCAGCTCCGCGGCATCCAGCGCTACATCGAAAACTACGACACGCTCGATGACGCCGGAGCGCTCGCGCTGATCAACGGACACTTCGATCGCGACGCGCGCATGAACGCGCTGCGCCAGAAGTGGTTCGGCGACTTCCAGAAGGTGCTGGGGACGAAGCAGGCCGTGCGGGCCATGCAGATCGATCGGCGGCTGTCGCTCGCGCACCAGATCCAGTTCGCGTCGCGCATCCCACTCGTCCACTGAGGTCAGACTCTCAGCTGGAGGGTGGCGCAAGCAACTCGCCGGCCGGCAGAGCCAGGAGCAGTGCCGGCCGGACCAACGACCAAGGACCAAGAACTGCTCCCAGTGATAATGGTCGGCATGATTCCCTGGGCCGCGATTCTGAAGCACGCCCCCGCCATCCTCGCGTCGGCTGACGCACTACTCAGTCGAGTGAGAGCAGACGACGCCGGCGATCGCACGCGCAGCGTCGATGCGCGCCTTGCCGAGTTGGAGGCCGACTCTCGCGCGTCCGCTCAACTGACGCAGGACATGGCTCAACAGATCAACGCGCTCACCCTCGCGCACGACAACGCGGCACGAATGGCGCGCCGGGGTCTCGCGCTCGGCATCAGTGGCCTCGTTCTGGCCATCGCTGGAGTCATTCTCGCAATCGTCCTGTAGGGGCGCCATGCCTCTACTCCTCGCGCTCCTGCTGATTCCGCTTCTCGTCATCGTCCTGATCCCGGTGTCGCTGGTGGCGCGCATCCGCCGCGGGACGATGCGCCGGCAGGCGCGCGGGTGGGTGGTGAAAGCGAACGC
>Ga0126304_10000017_pt1 | contig 36707 bp, 14 predicted proteins | sample Plot25_FD_92538 | JGI IMG/M metagenome (GOLD analysis project Ga0126304, IMG submission 92538) | Serpentine soil microbial communities from UC McLaughlin Reserve, CA, USA - Plot25 | ecosystem: Environmental > Terrestrial > Soil > Grasslands | place: USA: UC McLaughlin Reserve, Lake County... | reverse complement strand
TAAAGCAGCACCGCCTGCAACCAGGAAGATCCACAAACTAATATTCGTACGATAAACAAAATCCTGTAGCCACTCATTCATAGCCCACCATGCAATGGGCGAGGCAATGATCACTGCTATCACCACGAGCTTCAAAAAATCCCTGGAGAGCAGGGAAGCGAGGTGGCTGACACTAGCTCCCAAAACTTTTCTCACACCGATTTCTTTGCTGCGTTGCTCAGCCATAAACGCAGATAATGCAAACAACCCAAGAGAAGCGATGATGATGGCAAGGATTGAAAAGCTGGTTGATATACGTCCCATTCTTTGAATATCTGCATACATGCTCGCAAATTTTTCATCGAGGAAACTGTATCTCAGGGGTTGTGCTGGTGCAAATTTTTTCCAGACCGACGTGATGGAAGAAAGCAGGTCGCTCATATCGGCGGTAGTTATTTTTATCGATACAATAGAAGGACTCGTGCCGAGTTTCAAACATACCGGTTCGATGTTACTGCGCATTGATTCGAAATTAAAGTCCTCTACTACACCAACTACAATAAACACATCCCCATTTGTAATGCGCTTGCCAATCGGGTCTTTCAAATTCAGCCTGCTTGCCATTGTTTGATTGATGATGACAGCCTGTGAATCGGAGGGCATTTGGAACGAGAAGTTCCTTCCCGCAATAATTTTCATCCCCATGGTTTCTAAGTAACTGTCATCCACAACCCAGAATTGAGTGTCAACTCCGCTTTCTTCCCTGATCTTTCCTTCGTTCCAGAAGCTATTTCCGTTTCGCTTGGTGCCTTCCACGGGAAGATAATCGCTAACAGACACGCTTTTCACCTGGGATAGTTTTAATAATTCGTTTTTAAAATTTTTCACATTCGATCCCATTGTGTTAGCGCCTTCCACCAGGACAACCTGGTCTTTTTCAAATCCCACCCGGGTATTCAGTATAAACTGCATCTGGTTATAGATAACCGTTGTGCTGATGATGAGTATGATCGATGTAGTGAACTGGAAAACCACCAAGCCATTTCTTAGAATCGAATTTTTGCTTCCCCGGCTCAGATTTCCTTTCAAAACATTAATGGGTTTGAAGGAGGACAAGTAGAACGACGGGTAGAAACCTGCGATAATACCAATGAATATTGCGGAGGCAATCATAATTGGTACAAGCCACCATTCGTTCCATGGAATCGACAGTGATTTTCCTGAAAGGAGATTGAAGTATGGAAGCAACAACATCGCAAATACCAGCGCAATGGCAAATGAAAGAAAACTAAATAATGTGGATTCGGTAAGAAACTGTTTAATAAGGCTGTATTTGTCCGAACCAATGACTTTTCTTAATCCGACTTCCCTGGCACGATTGGCTGACTTAGCGGTTGACAGGTTGATAAAATTGATGCACGCGATGATAAGTATGAAACACGCAATAGCACCGAATAACCACACGAACCGTATGTCTCCTTTAGACAGATTATCATGAATATCGTTTGATCTCAGGTGAATGTCCGACACAGATTGGAGATGAAGTGACGATGATTGAACCACATTTCTTTTCTCCTGTTCGCTAACATGGTCCATGCTGGGGAGAACATAGTTTTTCAGAATGGCAGCGGTCATTTTCTTTTCCAATTGCCCGACATCTGTCCCTTCCTCTAACAAGACATAACTGTGGTAGTTGCTGGCCCTCCAGGTAGTTTGTTCTCCCGGCCAGAATTCAACATCCTTCAGTGTTAACAGGAAATCAAATTGTAGATGGGAAGTAAGTGGAAAATCCTCCATGACCCCGCCGACAGTAAACGGCCTGGTTTTGTCATCGTTCAGAAACATTATTTTTCCCACAGGATTCCGGCCTGGAAAATACTTGTGTGCCTTTTTCCTAGACAGCACAATCGACCTGGGTTTGCTAAGAGCATCAGAGCTTTTACCATATATCATGGTTATGTGTAGAATATCTAGCAGCTCCTGGTCGGCATAAGTAAAGCCCGTTTCGTATGTGTTTTGCTGTTGGTCATCACGGCGGATGTAATTACTTCCAGCTCCCGGAAACAGAGTATTTGGCATGAGTCGCGCAGCATTTTCAACTTCAGGAAAATCTGAACGTACGACCTTTGCCATAGGAGCAGGCATCGATACCCCCTTATCCACTTTACCATTCTCATTAAACTCGCCGACGAGGCGGTAAATTTTCTTCGCTTGAGGATAGTGTTGATCATAACTAAGCTCATGTCTTATAAAAAGTGCGATCAGCAGGCATGTGGCAATGCCGAGTGAAAATCCACCGATCTTGATCACGGAATACATCTTTTGCTTCAGCAATTGCCGAAGTGCGATCTTAAAGTAATTTCTGAACATAGAATATGTTTAAAAGTTCTCCAATTAATTATTTCTCGCAAAGACGCCAAGACGCAAAAGTTTGTTCGGCAGTTCTTCGGGCCTTTGCGTTTTTGCGAGATATTATCTGCAGTCACCCGATGCATACCAACTTGATTACTCCGTTCTCAAGCTCTTCACAGGATTGCGGATAGCCGCTTTTATTGCCTGGAAACTGATGGTAAGTAGTGCAATTAATACTGCAACGCCGCCTGCAAGTACAAAGATCCACCAGCTGATCCTGATATGATAGGCGAATTCCTGCAACCAGTTATTCATTGCCCACCATGCTATCGGAAATGCAAGCAATGCTGCTATTAACACAAGCTTCAAAAAATCTTTCGATAACATAGATACAATACTGACTACGCTTGCGCCTAACACTTTCCGGATGCCGATCTCCTTGATGCGCTGTGCAGCAGCATAAGTAGCAAGCCCAAATAATCCAAGGCAGGCGATGAGTATTGTGAGCATAGCAACGATAAGAAAGATGGTTTCTCTTATTTTGTCTTCACGGTAAAATAGATCCCACTGTTTGTCGAGAAAATGATATTCAAACAAATGGTTTTGGTCAATGCTATGGATAACTGATTCCATTTTGGTAAGTGTTTCGCTTACATTGTCTGTAGCTACCCTCGCGGTGAAGTAATCGATATTATGCACTGGATTTTTCTGAAAACCGATTACCATCGGTGCTATCGGCTCGCGCAGGGATTGGAAATTGAAATCTTTTGCGATGCCGATTACCCGCGCTCTGAATACTTCCTCCTGCGGTATTTCGATGGTTTGTTCGAGGGCCTCGGTTATTCCCAGCTGTTTTGCTGCGGTCTGGTTGAGGATAACTGCAGAAGAATCCGATAGACTCCCAGCTATGAAGTTTCTGCCTTTCAACAGATCGACCTGGTACGTTTTGAGGAATGGCTCATCTACACCTAGAAAGTACATATCGATTCCTTCGTTGCTAATCAACTTTTCCGTCCTGACTTTTATCCTCGGAATACTTTTCCATTCGCCCGGTACTCTCGAGCTTACAGAAACGTTCATCACCCGGCGGATCTTCGCGAATTCTGTTTTGATCGTTTCTGCGCTTGCTCGAACTTTGCCGCTGTTGATATCCACCACGAGTAATTGCTCCCTGTTAAATCCCATATCTTTTTTATTGACGTATTGCATTTGCAGGTAGACCACGATAGTCGCAACGATCATAATGATAGAAAGGGAAAATTGAAACACTACAAGTGAACGCCGCATCGAAAGATTACCCTTACCAATGTTGAGCTTGTTTTTTAGTAATGCAAGCGGCTTAAGGCCCGATTGAAATAATGCAGGATAGATTCCCGAAAGTGATCCTACAACAACTATTGAAAAGACGATTCCGAGCCATATCCTGTAATCGGTATCGGGCCCAAGGACCAGTTGTTTTTCGGTGAACGAATTGAAAGAAGGCAGTAACAACTTAACGGCGATCAATGCTAGTAGAAGAGCAATAACAGATACTAGAAAAGCTTCTGACAAAAATTGAGCAGTCAGGCTTTTCCTGGAAGCGCCTGCAACTTTCCGAACTGCAATTTCCTTGGCGCGGTTCGCAAAACGGGCTGTTGTGAGATTCATGTAATTAATGCATGCGATCAACAATACAAAGAACCCAATTATTGAAAACACATATACATAAGTGATGTTCCCCTGCCTGCCGCTTTGCTGAATTTCTCCTGAATAAAAATGGATATCAGTTAAAGGCTGTAATATGAAACTCCGTTTGTCAATAATGTCACGACGCTGATTTGATTTAACTAAACCAGTGATTTTTGATTCGATGAGTCGTGAATCAGTTTTTTCATTTAATAAGAGGTATGTCAAAAATGCGTTGGAATTCCAGTCTGTGTTTACAAACTGTTTGAAGTCCGGATGTGTCATGCTTGATTCGGAGAAGCAAAGATTTAAAGATAGGTGAGAGTTGGCAGGAAAGTTTTTCAATACTCCGGTGATTTTATAAGGAACGCTATCTGTGTCAGCTCTTAATGTTTTCCCCAGGACATCTGTACTTCCAAATAACTTTTTAGCTGTTTCCTCTGTTATTACAACGGAGTGCGGCATTGTTAAGGCAGTTCGCCTGTCGCCTTGAAGCAGTTTGAAATCAAATGCAGTTAGAAAGGCGGAGTTCGCGATCCAAAAATCCTCATAGAAGACATTGGCGTTTTCAAATGTCGAAATATTCGCTCTTCTTAAGGTCAGGAGCCTTACTGCATCCGTAATGCCGGGAATCTTTGATTTTCCGCTTTCAGAAATTTGGTAGGCGCTGCCGGCATTGTTTGTATGTTTCCCTTCCCTCGTAGTCCTGGATTCAACAACTCTGTAGAGGCGACTTGCATTCTTGTGAAATTTGTCAAATGTTAGCTCATCAAAAACATATAGCGCAATCAGAAGAAAGCTCGTCAAGCCAATTGTTAATCCGAAAATATTGATGAATGAAAAAGTCTTATTTTTTATAAGGTTTCTCCAGGCAATCTTCAAATAGTTTTTTAACATAAAACCCTCTTCAATCCCCCGGGCAGGGGGAAATTTTAATTGTTTCATTAATTAGACATAGATTGAAAGTTCATAAGTTCTATTTGCGAGAATTCACCACTGACCACTCACAACTCACCACTGACCACTATTCGGTTCTCAGGCTCTTTACTGGGTTATCAATTGCTGCCCGCAAAGTGTTCAGACTTACAACCACCAATGTGAGTAGTAACACAACCACACCTACAGCAACAAATAATCCTGTGCCGATACTGACACGGTAAGCGTATTTTTCAAGCCAATTGTTCATCAGCCACCATGTTAGCGGAACTGCGATGATAAAGGCGATAAAGACAAGCTTTAGAAAATCTTTCGAAATCAGCATTAGCAGTTGTTGAACAGAGGCGCCCAGCACTTTTCTTATACCTATTTCACGGATGCGCTTTTCAATAGTAAAAGAAGCAAGACCCGCGATACCAAGACAACATATGAAAATAGCCAGGCCTGCGAAGATGTTTGTGATCTTGCTGATGAGTTCTTCCGTTAGAAACTTCTTGCCAAATTCCCGATCGACAAACTGATATTCGAAGGGATAAGCCGGATTATGTTTTTTGAATATTGTTTCGATAGTTTCCAGTGCTCGCTTCGTTTGATCGCTTTGACTAATTCTTGCGGTTATAGTGCTGGATCGATCTCCATTGTAAAATACCATCATTGGATCTACCGGTTTATACGGCGACTCCATCACTACATTATCAGTTACTCCAATCACCGTATAGGTTTTTCTATATCGCAGCTGCATGCCGATAGGATTTTTTAATGCCATTGCTTCAACGGCGGCTTTATTGAGTAGCATCGAAGAAGTGTCAGAAGGTGTACCTGAAAAATCTTTTCCCTGGAGAACTCTTATTTTCATCGTTTTTGAAAAGTCCTGATCAGTAGCCAGGGCTGTCATGATTAATTGCCCGTCGGCAGGTTTACCTTCCCAATCAGGGGCGCCCGATCGCCACCAAATGGCAGTAATAGGAGATGAGGTCCGCGTAGCTGAATTGATCAATCCCGTTTTTAGTAGTTCCTGCTTTATTACTGAAAAACTTTTGTCTGTATCCGGTGACGAAGGGATTGTAATAAGATTGCCCGGATCATATCCTAACTGCCGGTCCTTTACATGTTCGATCTGGTGATATACAATAATTGTCGCCGATATAAGCAGTATCGATATTACGAATTGTGCTACTACAAGTACGTGCCTTGGCAATGCAGCAGTTTTGCCAGTAAGGAATGTTCCCTTCAAAACTGTAACAGGGTTAAACGAAGAAAGATACAATGCAGGATAACTGCCGGCAACGATTCCGGTAAATATGATAATTGCAGCAGCTCCTGTCCAGACAAGTGGTTCAGAGAGATCTAATGTCAATTTTTTATCTACGAGGCCATTAAAGGATGGCATAAGAAGATAAACAGCAACGATCGACAGTACAAATGCGATAAATGCCAGTATCATGGATTCAAAAAAGAACTGGAGGATAAGCTGTTTTTTATCAGATCCCAATGTCTTCCTGATGCCTACTTCTTTTGCACGTTTTTCAGAGCGGGCGGTAGATAGGTTCATGAAATTTACGCAGGCAATCAGCAGAATAATAATTGCGATCACTGTGAAGAGCTTTACATAGTCTATCATTCCTCCGATATTCTTTCCATCCTTAAAGTCGCTATAAAGCCGCCATTTTTCCATGGGGAACGTGAAGTAGGTGCTGATCTTTTTATCTCCGGGATCGTGCTGCCATTTGAGCTCGTTGATATTTTTTTCGAGGACTTTCATGTTAGCGCCAGGAACCGTTTGTATAAATACATTCCACGAAGAGTTACTCCAATTATTGATAGCGCTTTTTTCAGCATCCCCATTGTAGTTGAAGGTGTTGACAAAGTCGAATTGAAAACTGGAATTGCCCGGAGGATCGGCGAGTATGGCTGTTACTCTCGCATCATAACTGTTATCAATCTTCACAACTTTGTTAATCGGATCTGCACTTCCAAATAAAGACTTTGCCGCTGATTCGGTGAGTACGATCGTATAAGGATCAGGAATGGCCGTTCGTGCGTTTCCTTTAATAAATTTCCATGAAAACACTTCAAAGAAATGGTCGCTTACGGTATAGCCCTGCTTTTTAAGTTTTGATTCGCCGTAGGTAAGGATATGCGGTTGCGCATAAGTGGTAACAACAGCATTCTGAATCTGGGTCGAACTGCTTTCGAGCGATTTTGCCAAAGGCAACACCATATTTCTATCAGTGAATATCTGGTTGTTGAAATTACGGTGTGCAATTACCTGGTATACGTTTTTGTGATTGGCGTGGAACCTGTCGTATCCAAGTTCATCCTTAACCCATAAGAAAATCAAAATGGTGCAGGTCATTCCAATCGTCAATCCAAGTAAGTTGGTCAATGAAAATCCTTTGTTGCGAAATAAATTCCGCCATGCGATTTTGAGATAATTCTTAAACATAAGGCCCCCTTAGTCCCCGGTGGGGAGATTTTTATGAGTTAAAAGATCTTGTTTTGTTGTTGTCTGTGGTTTGTTGTTTGTTACGATGTATGTCCCGTACGCAACTTCCATTTTATTACATCTTACATCTCCCTATTCTGTTCTCAAACTTTTTACCGGACTTGATATTGCTGCCTTAATTGCCTGCGTACTGACTGTACACAATGCGATAACGATCGCCATAAGTCCTGCAATTACAAATACCCACCAACTTATGTCAATTCTGTAATCATATTTCTGTAGCCAGCCGCTCATAAGCCAATAGGCAAGGGGAGAGGCGACCATACATGCGACAAATACGAGAAGTATGAATTCTTTTGAAAGCAATGCCCAAAGATTCGCGATCGAGGCTCCCAACACTTTACGTATTCCAATTTCCTTTGTCCTGCGCTCTGCCATGAACATCGCCAGTCCAAACAATCCCATGCATGAAATCAATATTGCCAGTCCTGCGAAGATTCCGGCCAGCTTACCTATCTGGTTTTCGGTCCGGAACTTTTTTGCAAAATCTTCATCTACGAAGCTGTACTCAAACGGTACCGAGGGGTTATATTTTTCAACGATTGGTTTCACCGCAGCCAATGCAGATTTTAGGTCCGCGTTCCGCTTTAGCTTAAAAAAGAAGGTAGAAATGTTTTCTGTGTTGAATAAGATAACGGTAGGCTCTACTGGCTTGAAAGGATCTTTCATCAGCACGTCCTCTACCACACCCACGATCGTTAATACGTCGTCATCGAGTTTTATGGTTTTACCGATCGGGTTTTTGAATCCAATCCTTTTTAAAGCCGTTTCATTTAATATCACTGCTGTGGAATCCGTTTTGTACTCCCGCGAAAAAGCCCTGCCTTCTTTAAACTTTAATCCAACGGCCTTTTCATAATCAAATTCTGTCATTACAATGTCGAAAACGTACATGGTGTTTGGATCACTTCCCTCCCACGAAAAGCCGCTCCAGCTATTGTAAATGGCAGTCATAGGACTGGACGCCCTGGCAACGGACCCGATATAACCGGTGTTCAATAATTCTTGCTTCAGAACCTGGTAGTTTTTCATGAGGTCATTGCTCGAACCAATTGATATAAGATTATTAGAATCATAACCAACGGGCCGGTTCCGTGCATGATTGATTTGTTGAAACACAATCACCGTACTTATAATTAGGCCGATGGAAATTGCAAATTGTGAAACGACCAAAATCTTGCGAAAGGCAACCGCGCCTCTGCCCTGGTTGATTATGCCTTTTAACACCTTGACCGGAAGAAAGGAAGAAAGGTACAAGGCAGGATAACTGCCGGCAATCAAGCCGGTAATGATACAAATCCCCAGGATCGATAATATGAGGGAAAGGTTTGTAAGATCTATTTGTATGTGTTCGAATCCGAGGTCTTTTAAATACGGCAGTATCAATCTCATTAGAATTAGCGAAAGCAGGAATGCCAACACTGCTGTAAGCATCGACTCACTAAGGAACTGTACGATCAGCTGTATTCGACGGGACCCGACAGCTTTGCGGATTCCAACTTCCTTTGCTCTTTTTTCAGACCTGGCGGTCGACAGGTTCATGAAGTTGATACATGCAATGAGTAAAACAAAAACGCCGATGATGCCGAACAATCTCACGTAAGCGATCCTGCCACCTGCGTTAACCCAATTTTTGTACTCGTCATACAATCGCCATTGTTTCATCGGCTGCAGGAATAAGGACTGGTTTTTGTTATTCACCTTATCCTTTTGAACCATGATCGGTTTGATCTTATTTGAAAGTGCAGCCATGGATGCCCCTTCTTTAAGTTCCACCACGTTCATCAGAAAATTGTTGCTCCATTGTGTCTTCGCATTTTTTACCCATTCGAAATTTTGTACTTTAAATTCAAAGGGAGCCAAAAAATCAAAGCTGATGGAAGAATTATAAGGCGGATCTTGTATTACCCCGGTTACATGAAGATTATATTCGTTGTCGATTTTTATAGCCTGGCCGATTGGGTTTTGTTTTCCAAACAAAGTTGTAGCCAGCGACTCAGTAAGCATAATTGAATTGGGATCGCGGAGGGCTGTTTCAACATTGCCCTTAACGATGGGGAAGGAAAACATTTTCAGGAAATCGGGATCAACATATAGTCCCTTTTTTTTGAATTTTTCATTACCGACAATGAGGCTGTGAGGACTGCCCCAATCCGCTCTTGTAACTCTTTTGATTTCGGGATAATTAGTTTTTAGTTCATCATATAATGGCAACGGAATGCCTACCTGTGTATTTTTTTCGTTGTTAAAAAGTGTGTTCTTTCTTACAAGCCCGAGCCGGTCAAGATTCTTGTGAAACTTGTTGTAGCTGACTTCATATTGTATCCACAAACCAATCAGCATTGCGAATGCCATACCAATGGCAAGCCCGAAAATGTTGATGAAGGAAAGACCTTTATTTCTCAAAAGGTTTCTCCATGCGATTTTGAAATAGTTCTTAAACATAACACCCCCTTAATCCCCATGGCGGGGAAAATTTTAATTGAATAAATTTCTTTATAGCAGGACGCTTCATCATTCACGGTTTTCGTGGTGTCCTTTGGGCTTCTAACTTAGTACTTCGTACATCCCACATCCCCCATCTCACATGTCACAACTTAAAGCTTGCTTCATTCTGTCCTCAAACTTTTCACCGGGTTACTCAATGACGCCTTCACACTTTGATAGGTCACAGTTAAGAGGGCAATAATTATGGTAACAACACCTGCGAAAGCAAATACCCACCATTCGATGCCGACCTTATATGCGAATCCCTCTAACCAGCTATTCATCGCATACCATGAAACAGGGAATGCAATAAGCATCGCAATTGTTACAGGTTTGAGAAAGTTGGTTGATAACATTGCCGCAATATTTGGCACCGATGCCCCCAGTACTTTTCGCACACCGATTTCTTTGGTACGTTGAGCAGCAGTGAACGTTGCAAGGCCAAACAAACCGAGACATGAAATGGAAATGGCTAAAAAGGCGAAAATGTTGGCTAGTTTGCTGACCACGTTCTCGCTCCTGTAGAGATTAGTATATTCCTGGTCGGAAAACTGGTATGTAAAAGGGAACTTGGAATTCATTCCCTTATATAGGTTTTCCAATCCTACGATTGCTTCTTTCGTTTTGCCTGCTTCAATTCGGACGAGAATGGTGCCCCAACGCCAGTTTTCATCGAGGCGGACAATCAGTGGTTCTATCGCCTGGTGAATAGAATTGAAATGAAAGTCTTCCAGAACTCCGATGATTGTGCCTTTCCGGTTTCCCCAGGTCACAGTTTGACCTACCGGATTCCTGTAACCGATTTTCTCAACAGCGGTTTCGTTTAGGATATAACTTGCAGAATCGGTTCCAAACTCCCGGGAGAAATCACGACCTTCTTTAATTTTCACGTTTAATGTCTTTATAAAATCATAACCGACTACTGCATCCGCGAACGACACAGTTAGATTTGGATCTTTTCCGGTCCATTCAATGCTTCCTGTATGATGTTCGATTACGGTTGGGGAGTTTCGCATTTTGGAAATGGTTAGTACGCCGGGTATTTTGCCTGCTTGTTCCTTGAACAGGGAATATTTACTGATTAATTCACCTTCGATTGGCATGTATAGAAGGTTTTCACGATCGTAGCCCAGATTTTTGGTTTGTATGTAATTCATCTGGCGGTAGATGACGATCATGCCCACGATGAGTACAATTGATAATGTAAATTGAAAGACAACCAGCCCTTGCCGAAAGAAAGTTGCACCCCATCCGAATTTCAATGTCCCTTTTAGAACCCTGCTCGGTTTCAAAGAAGACAGGAAGAGTGCAGGGTAACTTCCGGCAACCGTGCCAGTTATTGCAAGTAGTGCAGCCAGTGATGCCCAAAATACTGGTTGCGTGAATGGTAGGCTAAGCTTTTTACCGGTAAGACCATTGAACGCGGGTAGAAACAATGCTGCGATGACGGCACCAATAATCACCGCAAAAAATGTCAACAGTAAAGCTTCGCCAATGAACTGTCCGATCAACGCTGAGCGAAGGGCTCCAATCACTTTCCTAAGACCAACTTCTTTGGCACGTTTTGTAGAGCGGGCAGTAGCGAGGTTCATAAAATTGACGCAGGCAATAAGCAGGATAAAGACACCAACAATTGTAAAAAGTTGCACATACTCGATACGGCCGCCATCGATATAACCATTTTTGAAAATTGAATGAAGGTATTTTTCGGTGTACGGCTGCAGAGCAAGTTCTGTCGTAAAACCTCCTCCTTTTTCCTGGTACCTGTAAACGAAATCTTTGATCTTAGCTTCCACTTTGAATCGATCGGCTTCCTTTCTTAACATGACAAAAGTGGCAGGGCTGGTATTTCCCCAATTGTTTACCCATTGGTTTTGATTAACGAAATCGGTCCAGCTTCTTAAAAATTCAAATTGCTGCGAAGAATTCGCAGCAATGTTTTCGAACACGGCTGTTACTAAAAGGCTTTCCCGATTTTCAAATTTCAACATCTTACCAATTGCCTTGTTCGGGCTTCCAAAGAAGTGCACTGCCATATTGCGAGAAATAGCAATAGCCGCCGGCGAGTTTAATGCGTTAGCAGCCTTTCCTTCTAATAGTGGATAGCTAAACATGCTGAAAAAATCGGACCCTGCAAAGAATCCCTGCATTTTGCTAACCTTGCCATCCGCTTCAATCGTGTTACGGGTACCCGGAGCTGAAGCATACTCGAATCCGCTCGCATACCGAACTTCCGGGATCGTTTTTTTCAGTTCACCTGCAAGCAATCCTTGTGTTGGATAACTCGCTTCCAGTTTACCATCGTAATAGTGACGTTCATATACCTGGTATAACTGTTCTTTATTCGCATGAAATCCGTCAACACTTCGTTCATCCTGCACCCAAAGCATGATCAAAAGACTGCACGCAATTCCGAGTGCCAGACCGAAGATGTTAATGAATGAAAAAGACTTGTTGCGAATAAGATTACGCCATGCCGTTTTAAAATAATTTTCTAACATAGATCCTCCTTATTCCCCCAAAACGAGGAATTTGAACTTTAAATAATATGGTTTATCGATCATGGCTGATAGTTGGTACTAACGTTTATTTCAAACTCAATTCTTTGTACTGATGGTAACTGGCCACCGCTGACTGCCGACTTAACTTCCGATTGCCTCGCCACTATCCCTGTTTCACTTCTTTGTCAACAAACCCCTTCATTGCTTCCCATACCGCTGGAAAATTGCAATAGAAGATCACATGCCCGCATCCAGGAATAATGGATAGCATGGCACCCGAAATCTGTTTATAACTGCTTACCGCTTTTTCAACGCTCACATATTCATCTTTATCACCGGCCATCACCAATACAGGACATTTTATTTTCTCGAACGTTTCCGTACTCACCTCCTCATTGTTGTAAAGATTATTTAACATCGCCAGGCACTCATTCCAGCGCTGCGGCTCCGGCATCAGTTTTTTGAGTCCGGCAAAATAGTTTCCACTGGACTTCATCAGCTCAGTTTCGTTATAATTCAACTGCTTACGTGCAGGATCTTTCACCCGGTCACCAGCACCCATTGCCACAAGCCTGGTTACTGTTTCAGGATACATGGACGCGATTTTAAATCCGCTATATGCTCCATCGCTGAATCCTATAACAGTTGCCTTCCTGAGGTTGAGGTGTTGTAAAAGTTTATACGCGTCTTCCGCTCGTTGCCTATATGTAAATGGTTGCTTGCCGATTTCGGATTTTCCATGCCCTCTTGTAGCAAGGCAGATCACCTGATGATTTTCAGCCAGCCTTGGTATCAGGTATTCGTATTCGCTGATATAACCGTAGACACCTCCGTGCAACATGAGAATCGGTTCACCTTTTCCATACACTTCGTAATACAATTTTGCGTCACCTGTATCGAAATATTTTCCGGTTGCAGGATTGTTGCCGTAAGGGATGTTCGCGGCATTTGCACTATTGGATGAATGCTGAGTAATTTTTAGATTTGCAAAAGAACCCCCGGAGGTGTTTCCAACCCATAAGCCAAATCCACCTTTGCTGATCGCCGTTAGTTTCTCAACTTCCAGGGAGGGTGTTTGTGAATTGTCGACAAAGACGCTGATATGTTTGCCGGCAACAACGATTTTGACATGAAACCATCCATCGGGATTTGGAACAGGCTGAACCCTGTTCTCATATTTTCCAGGGTAATCCTGCCTTAGTTTTTCCCATGGATAATTAGGCATTGAAATATATTGTGCAGCTCTGCGTCTTCGTGCGGTATCTGAATTCATGAAGTTGAAGGGACGGAAATATATTGCGTCGTAAGTATTATTATCCTGTGCATGGAAGGCTACTCCGACGAAACTTTGCTGTAACACGTTTTTCCCTTTTATGTCCAGTTCAATCGTGCCTTCTCCGAATTCGAGGCCTTTCAAAATCAATATTCCGTCGTTTGGAGCTTCACTTAACCGAATACCCTTCTTCCCATCTTCATTGAACGGTTCGGCTGTCCGGTTATTCAACGTCCACTTATTCATATCCTGCAAATCGGGAATAACTGTTTGGCCTACCAATTCAAAACCCAAAAACAGAAAAGGAAGAAAAGTGATCACCGTAATTCTTTTCATCTTAGATAATTTAGTTTGATACAAATTCCGCAGCATATTCATTCGTTCATTCATTATTTAAAATTCTTTTTTTTACCACATAGAAACACAGGAACATAAATTTCATATATGATCTATGTGCTTTAACTGTGTTTCTATGTACCTATGTGGTTCATTTCTTCGTACATGTTAGTTCGTACATCTTAATTCGTATTTCGTACACCTAACCAACTCATATTTAGTTCATTCACTTCTCAAACTCTTGACTGGGTTAGCAATCGCTGCCTTGATCGCCTGGTAACTCACAGTTAGCAATGCAATCAACAAAGCACCAGTAGCAGCGGCTACAAAAATCCACGGAGAAAGTTCGGCCCGGTATTCATAGTTCTGTAGCCAGTTGTACATGAAATAGTAAGCTAAAGGCACGGCAATCAACAGAGAGATAATGATCAGAAGCAGAAAATCCCTGGACAGCAGGCGCCATAAATTAAATACGGATGCCCCAAGCACTTTTCGGACACCGATTTCCTTGATCCGTTGTTCGGCGATAAAAGAAGCCATTCCAAAAAGACCAAGACAACTGATAAGAATTGCGAGCATAGCAAAAAACCCCGCTAACTTTCCAACGCGTTCTTCATTGCTGAATTTCTTTGCGTAATCCTCGTCCACAAAACTGTATTCAAACGGCTGTTCCGGGTTGAACTTCTTGAAAACCGTTTCTACATTGCTTAATGCCTGCCGGGTACTCACGGCGGGATTAATTTTTAAGATCACAAAACTCTGCGGGTCGGTGTACAATCTAAAAACCGTTGGTCTTACCGGATCATAGGGATTTTGCATGATCATATCTTTCACCACACCGATTACAGTATATGGCTCCGTGAACCATCTAATGGTTTCGCCGATAGGTTTTTGTAGTCCCATAAATTTTACCGCAGATTCATTCAGGATAAGACTTGATGAATCTCCTGCAAAGTCTTTCGAAAAGTCACGGCCCTCCTTAAATTCCCAACTGATCGTTTTGCCATACTCATAAGAAACATCCACCCTGGGAAAATCAACTGAGAGGTTTGGATCTTTACCTTTCCAATCGAACCCACTGCTGGTACCCCAAACCTGTGTCGTCGGATTTCCGGTTTCTGCCATCGCCTGAATAGCTCCTTTTTGAATGAGCTGACTTTTGGCCGCATCAAAATGCTTGTGGATGTTTTCAGTGATCATGGGCAACGATACAAGGCCATTGCTATCATATCCCAAGGGACGATCTTTCGCAAATTTAATTTGCCTGAACACTACGATGGTGCCGATGATCATCGTTATGGAAACAGTAAATTGTAGTACAACCAACACCTGGCGAGGAATCGCAGCCCAGCGGCCGACTTTGAAGGTTCCTTTTAAGATTTTTACTGGTTCAAACGAAGAAAGATAAAAGGCAGGATAACTCCCAGCGACCAGGCCGGTAATCAAACTAAAGATAATTCCCATAAGCCAAAACAAAGGATTGCTCCAGGGGATAAACATTCTCTTATCAGCTACTTCATTGAAGAAGGAGAGAAGCAGTTGTACAAGACCTACAGAGATTAAAAAGGAGAAAAGAGTTACCAATACAGATTCACTAAAAAACTGGTATATGAGTTGTCTGCGCAATGAACCAACTGCTTTTCGAATTCCTACTTCCTTCGCGCGTTTTTCCGACCGGGCCGTGCTTAAGTTCATGAAATTGATGCAGGCAAGCAACAATACAAAAACGCCTATGATTCCAAACATCCAGACATACTTTAGCCTGCCTCCAATATTCACTCCGTCTTTAAATTCGTCATATAGATGCCACTTGTTCATCGGGAACAGGAAGAGCGCTGGTTTCTTTTTGGCCAATTGGCGATTTACATTTTTCAGCTTTACGTCTCTAATCTTTCGTGAAACATTGTGAATATTTGCTGCGTCGGTCAATTGAGTATATATCTGGAATGCATTCGGTCTCCATGGGTCTTCGGCTGTTCTGATCCAGTCTGTATGATTGAAATATAAATCCCACGGCGCAATAAAACTGATATAATTAAATGTGGAATTATATGGCAGGTCTTCGTATACTCCGGTTACTTTAACATCCAGCTTATTATTAATCTTCATCATTTTATCCATTGGGTCGGAATCCCCAAAAAATGCCGTCGCCACCGATTCAGAGAGAAAGATAGATGCAGGATCCTTCAAGCCATTCCATGATCCTCTTAGCATTTTCAAAGTCAGCATTTCAGGAGCTTGTGGTTCGAAGAAGATTCCCTCTTTTGTTAATGTCTTTTCACCAGTGGAGAGCATATGCGCTCCGTTTCCTCCAGCAAGAACAACTTTTTTAAAATCGCTCCCATAATTTTTGCGTAGTTCGTTAGCCAGTGGATAGGGCACATTCCAGCTAGTTTGTACTTCTCCATTGTTCGTCAGGTTTTGTATAACCCGGGCAATGCCGTTATAATTTTTATGCGTCTTATTGAACGATAGCTCATCATAAATCCACAAACCAATCAGCATTACAACGGCCATACCTACGGCAAGCCCACCGATGTTGATCAGGGAAGAAAACTTGTTCTTAATTAAGTTTCTCCATGCTGTCTTGAAATAGTTTTTTAGCATATGTCTTTTATAAAAAACTGAGTTTGTTTATAGCTTGTTATTTGTGGTTTGCGCTTGTACAATTCATGCAATTACGACTATCGGCTCTCCACTCAGAACTCACAACGCAGAACTCACGACTCACAACTCTCTACTCACTCCTAAGGCTCTTCACCGGGTTCATAATTGCGGCTTTAATTCCCTGGAAGCTGACTGTGATCAAAGCAATTATTAAAGCAATTATTCCTGCGGCAACATATACCCACCAACTTATTTTGATTCGATAAGCGAATTCCTGCAACCAGTTATTCATTCCCCAAAATGCCAATGGGAAAGAAATAGCGGATGCGACAAGAATCAGTTTCACATATTCTTTTGAAAGCAGCACTGCTATACCAGAAACAGAGGCACCAAGAACTTTACGGATGCCGATTTCCTTGGTGCGTTGTTTCGCCGTGTAAATACTCAGACCTAATAATCCCATGCTTGCAATCGCGATGGCTAGTATGGCAAAAATGCTAAGTACATGCAGGAGACGTGTATCTGATTTATAGAACCGGTTTAGCTGCTCATCCATAAAAAAGTAATCAAACGGAAATTCGCTGTTGAAGCGCTTCCATTCTTTTTGGATATTCTCAAGAGAAGATTGAATTGTACCTGGCTTTAGTCTTACTGATACATACAATGGATTATCGTTGAGAATAATCGCCAAAGGTTGAACAGCTTCTCTCAGTGAAGCAAAGTTGAAATCCTTCACAACGCCGATTATCGAACCTTTTCTTGCCTCGAATATTTCTAATTGCTTACCGACAGGGTTATCCCAATTGAGGTAACGCGCCATAGCTTCATTGACAATAATTGCAGAGCCCGTGTCTGTCGGTAAATCTGGCGAGAAAAATCTCCCGTTTGCTATTTGAAGACCGTAGGTCGAAGCAAAATCTGCATCCGTTTCAAGAACATTGGTCAGTAAATGTTCGTCCATTGTGTGACCTTCCGGTACAATTCCATACCCGGTAAGGGTTTGACCTGGCACCCTGTTACTAGCTGATATGGATAATATTCCAGGAAATCGCTTTAACGTTGTGATGAACGCTTTACTTTTTTCTTCCATCCCGGTATTAGTGAGCGGGATTACAACGACCTGTTCCTTTTCAAATCCAAGATGTTTTGTGCTGAGATATTGCATTTGCCTGTTGACAACAATCGTTGCAATGATCAGCAGTATGGAAAGTGAAAACTGAATCGTGACCAAAGATCTTCTGAGCCAGTTATCTTTTCCGGCCCTTATGATATTGCGGAATATATCTGTTGATTTGAATCTTGCTAAAAATACTGATGGTAAAAGCCCTGCTGTGACGCTTATAACTATCAATAAAGCTACAAGGGAAACAATTATTTCAGGGTGCAGCAAAAGGTCACTAGAAAGACTGATTCCTGCCAATGAATTAAAATACGGCAACAGGATAATGGCCAGGGCGATGGCTATCACTAAAGCAAATGCACAAATAATAACCGATTCACTAAAAAATTTCCAGATCAGCTGCGATTGTTTTGCTCCCAGCACTTTTTGAACACCTGTTTCTTTCGCCCGACTCAAAGCGCCAGCCGTACTGAGGTTAATGAAGTTGAAGCAGGCAATCAGTAAGATAAAAATGGCTATTGCAAATAGGGTATAAATGATCTTACTATTATTTGTACGAAAATCATCTGCATAAGCTATCACGCCGGATTTTAGATGGATTTCATTAAGTGGTTGAAGATATGGCCTGTACTGAAATTCAGTTTCGTCTCGATATTTATGCATGATCGCGGAAATCTTTTCACTGACTTTTGTAGGATTCGCGTGTTCCCGCAACTGTATAAAAGTAAACACCACCTGGGTTGTAAAATTGTTCATCCATGAAAACTGGTCGGCAACAGATGGAGCTGCGATTGTCTCCCAGGAAATCAGAATGGAAAATTGAATGGAAGAATTGACGGGTACGTCCCTTGCAACACCAGTTACTTTTACAGGTATATTGTTTAAAGTGTGCAGAGTCTTGCCGATCGGGTCTGCGTTACTAAAATACTTTTTAGCGACCGATTCTGTAATAACGGCTGTGAATGGCTGTGAAAGAACTGATTTCCTGTTCCCTTTTATCAACTGAAAGTCGAAAAGTTCCAGGAAATGTGCATCAGCATAAACCACATCATCCTGTCTTAATCGAACAGTATCATAACTCACGAGCATTTCATTGAACCATGGCCTGAAACGCGTGGTAGCGTTTATTTCCGGGATATCTTTAGCAATTGCGGGTGCAAGTTGTCCGGGTGTAATGCCATCATGCTGCGACTGGCCCTTTTCATTAGTGATTTTATTAACACGGTATATATTGCCATGATTACGATGGAATTTGTCAAACGACAATTCACTAAAAATGTAAAGACCAATAAGAATAAAACTGGCTATACCGATACTCAGACCAAGGATATTAATAAAGGAGAAGGATCTGTTGCGAGATAAATTCCTAAATGCAAGTTTTAAATTATAGTATATCATATATAGCTTTTGAAACAAATAGAATTCACAACTCACCATTCACCAAGCTTATTCCGTCCTCAAACTCTTCACCGGGTTCGTAATTGCCGCCTTGACAGCCTGGAAACCAACTGTCAACAATGCGATAGCCAATGCAGCAACCATGGCTATTCCGAATACCCACCAGCCAATATTGACCCTGTATGGAAAATCTTCAAGCCAATTGTCCATCGCCCACCAGGCAATTGGAAAAGCAATAACAGATGCTATAAAAACCAGTTTGAGAAAAGTTCCTGAAAGCAAGCTCACGATATTGAATATACTTGCGCCCAGAACTTTTCGAATGCCTATTTCCTTTGTTCTCTGCTCGGCACTAAATGCAGCTAAGCCAAACAAACCCATGCATCCAACAACAATTGCCATGATCGTGAATATCCATAGCAGGCTTGCCAGCTTTTGTTCAGACTTATACATTTTGCCATAGGTTTCATCCATGAAATTATAGTCGAGGGGATAGCCGGGAGAGAACCTGTTCCATACATTATTTATAAAGGAGATCGTATTGTTGATATCTGCTGTTTTGAGTTTAACAGCGATCTTGAAATTAACACCAGGATAAATCTGTATAACCGATGCCGTAACTTTTTCATGAAGACTCTTGTAATGAAAGTCCTGTACAACTCCAATCACCTTTCCCTTCTTTACCGGGTTCAGCGAGTCAGGGTTCCATTTGTTCCAGTGCAAACGTTGACCAATCGCTTTTTCGGGAGCGCCAAATCCAAATTCCTTTGCTGCAGTTTCATTAATTAAGAAAGCTTCTTCGACATCGGTAGACATATCTCTTGAAAAATCTCTGCCTGTAACAATCTTCAGTCCAAGCGTTTTTGCATAGTCGTGATCGCCGATGAACACGTTGGCGAAATATTCAGTATTGCCATTGGCGCCCGGCACAATGACTCCATCACCCGCAAACTGATCGCCGGGTAAACCATAACCCGAGGTTACTGAAACAATATTAGGCGAACGTTTGAGTTCCGATTTGAAAGTCTCAAGGTTGTTTTCAATACTGTCCCTTATCTGGAAGTATACAATTTGTTCTTTATTGAATCCAAGATCTTTATCGTTTAGGTAAGCTGTTTGCTTGTACACGATCATTGTGGAAACGATCAACAAGGCAGAAAGAGAAAATTGCACGACCACCAGGGCCTGACGTAACCAGGGCGTACCGGAACCGTTGCCAGAAATATTGATGCTCTTCAAAACTTTTATTGGTTGGAAACCGGAAAGTACCAGAGCGGGGTAAATACCTGCAAGGATGCCGATTATTACTGCACTTCCCAGGAGCAATAGACACAGAACCGGGTTCGTGAACGGATTGAAGTCAATTGCCTTATCGGTAAATCTATTGAGCGCAGGTAGGAGAAGATAGGTGACGATCGCAGCAATCACCATCGAAAAAAGTGAAAGCAAAACAGTTTCGCTGATAAATTGAAAAATGAGCTGCTTGCGTTCCGCACCAATTACTTTTCGTACACCGATTTCCTTTGCCCGTCTGAATGATCGCGCTGTTGCGAGGTTTATAAAGTTGAAGCAGGCAATCACAAGTATAAACAATGCGATAATTGTTAATGCCTTCACAGTTGTTTCATTTCCCCGCCTCGCATTGTCGTATATAAAATCGGAAGATTTAAGGTGAATGTCTTTTAATTGTTGAAAGAAGGGTAGGAATGTTGAACCCGATTGTCTTAACGTTGGATGAATTTCCTTCTTCACATGTGCCTGGAATTTCTGCTGCAATTGTTCAACATTTGAACCGGGCTTTAACTTCACATACGTATAGAATTGGCTCCATGTCCACACTTCCATTCTTTCCTGCGGAAGTTCGGCTGTGGGCAACGAGATCAGGTAGTTAAAGTCGAGATGAAAATGATCAGGAAGTTCTGCAAACACACCTTTTACCACGACATCTCCTTTATCTATTCGAAGTGTTTTGTCGAGAGGATCTTCATTGCCAAAATATTTTTTGGCCAGCGCTTCCGAAATCACGATTGTTCTGGGCGCCCCAAGGGCAGTAGCAGGATCGCCTTTAATGAGTCGTAGTGGAAATACCTGCAAGAAGGATCCATCCACAAATATTCCTTTCTCTTCGTAGGCTTTTTTATCTCCAACCTCCACCAGGAACTTATCGCGTACCATTAGTATCCTGGCTGTTGTATCTACTTCAGGATACTCCCGCTGTAAAAATTTCGTGTAAGCGGGAGGAACACAGGCAGCATACGTAATGCTGTTATTATCTCTTCTTTCATTGTAAATACGGTAGATATTCTGCGCGCCGGGAATATTTTTGTCGTATTGCCATTCATCCCACACAAACAGACCAATCGTAAGGCAAGCTATAATTCCGATTGAAAGACTCGCTATATTAATTGTTGCAAAGCCTTTATACCTTAGAAGATTCCGCAATGTGGCTTTTAAATAATTTTTTAGCATTGCTGATTATTTAGAGTGTTCTTGTTTTTAGTTTTAGAATTCTGAATTCACCACTGACCACTGACAACTCACCACTCCCGACTCTCGTCTAACTACTCGCTTCGAAGGCTTTGTGCTGGATTCATCAGCGCAGCTTTCACCGCCTTAAAGCTTACTGTTAGTATTGCAATCGCTACAGTGATAGCTGATGCCAGCACGAAAATCCACCAGGACATTGGTATACGATAAGCGAAATTCTGCAGCCAGATAGTCATTGCATAGTACCCTGCAGGGATGGCAATGATTGTGGCAAGCAGCACAGGCTTTAATAAGTCTTTAGACAGTAAAATAACAATGCCTTGTATGGACGAACCTAATACCTTTCTTACTCCAATTTCCTTTATACGTTTGGCGGCTGCAAATGAGGTCAAACCAAATAACCCGAGACAGGCAATGAATATGGCTAGTCCGGCAAATACGATGATTATTGTTTGTTGCCGTAGGTCTGTTTTATATAATTCATTAAATTTTTGATCTAAAAAATTATACTCGAACGGGTATCCAGGTGCCGCTTTGCTATATGCATTTTCAATGGCGGTGAGGGCTGACCGAATGTTGCCGGTTTTTAGCTTAAGTAGCACCACTCTTTGATCTTCTTGGGGAGATACAACAAGTGCATCCATTTTTTCTTTTAGTGAAAGGAAGTTGAAATCTTCTATAACACCAATGATTCTTCGGCGTGAATCATCCCGGATGGTATTTTTGATCCATTTGCCAATGGCCTCCTCAGGAGTAAAACCAAGCATCGACGCTGCTGTACGATTTACCAGAACAGCGCCGGCTGTATCGGTGGGATATTCGCCCGAAAAATCTCTTCCGGCAATAATTTTTAATCCCAAAGTCTTTACAAACTCGAAATCCGCAAACTCGGTTCTGGATTTCCATATTTGATCATTTTGTCCCTCTGCTTCGAACGTATGGAGATCAAAAAAGCCTCCGGGTTCACCAGACATCAAGGATACCGACGCGATGTTAGTCCTGTTCTGTAACCCATTTTTGAAAGTATACCTGTGATTGTATATGTCTTCGTTATTGATTTGCACTATTACAGTTTGTTCTTTATCATAACCCAGATCCATATTCTTTACATAATTCATCTGGTTCATGATGATGATGCTTCCGATGATAAGAAAGACAGAGATACTGAATTGTGTTACGACCATTGCCTGTCTGAAGATCGATCCTCCTTTTCCAAGTTGTAATTTTCCTTTCAAGGCTTCAATGGGTGAGAAAGCGGATAAGAAGAATGCGGGGTAGCTACCTGCTAAAAATCCAACGATTAATATCACACCTATTAAGAAGAGATAAATCGGCAATGCCGTCCAGGATACCGAAAGTGGATATCCAAGCAACTCGTTATAGAACGGCATGAATAGTTTTAACAGCCCGATTGAAAGTATGCAGGAAATAAAAGCCAGCAAAATCGATTCACCAATAAATTGCCATACCAGGTGATTCCGCAAGGCGCCCATCACTTTTCGCAGGCCCACTTCTTTTGAACGCTCGACCGCACGTATCGTAGAAAGATTCATGAAGTTTATACATGCTATAAATAAAATAAGTATCGCAATTGAAAGAAATATGTATACAACCTTTTTATCGCCGTGTTTTACATTGTCATACACAGAGGCATGTTCAAAATAAATATCATGTAAAGGAGTAAGGCTAAGCTCGAATTTCGCGCCAATCTTAGCCATATCCTTTCCCATATATTTATCCATGAACTGAGGAAACTTCTTTTCGAGCCGTGCTTCATTTGCCTGCTCATTGAGCAGCACATAGGTGAAACAGTTATTATTAATCCAAACATTAAACCATTCCTCCTTGTAATAATTCGAAAGCGGTGCAACGAGGTCGAAGTTCAGATGCGAATTTGAAGGAACATTTTTGACGATTCCAGTGACTCTTAGCTGGAGGTTTTTTCCGAATTCTATAACTTTTCCCATGGGATCCTCGTTACCAAAATACTTGCTGGCTGTTCTTTCTGTCAGTACAACACTTTTAGGATCCTGCAAGGCGGTTGCCGGGTTACCCTTCACCAGGGGAAATGAAAATAATGTGAAGAAACCAGCATCTGCGAGGTAAACTTTTTTTTCACTAAAAGCCTTTTTTCCAATCGTTATCGTAGCGTCAGTTGCCATTACCCGGACTGCTGCTTTGATCTCACCGGGATAGTCATTTAATAATGCAGTTGCGTACGGTCCCGACAAGTACGCTGTCGGCGCTTTTGAACGATCATATCCCCGCATCACGCGATAGATATCTTTTCCCTGTTTATGAAATTTGTCAACACTAAATTCATTCATGATGAACAGAAAGATCATCATGCACACCGTGATCCCAATTGTTAATCCAAGGATATTGATGAAAGAGAAAACTTTATTCTTCATCAAATTCCGCCACGCGATTTTCAAATAGTTCTTAATCATAAGATCGCTCTCCTGTCTCCCTAAAAGGGAGAAATTTGAATTGTTATTAAATTGTCTTACACGGTTCATGTCCGCCGTTTCATCCTTGTTATCTCGTCCTGCCTATTTCGTCCTTCGCATTTCGTATGTCTTACATCTTACATCTCACATTCCAACAAATCACCGTTATTCTGTTCTCAAACTTTGCACAGGATTGGCGATAGCTGCTTTGATTGCCTGGAAGCTCACCGTTATGAGTGCAATCAGCAATGCCGCCATTCCTGCAATAAAAAAAACCCAAAAACTTATGCGGGTTCTATAAGCAAAATCCTGCAACCATTCGTGCATTAAATACCATGCAATGGGTGAGGCTATCACAATCGAGAGCATTACCAGTTTAGCAAAATCTCTGCTGAGCATACCGGTAATGTTGGCAACACTTGCTCCCAACACTTTTCTGATACCGATTTCTTTTGTCCTTGTTTGTGCCATGAACATCGCTAACCCGAATAATCCCATGCAGCTAATGAATATGGTTATGATCATTGAAACCGTCATGAGCCAGGCTGCTTGTTTTTCTTTTTCAAAAAGCCAGGAAATTGATTCATCAAGAAAGCTATAGTCGAAGCCATCCTCAGGGAATATCTGTTTCCATAAATTTTCAATCTGTAGAATAGTTGCTTTTACTTCGCTGCTGCCTTTACCCCTGGATGAAAGTTTGACAGCGATATTTCGTTTCCACTCGGGTGAATTTTCGATTACTGCCGGCATAATGGCGTTTCGTAATGAGCCATGGTGGAAATCTGCAACCACTCCAACGATGGGGAAAGATTTCTCGCCGGCAAACAAAAATTTTCCGATCGCATCCTGGGGCTTTGTAAAGCCCAATGCGCGGCTATACGCTTCATTAATCACAAATTCCTCAAGGCTATCTGCAGGAGCCAGATTTCTCCCCGCCACAATCTTCATTTTATAAAACGGAATAAATTCATGATCGCCCATCTTCCGGTTAACTTCTATCGCTAGCTCATCTTCCGCTTTATATTTTAGGATAGCGCCCATTTCACCGAATCCCATTGGAGCTGTTCCTTGAAGTATTGCTTTTTCAACTCCTGACAATCCACTGATCTTTTCTTTTAACAGTTTTAACTTGTCAGATTTATCAGTCCAGCTGTTAATAGTGAGAATAGCATCCGTTGAAAAGCCTTTGTCCTTACTACGCATATAATCAATCTGGTTACTGATCACAAGGGTGCCAATAATAAAAATGAGGGACATGGAAAATTGAAACACGATCAGTCCCTTTCTTAAAAGAACACCGCTTGTGCCTTTCTGTGTTTGCGCGCCCTTAAGACTTAAAGCCGGTGTATATGATGATAATACTTTTGCAGGGTAAAAACCTGCCAGTAATGAAGTAACGAGAGTGATCACTACAAGGAACAAAAATGTGTGAAGTCCGAAAAGGCTAAATTTAACTTCACGCGGAATGTAAGAGCTGAATAGCGTCAGCACTGGCTTCACCAGTAAGACAGACATGCAAACGGCGAAGAATGTAAGGACGAATGTTTCAGTGAGGAACTGAAATACAAGGCTAATCCTGTTACCACCCATCACTTTACGCACGCCGACTTCTTTTGAACGATGGATAGATTGTGCCGTTGATAGATTAATAAAGTTAATGGTTGCTATAATTAATATAAACAGGGCCAGTCCCATTAGCATGTATAAAGTAGGGAGGTGTGCTTTACGAAATCCGTCTCCATCATCAGGACGAAAATAGTCGTTGCTGAAATGGATGTCACCGAGAGCCTGAAGATGTAGGGTTTCAAGGGTTTCAAAGTCACTGGGTTTGATTTTTCTTCTGATATTTTCCAATTGCTGGTTCACCTCGGCCGCGGTAGCTTGTTGACTCAATTTTACAAAGGCCATCGATCGATGAGGATGTAGGCTTCGCCAGTCGGCTGTTGGAATCTGATCTCTCAGGAAGCTATTCGGTGCCGTGCTTAGGGAAATAAAATCGGTGTAAGAAAAGTCGCTGTTTTTTTCCCAATCCTTTATAATACCTGTGACGCTTACGTGTAACGAGTCCTGATAGGTTACAATTCTGCCGACCATTTTTTCAAAAGGCAGATCACCAAAATATAAACGGGCACGAGTAGCCGTGAGCACCACGCGATATGGCTCTTTCAAGCTCAGAGCAGGATTTCCTGCAAGCCATTCGTATTTGAAAATATCAAAGTATTCGGGTTGTGTAAGGATGATTCTGGCGTCCGCGAACTGTTTATTTTCACTATACTGAATTGAAACGGGACCATCCATAAAATGGATAGCTGCCTTTGACTCAAATCCGGTTACCTGGTCTTCTATCATGGCCACTTCGGCAAAAGGGCTATTCAAAAATTCTTTCTCTCCACTAACACGTTTCAATCCACCAACGACCCGATAAATTCGATCCTGGTCCGGGTGAAATCGATCGAAGCTGAATTCATGGTCCGTAATAATATAGATAACGATACAAGCACATATGCCCAAACTCAGACCGAGAATATTGATAAAGGCAAATACCTTATGCCGTTCAATATTGCGCCATGCTATTTTAAAATAGTTTCGTAACATAGGCATCCCAACCCCTAAAAGGGAGAATTTAAATTGTTAAAATTGATTTGTTGTTCATAATTCCTCATTAAACGAATGTTGAATACTCAATAAGTCCTAACCTTAAACTTTAAACCTTAAACCTCTATTCCGTCCTCAACGACTTCACCGGATTTGACACAGCTGTTTTAACTGCCTGGAAGAAAATAGTGATCAGGGCAATTAGTATAACAGCGCATCCAGCCAGGAGAAAAACCCACCATTGAATATTTATATGATAACTGAAATCCCGCAGCCAGGCATTCATTAACCACCATGCCAATGGGAATGCAATACAGGCTGCGATCAGTACGAGAATTAAAAAATCCCTCGAGATCAATCCCAGTATATTAGTTACCGATGCCCCGAGTACCTTTCTGATGCCGATCTCTTTAGTGCGTTGAATGGCAGTTAATGAAACAAGGCCAAACAAACCCAGGCATGAAATAAATATGGCGAGAACCGAAAACCATTTCGCCAGCTCACCAATCTGCATTTCACTTTTATACATTGACTCATATTCCTGATCCATAAATTTGAAGCTGAAAGGCCTTTCGGGAATTCTTTTCTTGTAAACAGTTTCGATATTTTTTAAGATGGATGCTGTGTTTTGTCCATCGATGCGCAAGTAATAGGTCCATGTCCAATCGCGGGCTCGTATGATAACAGGTTCAATAGGGCCATGCATGGAAGAAAAATGAAAATCTTTTGCTACCCCGATAATTGTTCCTTTTCTTTCCGACAATTCTAAAGGCTGTCCAACCACCGGTCCTTTTATATTCATTCGCCTTACTGCTTCTTCATTGATAATATAATTGGAAGTATCTGCACCAAAATCCTTTGAAAAATTTCTTCCTTCTTTTAACTCAATGCCAAAAGTGTTAAGCAGGTCGTAATCGGTATTGATCAGGCTGAAAAGAACTTCTTTTTCGTTAAGTTTCCCATTCCATTTTACATTGCTGGTAGAATTATTTGACCCCGTAAAGTTCATTGAGCTCCTGGTTACACCTTTAACACCCTGAACACCTGCTAACTCGTTTTTGAATGATTCATATTGCTGCTCCGGAATGCCGGCTGAAGAGAAATATATCAGATTCTCTGTCTTATAACCCAGGTTTTTGTTTTGAAAATATTTTATCTGCTGGTAAATGATAATGGTTCCAATGATCATTACTACTGATATAACAAACTGAATGATGACCAAAGATTTTCTTAGTAAATAACTTTTCCCTTTTATACCTGCCGTAACGCCTTTTAATACTTTAATCGGTTGGAAAGATGAAAGCACCAAGGCAGGATAGATTCCTGATAATAGCCCTGCTATTAAAATAATCCCAATAAAAACAACCAGGTAAGAGAGATTTGAAAAGTCAATATTCAGTTTTCTTTGTAACAATTGATTTATCCACGGAAGAACGGGTAAGACGGATAGGATGGATAACAATCCTGCAAAAAAACTAAGCATTAAGGATTCTCCGAGGAATTGCCTGACCAGCGATACTTTGTTAGCTCCAATAACTTTTCTTACCCCAACTTCTTTGCTTCTTTTAGTAGCCTGGGCCGTAGCCAGGTTGGTGAAATTTATGCAGGCGATCAGCAAAATGAATATCGCTACAACAATGAATAAATTTACATAGGCGATACGCCCGCCGTTATTCTTTCCATCCCTGAAGCTTGAACGCAGATACCAATCGGCGGCAGGGTGCAAAAACAGTCTGACATTTGCCTGGTCTTCATGTTTCTGAGGCAGGAGGTCCGATATTTTTGCGGTGACGGCATTCAGATCGCTTTCTCTTCGTAATTGTACAAATGCCTGAATATTGTTGTTATCCCATCTTTCTTCGTTATTCATGTACAGCTTAATATAATCTGCAACAGGCATGAGAAAGCTGAATTGTAAGGTGGAATTTGAGGGAACATCTTTGAAAACTCCCTGTACTTTGTAATGTCGGTCTTCATCGATCCTGATCGTCTTCCCAACCGGATTTTCCAAACCAAAATATTTGGCGGCCAGTGTTTCTGAGAGTAGCAAGGTATTCGGCTCAGTGAGGGCGTTATTTGCATTGCCAGATTTTAAGGGGAAACTGAACATCTTCAGGAAATCGGGATCTACATAAAGGCCAAATTCGTCTATGTGTTTCTCACCGTAGTTAAACAAATGTTCACTTCCCCATGATACCCGTGATGCATGCATAATGTCCGGAAAATCTTTTTTTAATACCTGGGCCAGTGGGGCCGGGGTGGAGCTGAAAGTATATACTTCTCCGGTTCCGTATTTCTGATTCTCGAGAACCTGATATAGTTGCGCGTGATTTTTATGAAAACGATCAAAGCTTAATTCATCCTGTACCCAAAGCATGATCAGAATCGCTACTGCCAAACCAATGGAAAGACCAATAATATTGATGGAAGTATAAAATTTATTCTTCCACAGATTACGCCAGGTTGTTTTCATATTCACCTTTTTAAGTTGAACTCAGAATTCAGATCCAGGAGTGAGAATTCAGAATTCAGAATACCCAGTTACAACTACGACTCCCGACTCGGCACCGACTACTCTGTTCTCAAATTCTTCACCGGGTTTGTCAGCGCGGCTTTTATCGCCTGCAGGCTTACTGTTATCAATGCGATCATTATCGTTGCCATTCCTGCTATGATAAACACCCACCATTCCAAATCTATCCGGTACGTAAAATCCTGTAACCATTTTTTTGCAGCCAACCATGCCAATGGAATTGCAATCAAAATCGCCAGCATAATCAATTGCACAAACTCTTTTGATAGCAGGGAAACGATGTTTGCTATAGTAGCCCCAAGTACTTTGCGAATGCCAATTTCCTTTGTGCGTTGCACTGCGGCATAAGCAGTCAATGCAAATAATCCCAGACAGGCAAGGATTATGGCAAGCGTTGAAAAGCTCGTAAATATTGCCGCAGTCCTTTGTTCAGTTTGATAAAGTGCTTCGTAATCCTCGTCGAGGAAATGGTATTCAAAGGGACGATGAGCAACGTACTGTTTCCAAACAGTTTGTAACCGTTGCAATGTCGACTCAATATCATTTGCCGTGACCTTTACAAATATTTTTTGTGTGGCTCTTTTGTCAAGGAAAATTACGAGTGGGGTAATGGGTTCATGCATGGATCGGAAATGAAAGTCTTTTACAACTCCTTTCACGGTGCCTTCATATCCTTTAGCGATGGTTTTGCCAATAGCGTCTTGCGATGTCCACCCGATCATTTTTATCGCAGTTTCGTTTAGAATGAAGGAATATCGAAGATTTCGGTTGTCGTCCGACGTGTCGAATTGCATGACGTCGGCCAGGGTAAAGTCATTCCCTTGAATAATCGTCATTCCCATAGTTCGAACAAAGTCTTCATCTACTGGTATCGCATTTACGGTTAGTTGCCTGGATTGATTCGATGTGCTTCCAACTGTTATGCCATCGCCCCATCCGATGTCGGTCGGCTCTTCATAAGCAGCGCCGACACTTTGCACGCCTTGCTGGGCAAGAAAGCGTTTTTTCAGATCGTCATATCCCGGGTGCATCTTGTTATCCAATGGAAGTACAACCAATTGCTCCTTGTTATAGCCGAGGTCTTTTTTCTTGATAAACAAGAGCTGTTGAACAATGACGATTGTACAGATAATCAGGAAAATGGAAATAACAAATTGGAAAACAATCAAAGATTTTCTTAGTGCGTTGTTGCCCGATGAAAAGGAAAATCCTGCTTTGAGAATTTTGATCAGTTTGAGATTCGATAGGATCAGTGCAGGGTAGGAGCCCGCGATCAGCGCAACAATGATCCCAAGGACAAGTAAGGCAGTTAACGAAACGGGGTGGAAGACGACAGAGGCCTCGAATTCCTTTCCGGAAAGCCTGTTAAAGAAGGGCAATGTCAGTGTTGCAATTACAAGGGCTACGGTCACCGCAATGCCCGCGAGCAATAGCGATTCACCAATAAACTGCTTGAATATCTGGGCTCGTTTCGCACCAAAAACTTTCCTGATCCCGATCTCTGCCGTTCTACCGGCCGATTGAGCTGTGGCAAGATTCATATAATTCACTGAAGCAATAGTTAGAACCAAAAAGGCGATGATGCCTAAGACATATATGTAGGTGATATTGTTATTCGGTTCGAATCCTTGCAAGGAAGAATGAAGATGAACCCTGCTTAATGGCTCGACACGATATGTTAGATAACTGTTTCCCGACAAGTCTAATTCTTTTTTGGAAACCTCCTTCATGTACCTGGTGATTCTTTTTCGTACCGAGCTGACGCTTGTGTTTTTATTAAGCAATAAATAGGTGATATAGTTCGCTTCGTTCCATTGTTCCTTTTTTGCCGCGTTCAGCGATGTGAAGGAGGCCACAAAATCGTATTGAATCTGGGAATTCGCTGGAGGCGACGCAATGATCCCTGTAACTATAAAGTCTTTGTTCTCGCCAACCCGCAGCACTTTGCCGATGGGATCAGCCATTCCAAAATATTTTTTCGCTATTGCAGGTGTAACAAGGATTTTATCGGCTGTGTTGAATGCAGTAACAGGATCCCCGGCGAGGAGAGGGAAAGAGAATGTTCCTAAAAACGCGGAGTCAGCATAAAAAAAATTTTCTTCCTCAAATAATTTATCCTCGTATTTCACAGCGCGGCTTATTTTCAAGGTTCTGGTATACGCCTCAATTTCCGGGAACGTTCTTTTAAATTGCGGGCCGACCTTAGTGCCAGTAGTAGCCGCTTGCACCGGAGCATCGCCGAAGTTATATTCCATCGTCACTCTTACTATGCGGGAGGCGTTCGCATGAAAACGATCGTAGCTTAACTCATGGATAATATAAATCCCAATCAGTAAGCAGCTTGCAATACCTATGGTAAGACCAGTGATATTTACCAGTGAGTATAACTTGTTTTTATACAGATTACGAAAAGCAACTTTGAAATAATTTTTAAACATAAAGTCTCTTTTTTTTAACTCAGAACTAAGAACTCACAACTAAGAATTGGTTATTCTGTTCTCAACGATTTCACTGGGTTCGACAGGGCCGAGCGTATCGCCTGGAAACTGATTGTAAGTAATGCAATGAACAAAGCAATCATAGACGTAACCAGAAATACCGGCCAGCCTATCTCCAGGCGATAAGCAAAATCCTGCAACCATTTGTTCATAATAAACCAGGCAAGTGGTGAAGCAATGACGATGGCCACAGCAACAAGCTTCATAAAATCTTTCGACAGTAAGCTCACAATGCCTGCTACGCTTGCACCCAGTACTTTACGCACACCAATCTCCTTGGTACGTTGTTCTGCGCTGAAAGTGGCAAGACCAAACAGTCCCAGGCATGAAATCAGTATCGCGACAACCGTAAAATATCCCACAATTGAAGCAAGTCTCGTTTCTGCCGTATAGCTATTTTGGAAATCTTGGTCGAGGAAGCTGTAGTCAAACGGTTCATTCGGATTTAGTTGGTGCCAGGTTCTTTCGATCGATTTTAAAGTTGCTTTAATATTCCCAGGTTTCGCATGGGCGATCATGTAGCTATAGTTATTATTATTATTATTTAGCTGAAAGCCGTACGGTTCGATCGGCATATGCAGATCCTGGAAATGGAAATCTTTTGTAATTCCGATAATCTCAAATTTATATTGCTGCCCCTGCCAATCGATCACAGCAGATTTGCCCAGTGCTTTTTCCGCTGTTCCAAATCCTAATTGCCTGACGGCTGTTTCATTCATTATCATCCGAAGATTTGTATCGGCGGGAAATGCTGCGGAGAATAGTCTGCCCGTAGCCGTTTTAATATCGAGGGTTTGTAAAAAGCTATCATCGACCCAGTTCATATAAACCCGTTTCGACTCGTTCATGGTTGCACCCTCTCTGTATAGCGGCATATCGCTCGGATTAAAAATTCCGGGATAATAAAAAGACGCGCCTACGGAAACGATATGTGGATTTTTGCTTAACTCAGTCTTCAGAGAAGCGTATAGATCCTTCGCTGTGGAACTGCGCAGTGGAAGAACGATCTGTTGGTCTTTGGCAAACCCAAGATCTTTTGACCGGAGGTAATCCATTTGATTGCTGATCACTACTGATGCAATGATCAAAATCACGGAAATGACAAATTGAAACACGACCAGTGATTTGCGAAGTGATACCGCTGCCAGTGAATTCGAAAATTTGCCCTTTAAAACTTTTACAGGTTTGAAGGATGATAAATAAAAAGCGGGATAGCTGCCAGCCAGTAAACCAGTAACGAATGCCAGAACAAAAAATCCTGAATATAATAAGACCTGTTGTTTAAAGGGCATCGTGAAATCTTTCCCCGACACCTGTGCGAAAAGCGGTAATAAAAACTGCGTGATCAGTATAGCAAACCCCAAAGCTATCAATGCCATCATTACTGATTCTCCCAGGAACTGCCGTATAAGCGCCTTTTTTTCTGCTCCCAGAACTTTACGCACACCTACCTCAGCCGATCGTTTTGATGAGCGGGCTGTGGAGAGGTTCATAAAATTAATGCAGGCGATCACTAAGGTAAACAGAGCAATAGATCCCAGGATATACAAATAAGTTACACTACCGGGTGGGGTAACATTCTTTTTGATATCCGATTGCAAATGGATGTCTTTTACGGGTATCAGGAATTGTTTTTTGTAAAAGCCCATCGCCTTTAAGTCTTCACCGGCATGTCTATCGATAAATGCAGGGAACTTGCTCTCCAGGTTTTTTGCATTCGTTCCCGGTGCAAGCAAAAAATAAGTATAAAACATGTTATTGGATGCCAGATCAGTTCTTTCACGGATGTAATTGGCCACCGCACCGCCTGGAATAGACATGAAGAACCTTGCATCAATATGGGATGGAATCCTGTTTGGAATAAACACGCCTGTCACTTTGAAATCATGATCGCCATTGGAACTGCTGCTGATATGGATAGTTTTGTTTAGCGCAGGTTGATCACCAAAAAATTTATTTGCTATTTCTTCCGACAATACAACCGTGTTTGGCTGATCCAATGCAGTGGCAGCATTGCCTTCTTTAAAATTGTAGCTAAACATTTTAAAGAAAGTAGAGTCGGTAAGAAAGCCTCTTGTTTCGTAAAATGATTTGAATTCATTGTTTGGCGTAGCGTACTGCAAAAGGGTTTTGTCCTCTGCAAACAGGCTCATTAATCTCGCGGTTTCTATGATTTCAGGAAATTCCTGTTGCATGGCTTTCGCCATTGGAGAAGGAGTGTTGGCCGTGCGGTCGTCTTTTCCATTCTTAACAAATGTGGTTCCCAACTGGTATAACTGTGAAAGATTCTTATGATATGAATCATAGCTCAGTTCATTATGCAGGTATATGGTAATTAACAGGCAACAAGTCAAACCAATGGATAGACCAAATACGTTGATGAAAGAAAAGGTTTTATTCTTCATCGCATTTCTCCAGGCGACTTTTAAATAGTTCTTAAGCATAATTCTCATTTATAGTTTAAGGTTTAAGGTTTTAAAGATTCAAGTAATCGTAGTAGAATAACTTTAAACCTCAAACCTATTCCGTCCTCAATGATTTCACCGGGTTTGCCAACGCGGCGCTTATCGATCGATAGCCTACGGTAATCCATGCGATGGCAATAGAGATCACGATAGCTAATACAAAAAATCCTGCTCCCAATTTTATTCTGAACGTGAAGTCCTGCAACCATTGATGCATAATATAATAAGATATAGGAACGGCTACCGCGAAAGCAATCAGGATCAAAAGCATAAATTCCTTAGAGAAAAGGAAAATGATCTTTCCGACGCTTGCACCCAATACTTTCCGTATTCCTACTTCTTTCGTACGATGTACAGCCATAAACGAGATCAGTCCATAAAGACCCAGGCATGAAATAAAGATGGCTATACCTGCGAAAATTTTGTAGAGTTGAGAAAGCTGGTTCTCCTGGCGGTAAAAATTGTTTATTTTCTCCTCGAGGAATTGGTGTTCGTATACATAATCGGGGTAGGTTTGATTCCAAAGATTTTGTATGAAGGCGAGTGTTGTTTTGGTATTTTCGGGGTTGATCTTAATATTGAGCGTCCGGTAAAGAGCCTTCCATGAACCCAATGCTACCGGTGATATAGGATCGCGCAATGAATACACATGAAAATCTTTTATCACTCCAACAACAGGCGCTGTGATTTCTCCATCCCAAAAATCTATCTTCTTGCCAATTGCATCCTGAGGGTTACGGATACCTAACTTTCTGATCAAAGTTTCATTTACCACAAATTCGCGGACCGTGTCAGTCTGATGAAATGGTCGCCCGGCAATGAACTCGAGATCGTAAATTGAAAAAAATGCAGTGTCTGCCCATTTAAGATTGGTAGAGAATTCGGTGTTTTTCGTGGAATTGTTGAATTTAAATTCACTATTCCAGTTTCCATCATCGGAAGGGCTGGCAAAACTAAAACTGACTTTTTGAATTTTGGGATTTTTTAATAATTCGTTACGGATAAAGTCCAGCTTTGTCTTGCTAACACTGTCGGAAGGAATGGGAACGTTTAATATAGCTTCCCTGGTGAAGCCAAGCGAAGCATTTCTGAAATAATCCATCTGGCTTACTACAATGAGCGTCCCAATAATTAATACCTGCGAAATCGCAAACTGTAATACTACCAGCCCTCTTCTCAGGGAAATACCGCCAATAATCTTTGCAGATACTTTACTTTTTAAAGCAGTGATCGGATTAAAGCGGGAAAGGATCATGGCCGGATACAACCCGGATAGCATAGTTACGAGTACTGTTACAGCACTTATAAATAGCAGCATCATGGTGTTTGTTGTAAAACTCATCTGAACATTCACCTGAAGTAGCTCGTTTAAATAGGGGAGTGTCATCCTGGCAACACCAACAGCAACGAATAAAGCGAAAGCGGTTATTAAAAATGTTTCGCTCAAAAACTGTACAGCGAGCTGCGATCGGTTGCTGCCCAGTACTTTTCTGACCCCCACTTCCCTGGAACGGTTTGCAGCTTGTGCAGTAGCCAGGTTAATAAAATTGACACACGCGATAATCAATATGAACACAGATATTACAAATAATGCTGTGATCAGGTCTTTGCCAAAAACCCGTTCATTGAAGTTTCCGAAACGATCATCAAAATGCATTTCCTTTAACGGATGTGCGATTATGCCATCGTTTATATATTCGGCTGGTTTATGCTTTTTAGTAAAACCCGTTAACATCGAATTAAAATCCGCTGTAGAGATGTTATCCGGCAATTCTACAAAGCAATATGCCTGGCCATAAACGGTTTTCCAATCATTCATGTCCCTGATATTCCTGAGGGTTGAAAAAGACACGACTACTTTTAGTGGAAAATCGGTGTTGCTGGGAACATTCTGAAGAATACCGGTTATTTTGAATGCATGCTTGTTATCGAATGTGATGGATTTGCCAACAGCATTTTTCCAGTCCCCAAAATATCGCTCAGCAGTTTCTTGTGTTAATACTGCATTATTCGGAGCCGTTAGAGTTTGTTTTGCTACGCCACCGAGCCAGCCAAAATCAAACATTTCAAAAAATTGTGGCTCAGCAAAAAATACGCCGGTTTCACGGAATTTTCTCGGGGGGTCATTCTTGTTGTCTTGCGGTACAGTAACCATTCCATTATCATCGTTAAAAATCGCGGCTACTTTTCTTAATTGCCGGAAATCGAGTCGCAACGCTTCTGAAACGGGGAATGGTACTCCTGGTGAATGAGAAGTCCCGTCAGAGGATTTAAATTCCGATACTACTCGATAAATGTGATCTTTCTTCTTATGAAACGTATCGAAACTGGTTTCATACTGAATCACAAGAAAGATCAGCAGGCAGGCAGCAATTCCAACAGCCAGTCCCGTTATATTTATAGTTGCGTACGTTTTGTTACGAAGCAAATTCCTGAATGCAGTCTTGAAATAGTTTTTGATCATGGCCCCTCCATCTCCCCGGTGGGGAGGTTTGCACCTGAATAGTTATAGCTCAGGT
>Ga0126304_10000016_pt1 | contig 37232 bp, 32 predicted proteins | sample Plot25_FD_92538 | JGI IMG/M metagenome (GOLD analysis project Ga0126304, IMG submission 92538) | Serpentine soil microbial communities from UC McLaughlin Reserve, CA, USA - Plot25 | ecosystem: Environmental > Terrestrial > Soil > Grasslands | place: USA: UC McLaughlin Reserve, Lake County... | reverse complement strand
GCCGTCTGTGAGCTGGCCGGCGCGATCGCCACGTTTGGCGCGAAGGCCCTCGTCGGCGCGGCGCGCCCTCCCTATGAACCGCGCGAAGTGCTCAGGCATGCGTACGAGTTCGGGTACCGTTCCGCGCCGCTCATCATTACGGCAGGCGTCGCCGTGGGCGTGGTGCTCTCGATGCACACACGCGCCTCGCTCGAGCGCTTCGGCGCGGAGGCGATGATTCCCGCCGCCCTCGCGATTGCGCTCATTCGCGAAACCGGCCCCCTCATCGCCGGTCTGCTGGTCGCCGGTCGCGTGGGTGCTGGTATCGGCGCCGAGATCGGCGCGATGAAAGTATCCGAGCAGATCGACGCACTCGAAGCCACTGCCGTCGACGCGTTCAAGTATCTGGCGGTCACGCGCATCATCGCCCTGATGATTGCGATGCCGCTCCTCACGATCATGATGGACTTCGCAGGCATTCTCGGTGGGTACGTGGCTGAGACCGCGGTGTCCGGGATGTCCTGGCAGCTGTATCTCGAGCGCGCCTTCAATTACGTCTCCTACCCGGACATCATCCTCGCCACGCTCAGGACCGTCGTGTTCGGCTACCTTATTGCCGTCGTGTCCAGCTATCTCGGTTTCACGACGAGCCGAGGCACGGAAGGCGTCGGCGAGGCGTCCACGCGCAGCGTCGTCATGGCGTCGGTCCTCATCATTCTGAGCGACGTGATCCTCGTGAAGCTGATCTTCTTCTTCTATCCCGTGATGTCGGCATGAACGCGGTGCGATTCGATCACGTGTCCAAGGCTTTCGGAACGCGGAAGGTACTCGATGACATGTCGTTCGAGATTCCCAGGGGCCAGGCGTTCTGCCTGCTCGGACGCAGCGGCACTGGCAAGAGCGTGGCCCTCCGCCACATCATCGGGCTGACGAAGGCGGATAGCGGGAGAGTGTTCGTCGAGGAGCGCGACATCACGACGCTGCGTGGGCCGCAGCTCGCCGACATTCGCAAGCACATGGGTGTCCTGTTTCAGAACGCCGCGCTGTTCGACTCGATGTCGGTCGGACACAACGTGTCGTTTCCGATGCATCGCCACACCGACTGGAGCGACGCCGAGATTCACGAACGCGCGAGGGCGAAACTCTCGGCGGTCGGTCTCGAAGAGGAGTTCGACACGATGCCGGGCAACCTGTCGGGCGGGATGAAGAAACGGGCCGGGCTGGCCCGCGCCATGGCGCTCGACCCGTCGATCCTGTTGGTGGACGAGCCCAGTGCGGGCCTCGATCCGATGACCGCGCGCGAGATCGACGAACTGCTCGTCAAGACGAAACAGGGCGGGACCACGCTCGTCGTGGTCACGCACAACATTCCGAGCGCGCGTGCGATCGGTGACAGGTTCGCCGTGCTGGATCAGGGTCGCATGCTCGCCAGCGGGACAATCGAAGCGCTCGATGCCAGTGAGGAGCCTCTTGTTCAGGCGTTCATGCATGCGCAAGGAGGCGGCTAGTGGCGACACAGGCGAGAGTGGCTGGCGTCGGCGTATTTGTGCTGGGTGGCTTCCTGCTGTTCGCGGGCGGGCTGTTCATGATTGGCGATCGGCAGATGGCTTTTGCGAAGAAGGTCACTGTGTACACCGAGTTCAAGAAGATCACCGGCCTCCAACCTGGCGCTCTTGTGCGGGTATCCGGTGCGAAGGCCGGATCCATCACGCAGATCCTTCCGCCGGATACGCCGAGCGGCAAGTTCCGAGTCGAGCTGGAGATCGTCGAGGGTCTTCATCGACTCGTGCGCACTGACTCGCTGGCCACGATCGAGACCGAGGGGCTCGTGGGCGGGAACTATCTGGGCATCACCACGGGGTCGGACACCGCCCCGATCGTCGCCGCGAACGCGACGCTTGCCGGCAAGGAGCCGCTCGACGTCGCCGAACTCGTGCAGCGGATGGGAGACACGGTCACGAAGGTCAACGTCGCGGTTGACGGCATGCGGGACGATGTTCAGCGCGCGGTCGTGGCCATCGCCGACACCGTCGAAAACGCGAACTCGCTGATCACCGGCGTGAGTGGCGAGGTGACGAAGATCGCGGCGTCCGGTGCGCTGATCACCGAGGATGCCGCGCACATCGCCGATGGGATTCGCAGTGGCAAAGGCACGATCGGCAAACTTGTCAATGACGACGAGCTGTACAACCGCGTCACGGCCATCGCAAAGCAGACCGAAGAGATCACGACTAACGCGAGGCAGCTGGTCCAAAGCGCGAAAGACACTCTCGAAGGCTTGCAATCGAAGGATGGTTCAGTCCAGGGGATGACCGCGAGCGTCAAGCAAACGATGGACGACGCGCGCGAGTCGATGGCGAGCTTCGCTGAGAACATGGAAGCGCTCAAACACAACTTCCTGTTGCGCGGCTTCTTCAACAAGCGCGGCTATTTCGACCTCGCGCAGATCTCACCGGCGGACTACAGGCAGGGGACGCTGACCAAGGGTAGCGATCGTCGTGTGGTCCGAGTCTGGCTTCGATCCGATGTTTTGTTGGAGCCGGAGCCGGGCTACCCGGAAAAGGAGCAGTTGAGCGAGGCGGGCAAGGGCGGCGTGGACGCGGCGATCGGACCCTACCTCGAGTACCTTGCGTCGGGTATCGTCATGGTCGAAGGCTATGCGCAGCAGGGCCCACGTGACGAACAGTACCTGCGATCGCGCGCACGTGCATTGATCGTGCGTGACTACCTCGTCGGCACATTCCATCTCGACGCGCAGGCGACCGGAGCGATGCCGCTCAGCGCCGATTCCACCGGCAGCCCGGGGAAGGCGCCGTGGGACGGCGTGGCCCTCGCGGTTATTCTCCCGAAGGACGCGCTCACGCCGAGCGGTAGCAGATGAGAGGCACGCGCTTCGAGGTCTCGAAATCATTCGAGAAACGGCACCACACGCGCGCCGCCGAGCCCACGGTTCAAAACGTCCATGCGTAGCGCCTTTGAAAACGCGTTCACGCACGCGCCGATCGGCATGGCACTCGTGGACATGTCTGACCGGTTGCTGCGCGTGAATGACGCGATGTGCCGAATCACGGGGTATACGGCCGAGCAGATGTGCGCTCTCTCGCTGCGCGACCTGTCCGATCCGCACGATGCCGACGTCGACACTGACCAGAATCGGGAATTGCTCGATGGCCGGGTCCAGACCTATCAGGTCGAGAAGCGGTACCAACACTCCTGGGGCCACTCGGTCTGGGTGCTGTTGAGCGTGTCACTCGTCCGCGACGACGAAGGCCGACCGCTGCACCTTATCGCGCAGGTCCAGGACATCGCCGCGCGGAAAGAGCTCGAGGGGCGTTTGGAGCATCTCGTCGATCACGATTTCCTGACCGCGTTGTTCAACGGTCGGCGCTTCGAGCAGGAACTGGCGCAGGAGGCAAAGTCCGCTGCCCGCTACGGCGGCGGCGGGGCCATGCTCCTGCTCGATCTCGATCATTTCAAAGCGGTCAACGACCAGTTCGGCCACAAAGCGGGCGATGACCTGCTCAAGACGGTCGCCGCGGCCCTTCGAGGCCGGATCCGCGAAACTGACATCCTCGCACGGTTGGGGGGAGACGAGTTCGGGATCCTCCTGTCGCAGGTCGACGCCCAGCAGGCGGAGGTGGTCGCGGACGGCATCGTGAAGGCGCTGCGCCGTCAAACGGCGATGCTGGCCGAACATCAGATTGGGGTCACGGCCAGTGTCGGAGTCGCGCTGCTCGACGGTCTCACGAACATCGAAATCATGGCGGCGGCAGATCTCGCCATGTACGAGGCGAAAGAAGCGGGCCGAGACCGGTTCGCGTTCTATAGGCCGCGCTCCGACGCACAGCCACGAGCATCGTCGCGGCTGGCGGAGGCCGAGGGTATTCAACGCGCGCTCACGCACGATCAGCTGGAGTTGCTCTGCCAGCCCATCCTCGACCTCGCGACCAACGAGGTGTGTCAGTACGAGTTGCTGCTCCGGTTGCGGACGGACGACGGCCGCCTGCTCCCGCCGAGCGGGTTTCTGTACGTCGCCGAACGGTTCGGCAGCATTCTCGCGATCGACGCCTGGGTGGTGCAGCAGGCGGTCGCTCTCATCGCCGCGCAGGCCCTGGCTGGTCGCGCATTGACACTCAATGTGAATATCTCGGCGAAGTCCATCGGCAACCCACAACTCGTCGCGGTCATCGATCGCGCGCTCGCCGACGCGCGCATCGACCCTGCGTGTCTGGTCTTCGAGCTGACCGAAACGGCGGCCATTGGCAACATCGACCAGGCCAAGACGTTCATGACGGAGCTGAGAAGCCGGGGTTGCCGCTTCGCGCTGGACGATTTCGGCTCCGGCTTTGGCTCGTTCTATTACTTGAAGCATCTCCCGTTCGATTATTTCAAGATCGATGGCGACTTCATCCGTGGATTCGGGGCCAATACGATCGACCAGCTCGTCGTCGAGGCGATCGTGGGGATCGCCAGGGGGATGGGGAAGAAAACCGTGGCGGAATTCGTCACCGATCAAACCATGACGGATCGTCTGCGCCGGAGCGGCATTGACTACGCACAGGGCTTCCACATTGGTGTGCCACGGTCCATTGTCGAGACCTTCGCGCAACACTCAGCGCCCGGGCTCGGCGTTCGGGCGGGCCACGCCGCGACCTAGTTCGACTCAAGCTTGTTGTGGTCCCTTACCTCACGGAGGGTCCGCCGCATGTCCTCCACCAATTGCATTTGTTCGAGCGACGCGCTGAGCGCTTCGGCAGTGACGCGCACCGTCTCCACCACGGCCTCCCGCGCCGCGTGGGCGGCGTCCCGCGCTTCCTCGCCAGCAGTGCGCGCCGTCTCGGCGGCGATCCGCGCCTCCTCGCTGGCGATGCGCGCCGTCTCAGCGGCGTTCCTCAGATGCTCTCGCTCCTGTCGGATTGCTTCGAGCGCTTCGCGATGATGATCGCGAACTTCACGAGTCTCCTCGGCGAGTCGCCTGAACTGTTCGGCATCATTCCTGGCAGCCTCGGCGGAATTGCGGTGTGCTTCCGCAACCGCAGGGACAGTGGCATCGTCATTCATTAAATCACCTGCCCCAGGGTACCGGCGATGGCGCACGAGAGATGTTCTGAACCGGACAAGTGAGACATTCGTCGGTGAGAGGTGGCCCGGTGTGCGGTTCAGCACCGCGGTGTTCTCGGCTCTGGCATATACTCACTTCGCCGGATGGTGTCGAGGTCACGCGAGCTCACTGGGCCCGCACATCGAGACGCCTCTGCGTGCGCTATGGAACACGCGCCGTACTTTCACGACCGCAGTGCCGCGACGCCCGCCGACGTTGTGGTGCATTACAACCGAGTTCGTGGTCTGGATCTCACCGCGGAGCAACAGCGAGATCTCGTTGAGTATCTGAAGTCGCTCTGATTCCAGGCTCAACCGGCTTTTGCATAGAGACGGTCCACGGAGACTTCATGAATCATTCAGACCTGTTGGTTGTTGATGACGATGACGCAACAAGAACTGGGTTGAGGCAGCTTCTCGCTAATGAAGGTTTTACGGTTGAAGTCGCGCGCGATGGTGCAGAGGCAATGGAGAAGATCAGCAGTCACGATTTCCGCGTCGTGCTGTTGGACGTTCGATTGCCCAAGATCGGCGGGTTGGAAATCCTGGCTCGCTGTGGCGGCAAATGGCGTCCTCCGAAGGTCGTAGTCATGACTGGCGCGGACACGACGGAGGTGATGCTCGATGCTCTCCGCCGACACGCTTACGATTTTCTTGCCAAGCCAATCGAACCGTCACGGCTTATCGAGGTCGTCACGCGCGCGTTCTCAGCGGGCTCAGGTGTTACAACCATCGAGGTGATATCTGCGCGAGCAGACTGGGTAGAGTTGCTGGTGCCGTGCACTCGTGACGCGGCCGACCGGATACAGAGTTTCGTCCAACAGCTCGAGACAGATCTTCCTGCTGAAACACGCGATTCAGTCGGTCTCGCCTTTCGTGAGCTGCTGCTGAATGGCATCGAGTGGGGAGGACAGCTCAATCCAGCGAAGAAGGTTCGCGTTGCGTGTCTGCGAACCCGCCGGATGTTGCTATATCGGATCGCCGACCCTGGCCTGGGCTTCAATTTCGACGACCTGTCCCATGCAGCCATTCACAGCGCACCCGGTGACATCGCTCACGACGATGTTCGGCACGAGAAGGGACTGCGCCCTGGAGGGTTCGGGCTCGTGCTGATTCGCGCCATCGCCGACGAGCTGATCTATAACGAGCGACAGAACGAAGTGGTGTTTGTCAAATACCTCGACTAAACCTTAGCCGGATTTCTTGGCTTTGTGTGACGATTCCATCAGCACCAGGCCCGATCCAAATTCCTTGCGGCACGTTGATCCGGCCGCCCAATGAGCCAAGATTGAGTCCCTCACGAATCGTCTCTTTGACGGTGACCCGTCGTCCTCGCGCATGATGAGGTAGTCCTGGCCATGGGATCACGCCGACGCGCTGAAGATCTGCTCGGGTTCGGGCTGCCGCAACTGGCTCGCTCCTATCACGCGTGGTGGACGCCTGGTGCGATCAACGTGGACGGGACGCCTCATGCGGATGCCTGGACGCTGGCGGGCAGGACGGCCATACCGAATCTACAGGCCAGGACCGTCACCTTCGAGCGCGCGTCCACGCGCGAAACCAGGCCTTCACGACTCCGCCGCGTGATTCGAAGTGAACGGTGACGCTCAGTCGTGCGCTGAACTCCGACGCCTGTGCGGTCCCGGTGTTCACTGTCATTTTCGACAGTGCCGCCGTTCACTCGCCGGATCGATTGGCGTGACGAGGCAGCGCCGGTCCGGCTTGATGCGCAACGTGACGGTGAATCCACCGTGTCGGGTTCGGTTGGACGAGCGCTCGTGCCCATCGCCCGGCGTCCGTCCTGCATGGCGACTCTCGTGGGGCATCTCAGAGTGGTCATCTCGAAACAGATTGTCCAGCTCAGGGTCTTCAATAGTCATCGCTCTATCCCTGCCGTCGGTTCTGCGACAATCCGAGTGTCACCGGGCCTCGATGCTCCGACGGAAACCGTGATACTCGATCGAACAGACAAAGGGCGCTGTTCACTCTTGAACATTTGCGCCGAGGCTGAGCTGGAGCTTCGACTTTTGTCAACGGCCGATCAGGAAACGACGCAGCGTCAGCGCCAGGCGCTTCCACGGCGATCCTTCGCGCGCCGGGCGGTACTGATTCGGTGCGCCGCCTCGCTCTCGCTGGCGCGCGGCAATGGTGGCCGCGTCCATGGTGGTGGGTGAGTCAGGGTTGACGAGGTCACGCAGTCGCGGAGGGCTCCCGGCTCGCGAACCGCCGCCGTCGTCGTCGAGTCGCGCGAGATCGATGGCGTTCGGCTCTTCGACGTGGACTGCGGTCATTCTGTCAAGCCTTCCGTCATCTACATCCTCTGGGACGCGCGGTACTCGGCGAGCCACTGCGCGCTCATCCATCCGAGGTGTGCGGGATTCACGCCGCCAGGTACTCGAAATCTGGAGCCGATCAGGAGCGCGGCTCCCGCGATGAAGAGGACGATGATCGACCACATAGGTGTCGCCCGATGCAGATGTTCGAGCGCTTGATGATCGTGCCATTCTTGCGAATGCGTGTCTGTGCGTTTGTATACATCGTCACAGTGTGCTGTTTGGAACAGGCGCTGGGCTGGCTCACGGCCTACCATGCTGTCTCGGACGTCGGGTTCCCGCGCTAAGCCAACTCCCCACTCAATCGTTCGTGTGACCCTCGACAGGTGCGAGTCCGAGGCTGTTGGAGAAACGTACATGCTCGATCGGTTCATTGCCGCCCATCGCGACGAGATCATCACCCGCTGCCGGGCCAAGGTGGCTGTGAGGTCGGTCGCAGTTCTCAACCAACCGGACGAGGACTATGGAGTGCCGCTGTTTCTCGATCAACTGATCGAGGCGTTACGGCTCGGCGCGCCATCGAGCCCGGAGATCGGTGAAAGCGCGATCCAACACGGCCGTGAGCTTCTCCGGAAGGGGTTCACCGTGTCCCAGGTCGTGCACGACTATGGTGACGTGTGCCAGTCGGACACCGAGTTGGCCACCGAAATGAGCGCCGCGATCAGCAGCGCGGATTTCTGTGTACTCAACCGATGCCTCGACGAAGCGATTGCCGGCGCGGTCACCGAATATGGACGTCATCGGGATCAATCTACCGTCGATGTCGCAGCGGCGCGGGGCGCCGAGCGATTGGAGTTCCTCGCACACGAGTTGCGAAATTTGCTCAACACGGCGATTCTGTCGTTCGAGGTTCTCAGAACCGGGAACGTGGGCGTCAGCGGCAGCACGGGCACCGTACTCCATCGCAGTCTCCTCGCATTGCGCGCGCTCATTGGCCGCTCGCTCGCCGAGGTGCGTCTCACACAGGGAATCCAAAACCCGGACCGAATCCAGTTGTCCGAGCTCGTCGACGAAGTCGTCGCCGCGGCGGTGCTCCATGCACAGACGATCGGTCTCCGGTTGACGGTTCTGCCGGTGGATCAGGACATCGCCATCCAAGGGGATCGCCAAGTGCTCGCGGCGGTCGTCGGCAACCTGTTGCAGAACGCCTTCAAGTTCACCCGACCGAAGACCACTGTCACGCTGCGCGTGCGCGGCAGTGCCGAACGTGTTCTCATCGAAGTCGAAGACGAATGCGGAGGCCTGCCCGGTGCGAATCACGACGATCTGTTCCGCCCGTTCGAGCAGCGAAGCCGGGATCGCACGGGACTAGGCGTCGGTCTCGCGTTCAGTCGATGGGGCGTCGAAGCGAGCCATGGCCGGCTCTACGCGCGGAACCTGCCCGAATGTGGATGCGTGTTCACCATTGATTTGCCGCGGCTCGCCGAGCCCGTCCCCGCGATGAGTTGACGCGGAAAGCGGGCCCCGGTCAGTCGCCTCAATCGTGCAGCACGACGCTGAGCAGGGAGTTGTTGATCTTGATCGGGCGCTCAGCCTCGTACTCGATGAAGCCCAGCTTCCTGAACTTGTTCAGGAAGAAATTCACCCGTGAGCGTGTCGTACCAACCATCTCGGCGAGTGTCTCCTGCGAGATCTGGGGTACCACGCGGGTCGGCTTCGCCTGTTTCCCGTATCGCGCCAGCAGCAGCAGCGTGCGCGCCAGCCGCTTCTCACTGGAGTTGAAGAGTTGATCGATCAGGTCCTCTTCGATCCGGATGTTACGGGTCAGGATATGCGAGATGAACCGGTCGGACATCGCGTGCTGCTTGTGCAGCAGGTGCGCCATGTATCCCTTGTCGATGCGCAGGATCGCGCTCGGGGTGACCGCCGTGGCGCTTCCCATGCGAACCTCCTGACCCGCCAGGCATCCCTCGCCGAAGAAGTCACCCGGGCCAAGCATGGCGACCACGGCTTCTTTCCCTGTCTTCGACAGCACCGACAGCTTGATCCCACCGGACTGGATGTACCAGACATGCTCGCAGGCATCGCCTTGAGTGAAGATGGGTTCGCCACGCCGGTACGGTAAGCCCTTTTGGGCAATCCCGGCCGACTCGAGAAACGCCTGGAGGCTGAATACTGACGCGTTCTGGGCGCTGGCCTTCACCTTCGTCGTCTTGATTCCGGCACCGGAACGAATGTTGCGCTGCATGGATCAAGTGTGATGGCGAACGCTCCGCCCGTGTGTCCACAAAAGCACACCTCCCGCCACCGCGCAGCTAGGCAGTCCTTTGTGAACGTGCTACCAGCTCGGCCACTTCCATCCGTTAGCCGGGAAGGCCGGTCAGCCAGATCACGGTGATGATTTGGCGCGCAGCGGCGGATTGAGCGACGTGTTCGCACCGAAGACCTGGCGATAGCTGGAGAGGTCGAAAGGGCGGCATTCAGGCCGCCGATCGGCATGAGGCCTGGTGCGTCACCACGCTGCGCGCGAAGGTCGAGCCCGACCCGCACCGAATCGATCTTGGTGATGACGTAGAGCGGCCCCGCCATGCTCGCATTACGGCGTCCGAACCTGGTGCACCCCTTAACGGCCCAGCGCTGCCGGCCAGTTGAGCACGATTGTGGTCTGTGACGATGCCGGCTGCCCGACTGGAATGCTGATGAGGAATCTCTGGCCGTTGGGAGCGACGTCAAAGTCAGTGTTGCGAACCCGATGGCGGGTAGCTGCCGAGCCAACGCCGAGCGTGAACAGTTGTTTGGGTGCGCCCGCCCGGAATGGTGACAGCGACTCGATCGGTGCCACCATCATCGTTCGGCCGTTGGCCGCGGCGTAGAACAACTCCTTGCCGTCGCGCCGCCAGCGCGGTGCAGTGCCGCCACCACTTGAAATCCGCACGCGTTGCTCCGGTTCATCGACGCGTGCCACATAGACTTCCGGCGTATCGCCGGTCTCGTTCGACGCAAATGCCAGCCATCGTGAGTCTGGTGAGAATCTGGCGCCCTCTTCGTTGAAGCGGGTGTTGAGGAAAACGCGTTCCTTTCGGTCGCCGATGAGTGGCTTCAGCCACAGGTCAGTTCCTGCCTTCGTCGTGTTCACCGTATACGCGATCCAGTTCCCATCGCGTGACCAATCATCGGCAAACACAGGCACGGGGTTCACCACCATCGGTGTGAGCTCTCCGGCGTTGTCGAACCTCTTGAGAAAAATATTCGGCGAGCCACCCCGCTCAGTCGTATAGAGCACTCCGCTGCCGTCTGGAGACCACACTGGATCCTTGTCGGTTGGAGAGTCCGTCGTGAAGCGGGTCGGCACATTTCTCAGCAAGTCGTAAATCCAGAGGTCCGCCGCGCCGCTGCGTGGATCGAAGACCGGCACGACGGCCCGGTTCGAATCTGGCGAAATGCGCGGTTCACCGTACCACTGCGTCGCCCACCCCGTGGGGCTGGGAGTGCCCTGCCGGTCGAACCAGATCATCTCGTACGCATCTCCGCTGCCCAGATAGGCGAGCGTGCCGGTGGTCGAGACGCTGAAATGTGCCGTGCCCAATGTTCGATTCACGGCGATCTGCTCGGCAATCCGTATCGCCTCGCCGCTCAGACGACGATTGGTGAGATCGAATCGCTGCGCCAGCAGACTTCCTCCGTCTTCGAAGAGCAGATAACCCGGCGCCACGAACACCGCGCGCGAGTGGATCCCATCGAGCGGTTGTGGATCACGTCCGTCGAGAGTCGCGACGTAGACGCTCGGTGGTGCTTTCGACGTATCGGTCGCGTTGGCCGTCGCGAGATAAAGCAAGTGCGTGCCTCCGGGCAGAAAGCTCGGCCAGTAATGATTGAGTTCGCGCCGCGACTTGTCGAGCGACGTCACGCGCATCGGCACGCCGCCATCTGCGGAGACGCGGAAAATACCGCTGCGGAAGATCGTGAACAGGATGGTGTTGTCCTGTCCCCATTCGGCGAGCCCTTCGGCCGCTGCAGCGCAGATCGTACGTGGCGGACCACCCGAGAGATCGATCCGCTTGAGCTCCCCGGAAGCCGGCGTGAAAAATCCCAGGTACTTGCTGTTTGGCGACCAGAAGGGCGACACCGCGTCTTCGGTACCGTCGAGAGGACGCGGCACGAGCGAATCAAGCGGCTGCACCCAAATCTGCAGATGGCCCTTGTTGAAGGCGACGAAAGCCAGCGTTCGTCCGTCGGGTGAGAGCGCGATCCGTGTGCGTTGCTCGCCGAACGGAATGAGTGATGCCGGCGGCGGGGCAATGATGAACCGCGTAACCTCGGTGCTCCCGCCGCTCGATTTCGGCCACGGGACGAACCGTAAGGCCATCACGACGGAAGCCAGCGCCATGATTAGCATTGCCACCATCAGCACACGGCGACGTGTGGAAGAGCGGCTCGACGCGCTGCTCGGTGACGAGCCGGCGCTCGCAACCCATTCGAGCTCGCGCTCGAGGTCTCGTGCAGTCTGCCAGCGGTCGTCGGGGTCCTTGGCGATGCAGCGTTCGACGAGGTGGTCGAGCGCCGGAGGCAATCCTGCGTCATCGCGCGCGTCGGACACGGGCGGTGGCTGCTCGCTGAGGATCGACGCGATGAGGCCCGTCTGCGTTCGACCGTCGAACGCCTTGCGGCCGGTTGCCATCTCGAACAGCAGCGCACCGAAGGCAAAAATGTCCGTTCGTTCGTCGGGCTCTTTGCCCTGGAGCTGCTCCGGGGCCATGTACTGAAAGGTGCCGACGATGGTGCCTTCCTCGGTGAGCGCGCCGCGATCGAACGAAACCGTCGTCGAGCCCAGAGCTGTGGCCTCGACCTCGTTTCGTCGGGCCAGACCAAAATCGAGCAGCTTGACACCTGCCGAGGTCAGCATGACGTTTCCGGGCTTGAGATCGCGGTGCACGACGTGCGCACGATGGGCGTGGGCAAGCGCGCCCACGATCTGCATTCCGAATCGAAGCACGTCGGCGGCCGGCAGCACACCGCGCGTCAGCCGATCGTCAAGAGTCTCGCCCTCGAGAAATTCCATGACGATGAACGGCTGACTGTTGTCGTCGCCGACGTCATAGAGCGCGCAGATATGAGGATGACTCAGGGAGGAGATCGCCCGCGCTTCCTTGGCGAAGCGTGCGCGGCGATCGGCGCGGCCGGCGACCTCGGCGCGCAGCAGCTTGATCGCGACGATGCGATCGAGCCGACTGTCGCGGGCTTTGTACACCTCGCCCATGCCGCCGACACCAACCAGCGACAGGACCTCGTAGGGACCGAAGCGGGTACCTGCCTCGAGCGCCATGTGAGTGTTCCGATCATGGAAAACCCATCGAACTCCCAGGGTTTCCCCAAGACTGCAGCGTTCTCGCGTTCGTATCTTACGCGCAGGCTCGCGTTCAAGGAGGAGTTATGCGGCGATTTCTTGTATTGAGCACATGTGTGACCGCGGTCGCGGCGGTGATGGTGATGAGTACCCATTCCACTGATGCTCAGGGCCAGACGTGCCTGACGGTCACCTCGCACGGCTCGGTGCAGGGGCTCGATCACGGGGCATCCTGTGCGTTCCTGGGAATTCCATTTGCCGCGCCTCCCGTCGCAGGGCTTCGGTGGAAGGCGCCTCAACCCGTGTCGCCCTGGACTCCGAATCTGCTGTCCGCGACGACGGCGCCGCTCTCGTGCCCCCAGCTCAATGCCGTCACCGGAGTGACGATGGGCAATGAGGATTGTCTCAAGTTGAACGTCTGGACGCCGAACCCCTTACCGTCGTCCGGCGCGCCGGTGATCGTGTGGCTTCATCCCGGCGCCTTCGCCAATGCATCGGCTGGTTTCGCTCCACAAAACGGCGAGGTGCTTGCCGCGTCCACCGGCGCCGTGATTGTGGCTCCCAACTATCGTCTCGGTCCGTTCGGGTTCCTTGCACATGCAGCGCTCGCGACCGAAGAACGAGGGGTGGCTGGCAATTACGGGCTCCTCGATCAACGCGCGGCGCTCGTCTGGGTCCGTGACCACATCTCCGCGTTTGGTGGCGATCCGAACAACGTGACGCTAGGCGGTCAGTCCGCGGGCGCACACAGTGTCGGTCTGCACCTCGTGTCGCCAGCAAGTCTGGGCCTGTTCCACCGCGCCATCATGCAGAGTGGCTCCGCGTCGTTTCGCTGGCGGAGTATGTCCGATGGGCAGGCACAAGCCGCAGAGTTTGCGGCCGCGCTGGGCTGTACGAGTGCGGATTCGACGGCAGTTTTGGTATGTCTGCGAGGCAAGAGTCGCGAACAAGTGCTACTCGCCACGCCGCCTCCCTTGTTCGAACAGTTGTCTGAGACAGGCCGTACTCAATGGACGCCCGTCGTCGACGGTGTGGAGATTCCCGATCAGCCGCGTCACCTGTTTGAAGCCGGCGCCTTCAGTCACGTCCCAGTGATCCTCGGTGCCAATCGCGACGAAGGATGGACGTTTGTGAACCGCAGCTTTCCCTCGGCCGTGACGGCCGATCAGTATGCGGCGGCCCTCGACTCGGAATTCGGCGCGGACGCCAGCGCCGTCATGGCCACCTATCCGGCCGATGCGTTCGCGTCGCCTAAAGACGCGCTTGCCGCCGCCGTTGGTGATGCCGAGTATGTCTGCGAAGCGAGACGGGTGGCTCGGCTGATCGAAATGACCGGGACTCCGGTGTTCGTCTATCTGTTTGGTCACGAGGTTGCACCCGTGGCCGGCAATCGAGTCGTACATGGACTCGAGGTGAACTTCGTGTTCGGCAACAATTACGCTCCGCCGCTCTTCCCGAATTACGCGCTCGGCCAGGCGGACCTGGAACTCGCGCACACCATCGCTGGTTACTGGACGCGCTTTGCGATGACTGGGAGTCCGAACACCGACGACCCGACGATCGTGCACTGGCCGGCAGTGACCCGGCCACAAGGTGGAGGGCGCGGCGTCGACAAGTATCTCACGCTGCAACGGCCGGTTCAGCAAGCGAACCGTCTCAGCGAATCACAGTGCGATTTCTGGGAGCCGTACTACTTTCGATCGATCAGCGGAGCCGTGCCAGCCGCCGCGAATTAGCGCGATACGTCGTAGGGCACGTCCTGTGGACGTGCCTGAGCGGCCGGTCCGAAAGGACGGGCCCTACGACTACACGATCACCAGTTCGGCCATTTCCAGCCGTCGGCCGGCCGCCTCACAGACTTGAAGTTCAGAATGCGGTTCGTCTCGAACTCCCGATGCGGATTCCCTGTGACGATGATGTGTTCACCCGTCTTTAGAGTGTCCTGCTGGATACCCCTCCTTTGAAGCGAAAAGGGTGCCTGCCACTCGAAGATGTAAAGGTGTCCCTCATCGTCCTTGACCTTGAGCAGTGAGTGAGGCGCAACCCATTCCAACTCGTCGAGGACACCCTGCACTTCGACGAGGCGATCGCGCTGGTAGGCCGAATAGGAATGATGTGCCGAGAGAGAGACGCCGGTGAACAGAGCCGCGGTGACGGTGAGAGCGACGAGGCGTGTCATGGTCTGGCTCCTCTTTCCGGGGCAGGCGCGCACTGCAGCAGGATGTCGCTCTGCTGCCCGATGCAGGGTGCGGGACGATAGAACGTCAGCATGCGTCCGCAGACGATGACGCTGACCCAGGCAGTCAGCGAAATCGCGGCGACGACCTTGGCGCGCAGCGGCGGATTGAGCGACGGGCTCGCACCAAAAACCTGGCGGTAGCTAGAGAGGTAGAACGTGGCGGCATTCAGGCCGCCTATGGTGATGAACAGAAACTTGAGATGAAACGACGGGTTGTAGATGTACTGATCCGGCTCGGTCAGCAGAAACATCATGCCGCTCGAGGCATTGATCACGAAGCCGAGGATGCCGAACGGAATCAGCCGGTGCATCGCCGCGATTGGCACGCGCTTGGCCACGCCGAGCAGACGCAGATCGAACGCACCGATACAGCCGATCAGCAAGCACAAGCCGAGGAAGTGAATGCTCTCGACGATAGGCCACGCCCATGCCGTGCGCATCAGATTCGCCACCGGCGAGTGGGCGATGATGTTTGTGACGAGCCAGATCTGGAGAGCGTGCAGCATCAGCTCAACGCCGTCAGTCGGTGATAGGTGTAGGCGAGAAAGCGGCCGGCGGTAATTGCGCCAACCCAGCACACCAGCGAAACGATCGCGAGCCGCTGTACGAGCGGCGACTGCGCACGTTGGTCGCCAGCGTCATCGAAGACGCGCCGGCCGATGCGCCTGAACAACCAGAGCCCCGCGCCGATCAGCAGCAGCTTCAGATAGAACACGGGGTTGGTCAGTGCCTTGGTCGGGTAGCCGATCAGGAGCAGCACTCCGGAGACCGCGTTCAGCCAGAAGCCGGCCCACACGACCGGCACGAAGCGGCGCATCTCGGCGATTCGCACCGCTGGTGCGACGCCGAGAATTCGCAGATCGAGCGCCAGGCAGATGCCGACGGCGAATCCCATCCCGATGGCATGAAGGGCGAGGATGCCTGGAAAGGCGAACATCGACTCCGAGCCCACGATCCACTGGCTGAGCGCGGTCGATTCGAGCCAGATGAGGAACGGATCGATATTCACGTGGGCAGAGGATGCGGCAGCGATATTACCGGATTGTTACGAGAAAGACCGATCCAAAGGACCGGCCCTGCGAGGTCACTTCGATCCCGACTGGAGATTCTTGAGGACCTCGGCGTACTTAGCGTCGTAGGCGTTCAGCACGTCCGGGCCGGGAGGTTCGGCCGCCGGACCGAGGATGTGCGGCGGTGCGTTGCGATCCTTGAAGCGCGGCCAGGTTGGCAAGCCCTTGCCGTTCGGATCGCCGGTGCGCGCGAAGTTCACCCAATACGACGACATCTGATCCGCCATCGCGCGATCCTTCTCCGAAGCCATCGCCAGCTTCGGCGACGTCGAGTCGGGGTACACGCGCGGCGCCCAGAGGTTATTGAGTGCGTAAACGACTTCTGCGGCGTGGGTGGCTTGGAGATCGCGAGCACCCGGTTCGATCGGTCCCTCGTGTGTGAAGAAGTACCAGTAGGCGCGCTTGCCGATCGCGGTCTGCCGCTCGTTGAACAGACGCATCGCCCACATCATCGTGTCGCGGAAGGCGACATTGCCCCCGAGCGCAGTGTGCTCGTCCTTGTTCGAGCCGGCCATCACGTCCACGGCGTTCTGTTTGCCGTTCGCGAAGGTGATCGACAAATCCTCGGGAACGATCCAGCCGTCAATGATCATGCCGGAGCCGCGCAGTGTCTTGACCACTTCCTCGGTGGACCGTGCCCGCAGTTCGGCGAGCGGTGGCAGCGACGGTGGGGGCGGTGGGGGAGTTGCCGGCTGCGCCGAGGGCGCGTCGCCACGACCGCGGCCACCACGTCCTGCGATGGGCAACTGTGCGCGTTCGGCCTGCGCACGATCTGTCATCGGGCCCATGCCGAGTCCCATCCACGCGCCGCTCTCGCTGATCGCGCGCTGGAACAGACCCTTCGCCACTGGCGACCCGACGAGACCGCCAACCATCGCAGCTCCAGCAGATTCACCGAAGATGGTGACGTTGGTCGGATCACCGCCGAACGTCGCGATGTTGGCCTTCACCCACTGCAGCGCCGCGATGCTGTCGGCGAGCGCCTGGTTGCCCGAGGCATTTCGTCCGGATTCCTTCGTCAGCTCGGGATGCGTGAAGAACCCGAACGCGCCGAGACGATAGTTGAACGTGACCAGGACGCCGCCCTTCTTGGCGAGGGCCTCGCCGTCGTTATGCGGGCTCGATCCGCCGCCCTCGCTGTAGGCGCCGCCAAAGATCCACACCATGACCGGCTGTCTGTCGCGCGGGTTGTTCGCCGACGTCCACACATTCAGGTACAGACAGTCTTCGCTGATCTTTGGGGAGTCAGGCAGGTCGGTCGTCACGTTGTTCGGCATGCGGTTCGGCTGCGATGGCTGCACGCAGACGTTGCCGAACTGATCGGCCTTGCGAACGTCATCCCACTTAGCGACTGGCTGCGGCTCTTTCCAGCGCAGATCGCCGACCGGTGGCGCGCCGAACGGAATCCCCTTGAAGGCGCGCACGCCCGACTTCAGCGTGACACCAGACAGCTTGCCGGAGGCGGTTGCGACCGGGTCAGAGATCGCGGCAGGCGCGGTAACGGAGTAAGCGGCAACGATCGTGGCGGTGATGGCGAGTGTAAGGCTCGTCTTTTTCATGTGTGCCTACTTGCTCTGGCCGCTCTCTGACTGTGCGTTGGCTCGTTCCTTGCGGGACGAGGTGATGTAATCGCGAATCGTGCGATTGCCTTCGTGGCAGTTGTACTCCCACCACTCGTAGCTGTTATTGAGACGGAGCGGATAACGGATGGTGTAGGGCTGCACCATGACCACCGGATCCTCGATCTTCATCTCGTAGAGAATCGTGGTGTCATTCAGCCGCGTGAACCGCTCCGTCGTCGTCATCTGATCGCTGACGGGGAAGCGATTACCGGCAGGCGATCCGAAGACGCCGATATTCGTACCCGACGGACCCTCCTTGTAATTCGTCGTCGTGACGACGAGCGTGTTGCCCTCCCATCGGCCTCGCGGTTCGCCCATGTAGGCCTTGAAGACTGGCTTGAGTGGTTGCCGACCGTCCGTATAGACGATGCGATCCTCGTGGATCATTTCGAGGCTCAGCACGACCATGCCCGGCGCCTGGAAAATCTCGATGCCGTTGTTGTAGCGATACGGCATCATCGATGAAGGCATGCCGCGCGTGATGCAGCGGTCCCAACTGTCGAAGTCCTCCGGCTTGTCCCAAATCTGCCCGGTCTCTCCGGCGGCCGCCCAACTGCTCTTCATGAGTGCCGATCGACGCTTGCCCTCGGGCGTGAGCTCCGGAAGCTTGCCGTTCGGCGGATCGACAATCATCGATGTCTGCCGCTCTGGAAAGGTCGGGTCCGTCACGCCGCCCTGCAATGCCGCGCCGAAATCGCCTTTCGCCAGCGCCTGCGTGGCGTTGTCACCCGTTTTGCGAATTCCGAGGGCGCGCTCGACTTCGGCGGTGTAGACCGCCTCGCTCTTGAACAGCGGAATGTTGTTGGGATCGCACGGCGGTGCCGCGGTTGCTGCAGGCGCCGGCGCAGGAGCACCACCTCTGCCGGGGCCACCGGCACGCGGACATGACCGGACGAGGTTCAGGCCGTGCGCAATGGGCCAGATGCCGGTGAGATCGGGGTCACCCCACGCCGTCCTCGGATGGACCCAACCCTTTGGCGTCTCGATGAAATGATTGGCCTCGCTCGGTGCCACACCGGGCGATTGTGCACGCACGGTGACGACGAACACCGCGGCTGCGCCGGTCAAAATCAACAAGGATTTTGCGGCATGAATTATGGATGACATGGCGACAATTCTAACAGGCTACGAAGCCTTCTTCTCGATCCGGCCTGACATCTGGCCGATGACTTTGCCGTGTTGCCACGTGCCTGAGTACGTGTCGCCGTAGAAGAACAGCCGCACCGTGAACGCGCCGACGCCGGGGATCTCCGTGTCGGTCATCATGATCATCGGCGTGTCGCCAACGAATCGCATCGGGATGACGATCGGGATTCGACCTTTCACGCCGCAACACTCCATGCCGGCGTTGAAGCGCCACAGATTCTCTCCGACCTTCTCGATGCTGCTGATGTCGTAGCGATCGATGCGCGGCCCGCCGCGGCCCTCTGCGTTCCGCGTCTCACGCCCGAAGACGGTGAACGTACCAACGAGACTCACGTCGCGCATCCGCTCGGTGAACTGCCGCTCGATGTCGGTCAGCAACGCGGTATCGTAGGCGGCGCCGACGCGGACGAAGCCGACAATCCAGCCGCCGGCGAATGCGAGCAGCAGCAGCACCGCGATCGCCATGAATCCGAACGTGCGTCGTATCAATCCCATGACTCCACCTTCATCGAGGCCGATCCGGCTCAGGATCCGTATACTAAGCCAATGAGTCGAACGGCTGTGCTTGTTGTTGCGTGCCTCGGGTCCGCGAAGGGCAAAGGCGGTATCGAAGAAGTCCGCAGGCCGCTGGTGGCGGCCGCAAAGCCGCTGCGAGACGACCAGCTACGCGTCGTCGAGCGCTTCACGTTGGATCCGAAGACGATGCGCGGAGTACACCGAAGGATCCGATCTTACTGAAAGGAAAGTACAGCGGTTCAGACGTGACTCAAGTGGCTGATGCGCCGTACACGACAGGGGCGACAGATGCGTCGCCCTTCGGCGAGGCGACGCACGCGGGCACCCGCTACTCCTGTATGCGGTTGAGCGTGATCTGGATGCGCTTGCGATACTTGACCGGCACGCCATCGATGCGTGCCGGACGGTAGCGCCAATTCTTGGCGGCGGTCAACAGCAGGCGGTTGTAGAGCGCCTCGACCCCTTCCAGCATCATCGCTGATTCGACGGCGCCCGTCGTATCGATCACGACCTCGAGCACACCCGAGCGATCGAACGTCACGCGTCCGGGATATTGTGGAAGGTCCTGCCGCACCGTCTCCGGAGGCAGGACGTTGCCGTTGTCCTGCGAGTAGATGATCGGCTCGCGCGGCGCCGCGACCGGCGGTGGCGGTGCCTGTTGCACCGCCATTGGCACCACCGGCACGGGTGGCGGCGTCAGAGCGCGAACCGTGAGATCGTTGAAGCCTGATGCGAGCACACGGAGATCGGCGAGCGGCGGCTGCTTGGCCGCGACCGTGATATCGGGATCGGAGAGCGCCAGCAGAACCTGCGTGAAGCCGTCGGAGGCAATCTTCATGTCGCCTTTATCGAAGGCGGCCTTGGCGATGACGTATCGTTCCTGGATGAGGGCGGGGAGCAGTCGTTTGCGCGCGTCGCTGAAGATGGTACGGAGTCGCGGCGGCACTTCATCCATATTCGGGTGGTAGAGCGGGTCGCGCGACACCATCGTTTCGATCGCCTTGTTGGCCTCATCGTTGTTGCCGATCGCCACGAGACACAGTGTCCGGTACAGGTCGATGGACTGGCGATCCTGCGGCGAGGGACTGGCCGACAGCAGCGTATTCAGCATCGTCAACGCGCTGCGGTAGTCGGCGGACGCGTAGAGCTGACGAGCGTTGGCCAACGACTCCTGGGCGGCACTCGGGGTCAACGCTGCCAGGGTCATCGCCAGCGTCAACATGGCTATGACCGGATGCGTGTGTCGCATTATTTCGACCTCAGATCGACGCCAACCTTCAATGGCTCACCAACGCTGACCGTCACCGACATCCGGCGTTCACCGAGATCGGGGTGACGGAAGACGACTTCGTGCGAACCGATCGGCACGTTGAAATTGCCAATCGGGGTCTCGCCGACACGGTTGTTGTCGACGAATACTTCAGCCCAGGGAATCGCGTTGATGGCCATCGAGCCGCGTGGCCATTGAGGCCGCAGCGTGACCGTCTGCCCGGCCGTGACCTGTACGGTTCGCCGCTCGCGATAGCCCAGCGGCGTATTGACGAACTCGAGATCATGACGTCCGACTGGCAGCATGATGCGTTCGAGCTCAGTGCTGCCGATGACGCGGCCATCCTCGAGGACCTGCACGTCTGCGGGCGCGTCGAGACGGATCCAGCCTGCGGCGCTGGCTTTGTTCGGGGCGCTGCCCAGAGAGACGACCAATGACGCGGTCCGTCCGTCCTCGATGATCACGCGTTCGGTCTGGGTGCCCACGTCGTTCTGCATGAGCACGGTATGTGTGCCGGGCGCCAGATCGGGAACGCTGACCGGCGATCGTCCGACGTAATTGCCATCGACAGTCACTGCGGCGCCGAGCGGTTCGGTGCGCACGAGCAATTCGCCGGTCGCTGCGGCCGCGGCGGCGCGGGCGAACTCAAAGTACTGCGACACCTGACCGCCCGCAGCTAGCGTGATCGGAACACGGCGGCGCTCGGTATCGGTCCTTAATTCGATCACATGTTCGCCTGGCGGTAGTTCGATGCCGAGCGGCGTGACCCCGTGCGGCTGGCCGTCGACGAATACGGCGATTCCCGCCGGGGACGTGCCCACCGACACGGTGCCGCTCGTGGGTGTCCCGCCGCCGCGGAACCACAAGAATGCTGCAATCGCACCGACCAGCAGCACGACGCCAGCAGCCGCGGCGATAAGCTGATAACGGCGCCTCATGACGACCGGCGTCGCACCGCGACGCTCTTCGGCATAACTGGGGATCGGGCCGATGACATCGGGAGGAGTCGTATCGACCTCTGGCTCGCTCACAGGGACGTCAGGCGTGATATCCACTGCGTGAGCAGGTTCCGGTACGGGCGCCGGCTCCGGTGCCGGTTCGGTTTCAGCAACCGTGGCGGTGCGTACCGGTTCGGCCGGGGGCGGTGGTGCCTCCACTGTTTGTTCAGGCTTCTCGAGCGTCGGTGAGGTGCTCGTTCGTCGTGACGGATAACGGGCGAGGAACGCCTTCATGGCCTCGAGCCGTGGTCCGAGATCTGGCTCAACTGACGCGTCGGTCGCCGCATAGCGCGCGAGATAGACGTGCAGCGCGCCCAGTTCGACGACAGAGTTCTCGGCGCCGAACGCTTCGTCCAGCCCTATTCGTGCGTCGGTTGGCGATGCGAACGACTCCCATTGATCGAGCTGCAACGCCTGCATCAGCCAGTCGCGGACGCTCTCTGGAAGCGGCTCGACGGCTCCTGAAACGGTCCGCATGGTCGCGGTGTGTATGAGATCAGTGAGCCGCTCGGGGTAATCCTCCGGCGTCAGCGGACGGCCAAGGATCAATGCCAGGGCAACCGCGCCGATCTGCGTGACGTCGGTGCGCCCATCGAAAACCGGCGTCCCCACGGTGCCGGGCAGGGCAACCGCCAGCTCGCGCCAATAGCGCGCGCGTGTATGGCCCAATTGCTCGAGTGCCGCCCCGAGCACGTATTCGACGACGGTGAGACGCCCCGTCGGCGTGACAACGAGCCGCTCGGGAGCGATGGCACCGTTGCCGACGTCGGGTGCGGTTCCGTGCAGCACCGCGGCAGCCGAGACCAGCTGACGCACGAGACTGCGAACCGCATTGAGATCCAACGGAATTCCGCGCTTCTGCGTCTCGGCGAGCATGGTCGACAGCCGAATGCCGGCGACATAGTCCGAGGTCACGAGCAACGCCGATGTCCGGCGATCGAGCTCGATCGATCGGACCCGTCCGTACGATTCGTGCCGGAACCCGGCGAGTCGAGCGGTGCGTTCGCGCAGAGCGAAATCGAAGGACGACACCGAACTGAGTACGGAACTCAGTTTCAGAACTTCGAGCGGCTCGCTGACGGTGCCGACGGCGTACCGCCGCTCACCGAGGCCATCCTCGAAGGTCAGTTGTGTCGGTTGTGGTGAAGAGACAGGTATCCCTGCTACTGCGGCGTCCATAATGTTCTTTCTGGTTGTGGGCCGCTCTGCCAACTGCGTGCCTATGCTACCACTTCGTGAGCCGAAGTTTTGCTCGAATGATATCCGGCGAGTGTCCGAAAACATGTCGGACCCTTCGTGTAGATTCTGTCGTGCAGCTCATCCGTACGCACGAGCTGCCTCTTGATGGTGTATCCGAGTGAGTCACCTGTCATGACCTACGAATTGCCCGCGATCGGCAAACCACCCGACGCTGCACCGCTCGAGAAGATTGCGGTTGAAGAGCACTTCGATGCGCTCGGCGGCCTTCGCGCGTCGCCCGTCGGCGCCCAGTCCAGCAGTGACGATGATCTGCAATCGCTGGTGAAGACGATGGACTACAACGCCGGCTGGATGACGAGCGTCAACCAACGGCTGCGGGACTTCGGCCCGGATCGACTAGCTGGCATGGACGCGAGCGGTATCAGCGTGGCGATCCTCTCGCACACTGTCCCGGGCGTTCAGGGCATCGTTGATCCCGTCGCCGCGGCGACAGCGGCGCGTGAAATCAATGATCGTCTGGCCTCGGAGGTCAGTAATCAGCCGACCCGCTACGCCGGATTCGCCAGTATCGCGCTGCAGGATCCGAAGACCGCGCCGTTCGAGCTGGAACGCGCGGTCACTCGGCTCGGACTGAAGGGCGCGATGATCAACGGTTACACGAACACGCGGGACCCGCAGCGGGTCGAGTATCTCGACGATCCCAGGTTCCTGCCGTTCTGGGAGGCGGCTGCGTCGCTTGGCGCGCCGATCTATCTGCATCCGCGTCCTGCCCTGGATCAGCGGATCTACGAAGGGCACAGCGAACTGATCGGGGCGACATGGGGCTTTGCCCCGGAAGCGGCGACACACGCCCTGCGGTTGATTTACAGCGGCCTATTCGACCGGTTTCCGACGCTGACCGTTATCCTCGGTCACCTTGGCGAGACGCTGCCGTACTTTTCGTGGCGCATTCAGCACTGCTTCGAATACAACCCCTCGGACAAGCGGGTGCAGCGCCGGCTCCAGGACTATCTCTGCGACAACTTCTACGTCTCGACGAGCGGGATCTTCAGCGACCAGGCACTGATCGGCGCGATGCTGACCATCGGGGCAGACCGCATCCTGTTCGCGTGTGATTATCCGTATGAGGTGATGGAGCCGGCCGCGCGGTGGATCGAGCGCGCCGCGATCAGTGAAGGAGATAGAAAAAAAATAGCCGCCGGCAACGCGCGGCGGCTATTCAGGATCGTCTAGCGGCGAGGTATGCCTCGCCCCGAGACCGTCACTGGCCGGTGTCGCACGCTTCGGTAATACAGATCGACTCGAGCGTGCGGCCCATCGGCGGCGCCTCGAATCCCGCCTGCTTCATCAGCTTGCGCAACAGCTCGCCGGTCTCGGGGTGCCCGATGGCCGACTGCACGCCGACGCGCACCAGACCGTCGGCATAGTCCACTGGCTGCCACGTGTGCACGGCCAGCTTGCCGCCGCGGTTATCGGTATTGCCGTAATCCCTGACCTCCACACGCGCGCCGTGATCGAACAGGAGCTGCACCACATCCGACCGGCCTTTATGGGCGGCGCCGTGCATGGCCGTTCGGCCCGTATCGGCCTGCAGATTCACGTCGAGGCCGAGATCGATCAGCATCTTCACCGCTTCGAATGTCGCCTTCGGCGACCACTCGTAGGTGATGCCCTCGACCCAGCCGATGCCGGCCGCCACGTGCAGCGGGCTGACGTTGAGCATGGTGTTGATCTTCGGATCCGCGCCGCGTGAGAGCAGCAGCTTCATCAGCTCGACGTCGCCTGACTGCGCCGCACGCAGGAACGCGGTGGCGCCGTTCTCATCGAGCCACTGGTTGGTGAAGACCGTGCGCGTCTCGGTGCTGTCCTTCAGGCGCGCATTGACGTTGGCACCCTTGTCGAGCAGCAGCTTGATGAACTCGAGGTGGTCCATGTCGCCGCGGCGAACTGGGTAGTCGCCGCTTTCGATGTTGCGATTGTCGGTGGCGAGATAGAGCGGTACCCATCCGCCCTTGTTGGCGAGATTCGGATCCGCGCCGTGCTCGAGCAGATACGCGCCGAGCTTGTAGTAGCGGTTCTGCGTGGCGACGAGGAGCGGGCTCCATCCGTAGTTCGACGTCTGGTTGATGTCGGCACCAGCGGCGAGCAGCACCTTGACGGACTCAATATCATTGGCGCGCGCCGCGTAGATAAGCGGCGTCAGAGCACCGCCGTCGTTCGGTGCCTGTCTGCCTCGAACGAATCCAAAAGCCGCGGCCGCGTCGTCCTGCTGGTCGTCGCCGGCTGCGCCGGTCGGAGTGCCCGCCCCGCCGCGCCCGCCGCCTGCGGCATTGGCTCCACGCCCGCCATTCCGTCCAGCGCGTCCGGCGTTGTTGCCGGCGACATCCGTGTCCCGGAGGATCTGCGAGACAGGATTGCCAGCGGCGAGGGCTGCGCCCTGTGCCGCGACAGCCTTGCGCGGATCGTTCGCCTTACCGAGTGCCGGACCGCGGCCACGAGGCGCCGGATTCGACTTCGCCGTGATGTCGGCGCCACGATCGATGAGCAGCTTCACGGCTGCGGCATGACCTTCGTCAGCCGCCCACATCAGCGCCGTGGTTCCTCGCTGCGTATCCTTGGCGTTGATATCGGCGCCGTTGTCGAGCAACGTCTTGATCGCCTCGACATTGCCGGTGCGCGCCGCGATCATCAACGGCGTGCGTCCGAGCGGCAGCTTCTCGTTTGGGTCGGCGCCCGCTTCGAGCAACGCGGCGACGATCGAGGGGTCGCCGGCAATGCCGGCCAGCCAGAGCGGCGTCGAGCCTTCGCGGTTGGCGGCTTTGGGATTGGCGCCGGCACGCACGAGCAGCCCGACCATTTCCTTGTCGCCGCGATAGACGGCCCAGTGCAACGCAGTCGCGCCGTCGTTCTGCGGTGCGTTCACGTCGGCCTTCGACGCAATCAGCTTCTGCACGGCGGCCTTGTCGCCGCGCATCGCTGCGTCAGCGACATCGCTCTTCCCGGCAGCGCTCGACGTCATCACGAGCCCGACCACGGCGATCAACCCTGCACATGCCAGGGCATGCGCCTTCTTGGGAGTTGGGCGTTGGGAGTGGTTGGGCGTTGGGCGTTGAGCCTTGGGCGTTATCACAACGCCTCCAGGCGGCCAGTGCTGTCGCCGATCGTGTCCTGGTGAATGTCGAACTTGTCCAGGACGCTCAGGAGCAGATTGCCGGTGGGCACCGTCTTGGTCGGATACACCAGGTGCCGTCCGCCCTTCACTCTTCCATTGGCCCCGCCGATGACCACGTGCGGCACGTCGTAGTGAACGTGCTGGTTGGAGTTGCCCATATTGCTGCCGTAGAGCACCAGCGAGTGATCGAGAAGCGTGCCGTCGCCTTCCTGCTTCTTCGAGAGATTCTCGACAAGGTGCGCCAGCATCTTCACGTGGTACTGGTTGATCTTCGCGAGCTCGCCGATCTGCCGCGGGTTCTCGCCATGATGCGACACGCCGTGGAATCCAGCCGTCGGTGCCGCGCTTTCCGGATAGGTGCGGCCGGTGAGGTCGCGCGCGAAGAGCAGCGTGCCGACGCGCGTGATGTCGGCCTGGAAGGCGAGCGCGAGCAGGTCGAACTGGATCTTGATGTGCTCGTCGAAGGTCTGCGGCACTCCGGTCGGCGTGAAGTCCTCGGGCGCCACCGTTGACGCTTTCATCGCGATCTGCAGACGACGTTCGATCTCGCGGACGTTGGTGGTGTAGTCGTCGAGCCGCTGGCGATCCGACGTGCTGACCCTGGTGCGCATGCGGGACAGACTGCCGCTCAGCGAGTCGAGGATGCTGGCGTCGCGCTTGCGGCGCGCCGCGCGCTCTTCAATCGTACTGCCGTCGCCGAACATGCGCTCGAACACCACCTGCGGATTGAGCTCCATTGGCAGCGGCGAGGTCGGCGAGGCCCACGAGATCGTATTCGTGTACGTGCAGCTGTAGCCCTCGCCGCAGTTGCTGGAGTTCGCGCCGGGATCTTCAACGGCGAGCTGCAGCGACGGGATCAGCGACTCGGTGCCGATCTTCTGCGCGATGAGTTGGTCGATTGTCGTGCCGTTGTAGACGTCAGCGCCGGCAGTCTTCTTCGGCTTGTTCGCGCTCATGAACGCCGCCGCGACCCAGTGGTCGGCGCCAGTCACACCCGGAGGCGGCTCGGCCGACCGCGAGTGCAAGCCGCTCAGGATGACCGTCTGATTCCGGAACGGCTCGAGGTATTTCCAGTTGAACGGCAACTCGGCGGGAAGCGCGCCCTCTTTCTCGGGGACCCAGTAGCCCGGCGCCATGCCGTGCGGCACGAAGCAGCCGACGAACCGTTGTTTCGGTGCTGCGGCCGTCTGCGCCAGCAGCGTCGCCGCCGGAACCATCGCGTCGAGCAGTGGGAGAGCCAGCGTGGCACCCGCGCCACGAAGAACCGTTCGCCGTGAGATGTGCTTCTTGGTCAGGAACATGAGGCCTCTGTTAACGCGTCGCGCGCTGCTCGGTGGGTCCCGTGGTCTTCATATTCATCTGGAACGCCGGGCTCTTCACGATGCCAAAAACAACCGAGGAGAACCGGAACTTGCTGGTTTCCACGTCTTTCACGATCGATCGGACGAGCGGCATATCGCCATATTCAACGCCCCGTCCGAGCCCGTAGGTCAGGAGTTTCTCAGTGACGACGCGCGCGAACTGGCCCTGATACTTCACCATCGCATCACGCAGGCTGTCCACGCCGTTCAACTTTGTGCCGTCCACGAGCACGCCGGATGCATCGACCGGGTGTCCCTCGTCGAGCGTGCGCCACGCGCCGGTCGCGTCGAAGTTTTCGAGCGCCAGACCCATGGGTTCGAAACTTCTGTGGCAGGTCGCGCACGCGGCCGCGGTATGGTGCACCTCGAGAATCTGCCGCATCGTTGGCGTCTTCACGTTGCCGGCCGCGTCAGTGGCCGCAATCTTCAACGACGTGTCGACACCGGGAGGCGGCTGCGGCGGCTCGATGCCGAGGAACGTGGTCAGGAACCACTTGCCGCGCATCACTGGCGACGTGCGCGCAGCCGACGATGTCGCGGTCAGCATGGCGCCCTTGCCGAGCAGGCCACGCCGCATCTGCAGCTCCGGTGGAAGCGTCACGCGGCGGAACTGCGGACCGTAGATGTTGGGAATCCCGTAGTGCTTGGCGAGACGCTCGTTGACGAAGGTGTAGTCCGCCGTCAGTAGGTCGAGGATGCTGCGATCCTCGCTGACGATGCTCGAGAAGAACAGCTCGACCTCGCGCTCGAAGGCCGCGCGCAGATTGTCATCGAAGTCCGGGAAGATGTTGACGATCGGCTCGCTCGTTTTCAGCGAACGCACGCCCAGCCACTGACCGGTGAAGTTCGAGATCAGCTCCACGGCGCGCGGATCCTTGAGCATTCGTTGCACTTGCTGCTCGAGTACCGCCGGCGTGCGCAGCTTGCCCGAAGCCGCCAGATCAATCAGCTGGTCGTCGGGAATGCTGCTCCACAAGAAGAAGGAGAGTCGCGACGCGAGCGCGAGATCGCTGATGCGATACGGCTTGCCGGCCACCGCAGTCGTCGGCTCCGGCTCACCGCGGTAGACGAACTCGACGTCGGCGAGAATCCGTTGCAGCGCCGCCTGGACGCCGTCGTCGAACGTGCCCTCTTCACTGCGGCCGGCACGATAGAACTCCATCAAGGCGTCCATGTCCGCGGCCGTCGTTGGACGCCGGAACGCCCGCTTCGCGAGTGTTGACACAATCGTACGGGCGCAACGCTCTTCTTCGCGCACGGTTGCGCCTGCGCGCGGCTGGCACGTGAAGATCTTGCGTCGGCTCGCCGTATCGGCCGCACCCTTCGCGTCGAACGGACCCTCGATCGTCACCTGCCCGACGTGCGGATAGAACTGAAAGCCGGGAATTTCCCCCGGCGTGTTCATCGTGCGCAGGAACGGGCGATTCAACTCAGTGCCCGGAAGGTCGTTGGTCTGAATGAACGTGACGCCAACGGTGTGCAGACCAGCCTTCACCGGAATCTTCGGCGTTGCCCGGCCGACGCCGGTGGTTCCCTTGATCTCCTTGTCCCAGTCGAACAGCTTTACGCGCTCGCCGTCGATCGTGATCTCGAGCTGCTCGCCGGTGATCTGACCGAGCACGGCAGTGAAGTATCCCGTCACGCCCTTCACGCGGAACGTGTACTCGCCGTCAGCGGGGAACTGGTGCTTGATCAGAATCCCGCCACGCGTGCCGAACGGTAGGCCCTCGATGTGATAGTTCTGCGCCGTGTCCGCCGGTACCTCGTAAACCTCCTGGCGCGACGCGTTGATGTCACCGATCGCGAGCCGGCTGATCTTGCCCGCAGCCGAGAGATAGGCCTCCATCAATGCCGGCGATGTCGTCAGCGCCGCGGCAATGTTGTCGAAGCCGCGCGTCGAATCGTCCGATGGCAAGAATTTGGTGGCATCAACCTCGAGCCCCAGCAGATCCCGGATCGCGTTGGCATATTCAGTTCGATTGAGACGATGGAGACCGGGCGCCGGCAGGTGTGTGACCGCCTTCGCGTCCAGTTCGCCTTCCATCCATCGAATCATCGACTCCATCGTCGCGTCGTTGGGACGAGGCAGTCCGGTCGGCGGCATCTGTACAGCGCGAAGCTTGCGGACGATTCGTTCGCCGAGCTCGGCGTGGTCGCCAAATGTCGAGAGATCCAGCTGGGCCTGTTCGAGCACCAACCCGCCGGTTTTCATGCGCGCGTTGTGGCAGGTGAGACAGTACTGATCGAGCAGCTTGCGCACCGCCGCCTGATCCAGACCCGGCGACGGGGAAGTGACCGCCGCAATCGTTCGGGGCTGCGGGGCGGACTGGGCTCGGGCGGCCGGCGGTGCGGCAGGCTTCGGTGACGGCGTTGGCCCCGATTGGGCCGCAATCAACGCCACAGACCAGACCGCCAGACATCCGCCGACCATTAGTCTCGAATTCACAGATCTCCCCCGTAGATTGATTGTCGCGGCTGCGCCAATAGAGTCAAGGTCCTTTCTTAGGGGGTCAATACGCCACTACGGCCGCGATCCGTTTCGCGTGCAGCTGCGTTAAGTTGCTGAAATGGTGAGAGAAACAACGGCCGCGGACGGACAGCCGGATTTCTGGCAGTATGTCGTGCTGTGAAAGGATCCAGCATGCGGCTTCCTGGAATCATTGCGGTAACCCTGATCGTGGCGGTGGCACCTCTTGCGACCGCCCAGGAATGGACGACCTATACAAACCGGCTCGACCGGTTCGAAGTGAATTTCCCGGGCCAGCCAAAGGTGGACGAAATCAAATGGCCGTCCGAATATGGGGCGGTCTTTCCGGGCCGGGTGTACTCGCTCGAGCAGAACGGCAGCCGCTACTCGGTGGCGGTCATCGACTACACCGACGCCGAGCGCATCCACGCGGCGCGGACCAATCACACCGAAGCCGATAACCTGCCGATCTACTGGCAGGTGGATGTGCAGGCGTCGATCGCCTACGCCGCGACGAAGTTCCGGCAGAGGCCCGGCGTGAAGGTCACCTACGACGCGTTCCACTACATCGACCTGGTCTCGGGTCATCAGCTGCAGATGACGAACCCGGATCAATCCCGCACCTTCGTCGGCATCTATCTGCACGAGAGCCGCCTGTACATCCTGGAGGCCACGGTCCCGGCAAAGGCACCGCAGCCAGGCTTGTTTCAGCAGTCGCTCAGCTTCCTCGACGCTGCAGGAAAGAAAGTGCGATATCCGACGATCTACTACAACCGGCTGACGCCGATTAAAAACGCGTTCGGACCGGAGCAGCCGCGATGAGCGCCGTCACATGGAGGGCGCGTCTTGCAGTGTGCACGCGCCGGGTCCGAAGCAGAGGACCCGCCCTACTCCTGCTCTTCGGCCTTCTCACGGTGCGCATCGATGGCCACCACTCGCACGGCAACTACAACATGACCGAGTACACGACCCTCACAGGAGTCGTGAAGGAAGTGCACTGGATCAATCCGCACACCTGGATTTACCTCGAGGTAAAGGACGACAAAGGCGAGCCGATGATGTGGGCGCTCGAAGGTGCCAGCGTCATCCAGATCGAGCGACGCGGGTGGACGAAAGACATGATCAAGGTCGGCTCGACGATCGGCGTGCGCTGTCATCAGCTGCGCGACGGCAGCAGCGGATGCCTGCTTGGCTTCATCACGCTCGCGGGCGCGGCCGAGAAGATGTTTGACTGATCCCGACTACATCATCGTTGGCGCTGGATCCTCTGGCTGCGCACTCGTTCATCGTCTATCGGTCGATTCTTCAATTCGGATTCTCGTGCTCGAAGCCGGTGTGTCGGGTGAGCACGACCCGCGCGTCCTCGCAGCGGGCTGCTGGGTGTCCCTCATGGGTTCGTCGTACGACTGGGGTTTCGTCACCGAGCCCGAGGCATATCTCGCTGGACGACGCATTGCGGTGCCTCGCGGCAAGGCCTACGGCGGCTCCAGCGCGATCAACGCGATGGTGCACATTCGCGGCAGCCGCTCGTGTTTCGACGGCTGGCGTGCGTGCGGCAATCCTGGCTGGGGCTACGACGAGCTGACGCCGTTCTTCGCGCGCGATCGGCAGCTCGCGATTGTTCAGGGCGACGATCCACACGAGAGCCACCAGGCATTCCTGCGCGCTGCTGGCGAACTGGGATTCGGCGTCAATCCGCGGCACAACTTCAACGGTCCAGACCCGCAGGGCGTTGCCGGATTCTTCCCGAAAAACATCCTTGATGGGCGACGGCACAGCACCGCTGCCGCATTCCTCGCGCCGGCGCTTCAGCGGCCGAACGTTGACGTCCGGTCACCGGTGCACGTCACGCGCCTCCTGCTCGATGGGCACCGCGCCGTCGGCATCGAGTATCTTCGCGACGGCCGCCGCGAGGAGGTTCGTGCGCAGCGGGAAGTCGTGGTGTGTGCGGGCGCGATCGGCACGCCGACGCTGTTGATGCGTTCCGGCATTGGCCCTGCCGCGGATCTGCAGGCGCACGGCGTTCCCGTCGTCGTGGATCTGCCCGGCGTTGGAGCCAATCTGCAGGACCACTTGAAGCTCTCGGTTCGGTGGAAGAGCAAGACCACCCTGCCTGGTTCGAATGTGGTCGCGGGCCTGTTTACCTCGTCATCGCGTGAAGAGGGCGACCTGCAGGTGATCGTCGGTCGCGGCCTCGATCAGGCTGATGACTTCGTCACGATCACTGTCTCGCATCTCAAGCCTCGATCGCACGGCGCGGTGACGTTGGCGGCGGCTGATCCCGACGCCGTACCGCGCATTCGCATGAACTATCTGAGCGATCCACATGATGTCGAGGTGCTGCTCGAAGGTGTCGCGCTCGCGCGGCGTCTCGGCGAGTCGCGCGCCTACGATCATCTGCGCGCCGAGGGGATCGAGCCGGGCGTGTCAATCCAGGACGTGGCACAGTTCGCGCGGCAGAAAGCCGACTCGATCTATCACGCCGCCGGCACGTGCCGCATGGGACCCGCATCGGATCGCGGAGCAGTGGTCGATGCCGAACTCCGACTGCACGGCATCGACGGTGTGCGTGTCGCCGACGCGTCGATCATGCCGGTGATCGTCAACGCTCCCACGCACGCGGCGTGCGTCATGATTGGGGAGAAATGCGCATCCGTCATCGCGCGATGATCGCGAGACATGCCCGTGCATCATCGCTCCCCAGAATCGCATCGAATGCGTTGTGCAAAGTTGTGAACGCGCTTCACTCCTGTGTAGCAACTTCTTCCTGATCATGGAGAAAGAGTACGCCGTGACTTGCGCGCGAATGTCGCGCGTGATTCGTGCGCCCGTGATGAACTCGTCGATCGTTTAGACAATCGACAACTCGACCACTACGGCCGTGTTGGTGTTCAACAGGGCATGCGACTTGCGATGAGTGACATCGAACACCTTCATGCTCAGTGCACATCTCCATGGCGAAGTCGTCACCGACCGCGCGAGGATCATCGACGGTTCTGCGGTGCGTCCGATCCGGACGGTGTGTGGGTGGTGTGCGAACTACGATCAACCAGAGGCAGTCCTGGTCGACGTACCGATCGACGATCGCGGGCTCTCGCACGGGATCTGTTCGGCCTGCCGCACCCTGCTGCGGTCCGACGCATGGTCAAACGCGCCGCGCGCAAACCACAGTCAAATGTGACTTGACGCGTGGCATCGTGCGCGGAGACGCGCTAGCATGCGCGCCATGACGCGCACATCCACGCTCGCCCTTGTCGTCTGCGGTCTCCTCGCCTGCGCGGTTGGCGTCTCAGGTCAGGGCCCGGAATGGCGCCCGGCAGATGCGACCGGTAGCGGGCAGACCCCGATCATGCCCGTTCAGCAGGAGCCGCATCATCGGCAGGTGTTTCAGCGTGGACCGCTCCGCATCCTCGATTTGCAGCTTCCTCCTGGCGACGTCTCCTGGTTTCACACTCACGAGTGGCCGGTCTACTACCTGACGACGTCGGACTCGCCAACCGTGAGTCAGAATCTCGGCGAAGAGTGGGGCGCGGGACGCCGCGGCCGTGGACCTGCGCCGGCCGCCAGTGGTGCACCGGCACCAGCTGCTGCGGCTCCGGCCGGAATCGCGCCTGGCGCGCGTGGACCGGTACGCGGCCGCCCCCATCTCATGAGCGATCTCAGTTACGCGGAGAAGCCGAACACGCACCGCATCCGCAATGACGGGCCCGGGCTGTTTCGCGCGATGGTCGTCGTCAACGAAACGGCCGGAGGCGATGAGACCGTGACCGAGGAGCAGGCTGGATTCACTGACAAGCCGATCTCGAGCAACAAGTGGTTCCGCGCGTATCGCATCGCCCTGGCTCCGGGCGAGAAGTCACCGTCGCATCAGCACAAGGCGCCGGTGGTCATTTTTCAGGATACGACTGGCAAGGGGCTCGGCATCGGCGGGATGACGTTCGAGTTCAACGAGCCTGGGCAGTGGGCGTATTTCGATCCCGGCGATCGCCATCAGATCACCAACACCGGTGACAGCCGCATCGAGCTGATCGAAGTTGAAGTGCGGCGAAGATAGGGCGCCCGGCCGTGAGCCGCATTTCCGCTGTCTTGCACCTTTCATTACGATTGGGGCAATGCTCGGCAGATCCTGGTTTCTGGTCGCGGAGATTTTAGTCGCATGCGCGATGACGCATGGCGTCCAGGCAGCGCCTGCCGCGGCCGCGGCCGAACTTCAGAACCGGACCACCCAGGCCTTCGACCGCTATGTCCGTCTCACCGAAGCCCGCCTCAACGGCAATGTCCCTTTCCTGTGGATCGATGGTCTGCCCGAGGCCAGGCGGCGTGAAGCACTCGACGCTGTGCGGCGAAACGAACTCTCGATCGAGCGGCTCGAGACGAAGGACAACGGCCGCGACATCGATGCGCCGGGCGGCATGATCCATCACTGGGTCGGGACCGCGTTCGTTCCGGGCGCAACCATCGCCCAGGCCTTGTCGGTACTGCAGAATTACAACGAGCACCATCGCATCTATGCGCCGACGGTTGCCGCTTCGAAGTTGCAGTCGCGTGACGGCGATCGCTTCACGTTCTTCCTTCGCTTCGTCATGAAGAAGGTGATCACCGTCGTGGTCAATACCGACCACGAGGCAGTGTTCCGCAAGCCAGCCGCTGATCGTGCCGAAGGCTGGATCCACAGCACGCGCATCGCCGAGGTCGAGAACCCGGGCACACCGACTGAGCGCGAGAAGCCTGTCGGCAACGACGGCGGATATCTGTGGCGGCTGAACACGTACTGGCGCCTGCTCGCGCGGGACGGCGGACTCTATATTCACTGCGAGTCAGTGTCGCTGTCACGAGGAATCCCGACCGGGTTTGGCTGGATCGTCGGTCCGTTCGTCACCAGCATTCCTCGCGAGTCGCTGACCTTCACGCTCGATACGACACGCCGGCAACTCGAGCGCGGCGCGCGGTAATCGAGTGGCCAGGAAGCCCGCCCGGGCGAATCTGCGCGGCGCTGACGCCGACGTCCTGCAGATCGTCGCGCTGCAGTCGCACGACGTGAACCGCATTCGGCGGGTGCTCGATCCGCGTAATCCAATTCGTGCGTCGATCGTTCCTCATGTGATCCCGCTGCTCGGCGAGCGCGCCGTTGCCGGGACCGCGATGCAGGCGTTGCAACTCGTTGCCGAGGGGCATTGCGGTACGCTCCTCGACGCGCTGCTCGATCCGACGCGAACGCCGGTCGTGCGGCGGCGCCTGGCCAGAGTGCTATCGGTGTGCCGATCGCAGGTTGTCGCCGATGGACTGCTGATGGCCGTCGAGGATTCGTTGCCGGACGTCAGAGCACAGTCGGCACGCTCCCTGTTTCGAATCCGCCGCCGTTATGCTGATGTCCGGATTGATGCGGAACGCCTGCTCGATCTGATGCGAACCGAGCTGGCGCGGAGCGAGCCCGACCTGCGGCACGTCTTCACGCTGCTGTCGTTTGTGTTGCCAGTTCAACCGCTGCGGGCGGCGTATCGAGGGCTGCGCGGGGACGATCCGCGTGCCCGCGGAACGGCGCTCGAATACCTGCACGGCGTCCTGCCGAAGGAAATTCGCGGCGCGTTGTTGGGGAGATTTATGTAGTGTCCGGCTTCAGCCGGACAAAGCCATTAACCCACGCTGACCGCCTGGCCGAGGCACATACGGCCTGGTCGGGGCGGTCAGTGGAGAGCGGCTCGCACCGTATGCCGGGCAAAACCGCCACCTTGGTTCGTAGCAAACGTAGTGCCGTCACGGAACTACACGATTTCTCCTGTCTTTTTAAAATCGGCCGTCAACGGCGTGTCGCAAGGCAGCCAGGCCTGTGACTTCCGTGGTGGCGGCGAGAGACTTCTGTGTGTAGCTTTCGCCTCCGCGGCGTAGGGTCGAACGTTCCTACTCCCGCCTGTGAGAACATTCAGGGGTTGACGTTCGTCGTAGGCAGGTGGCCCGCCGGCTCTAATTCAAACTCACAATGGGGGATGTTCGATGAAGAAGGTGTTCGTGGTTCTGGTGGGACTGCTGCTGCTCGCCGCGCCAGCCTTTGCGGCAGACGTTGACGGGAAATGGGCTGGGACGGTCAGCACGCCCATGGGTGATCTTCCCGTCCAGTATGAATTCAAGGCTGACGGGACGTCGCTGACCGGCACGACGCTTGGTTTCGACGGCGGATCGGTCCCCATCAAGAACGGCAAGGTGGACGGCGACAAGATCTCGTTCACGGTGACGTTCGACTTCGGTGGCATGACAGTGGACCTCTCGTATACCGGTGTCGTCTCGGCCAGCGAAATCAAGATGACCGGTGACTTCATGGGCATGCCATTCGAGTTCACGGTCAAAAAGGCATGAGGCAGCTTCATACGGCCGGTCCTCTCGGACCGGCCGTCATCGCCGTCGCGTTTCTGTGGGCTGCACCGCTTGCCCAGCAGGTGGGCAAGCATCCGGTCAGCGGACGTGTCTACGCCCAGACGATGGGCGTGCAGGGCGCGTCGTGGCTGGACCGCCCCGAGCGAGACCGGGAAGAGGATCCTGATCTCGCGATTCGTCTGCTGCGAATTCAGAAGGGCGCGTCGGTCGCCGACATCGGAGCGGGCTCAGGCAATATCAGCATTCGTCTCGCGAAGCAGGTCGGCCCGATGGGGAAGGTCTACGCTAACGACATCCAGCCCGGGATGTTGGAGATCCTCCAGAAGAACGTCGGCAAGGCCAAGCTCACGAATGTCGTGTCGGTGCTGGGCGCGATTGACGATCCAAAACTGCCGGCGGAGTCGATCGATCTCGCGATCATGGTGGACGTTTACCACGAGTTCTCCGAGCCGCAGAAGATGCTGCAGCGCCTGCGCGAAGCGATCAAGCCGGGCGGCCGCCTCGTGTTGCTCGAATATCGCGCCGAGGATCCCGACGTGCCAATCCTGCGCGAGCACAAGATGACCAAGGCGCAGGTGAAGCTCGAGGTCGAGCACGAGGGCTTCAAGCAGTCGCGAGTCTTCGACGACCTGCCCTGGCAGCATCTATTCGTGTTCACGCGCCCGTAGTCGGGTCCACAAAGCAGACCCGGCCTACATCTGTCCTTCCCAACGAGCAGCTGTAGGGCGGATCTTGCTCTCTCGACCCGCCTAGAAAACGTCAACGGCGAATCATCGGATAGACGTGCCGCCGCTCCTCGTCAGGCAGATCCGCGGGTGCTGGCGGCGACAGCATGATCACAGTGGGGAACGACTGCGTCTGCCCGCCCTCGAAATCCCGCGCCCACTCCTTGTGGTTGTAGACACAGACCGGCAGGCAGATCGAGCAGTAGGAATGCTTCGCGAAGTAGGGAAAGCAGCGACCGGTATCCACGACGTAGCGGTCGTAGCCGAGATGATCCTTGCCCGCTTCCGGACTGCGCTCGTCAGGGATCGCACCAGGCGGACAGTACTTCCGGCAGGCGCGGCAGGTATCGCAGAACCTGGCGATGCCGGCATCGATCGGGT
>Ga0126304_10000015_pt1 | contig 38330 bp, 32 predicted proteins | sample Plot25_FD_92538 | JGI IMG/M metagenome (GOLD analysis project Ga0126304, IMG submission 92538) | Serpentine soil microbial communities from UC McLaughlin Reserve, CA, USA - Plot25 | ecosystem: Environmental > Terrestrial > Soil > Grasslands | place: USA: UC McLaughlin Reserve, Lake County... | reverse complement strand
CTCACGCATCGCGGCGAGCTCGCGACACGGTTGATCGCCCACGGCTGGTCTGGCGAGACGCGCGCCGCGATCGTCTGCGGCGCGTCCACGGCCGATGAATGGACGTGGACCGGGCGGCTCGCCGACGTGGAATCTGTTGCACCGCCGGAGGGCATTCCCGGGGTCGTCGTTGTCGGGCAAGTGGTTCAAGTCCGTGACGCGTTGGCTACGTACGGAGTGTCCGGCTTTAGCCGGACTGCCGGTCCGCCGAAGCTTTATGCGAAGGCGGAAGGCGGACACTACGTGAGGAGCGAGGGCGAGGCGGACGAGGTGAAGTATGGCCGGAGTTGATGCGAACACGATGGGGCGCGCGCGTCTCGACTTTGCCGACGAGCGCGACATCGACGAATTCGTCGATGTGCTCGGCAAATACGAGCGCGGCGAGATCTCGCCGGACGACTGGCGTCGATTCAGGCTCGTGCGCGGCACGTACGGGCAGCGCCAGGACGGCGTGCAGATGCTGCGGATCAAGGTCCCGCAGGGCATTGTCACGTCCTCGCAGATGCGGGCGCTGGCCGGTGTGGCGGCGCGGCATTCTCGTGGCTTCTGTCACGTCACCACGAGGCAGAACATCCAGTATCACTTCGTCAAGCTCGACGTCGTCGAAGAGGTGATGCGCACGCTCGCCGACGAAGGGTTGACGACGCGCGAGGCGTGCGGCAACTCGGTGCGCAACATCACGGGCTGTCCGTATGCCGGGACGTCCGAGACAGAGATCTTCGACGTCACTCCGTACGCCGAGGCGATGACGCGCTACTTCCTGAGGCATCCGCTCGCGGCGAAGCTGCCGCGCAAGTTCAAGATCGCGTTCGAAGGGTGCAGCGAAGATCACGCGGTCGCGTCGATCAACGACATCGGTTGGCGCGCGCGCGTCGTCGACGGCAGGCGCGGATTCCGCGTGACGGTTGCCGGCGGCACGTCGATCCTGCCGGTGACCGGGTACGTGCTCTATGACTTCATGCCGGTCGAAGAGATGTTCAACGTTGCCGAGGCGGTGGTGCGTGTGTTCCACCGGTTCGGTGATTACGAACACAAATCGAGGAATCGTCTGAAGTTCACGATCAGAGCGCTGACCTGGGACGGGTTCCGTCAGCGGTACGATGATGCGCTGGCTGAATTCAAGCAATCGGGCGGTGCGTCGCTGCCGTTCGACCCGCAATCGCCCCCCAGATCGGAGCAAGCGCCCGACTGGGCACCCGCGCTGCCTCCGACATTGCAGGCCGTTGCCGCGGCAGCGAGCACGCCGGTGAATGGCCCAGGCATTATGCCCGGCAGCGTCCGACTCGCGGCGCTGCCCGACAGCTATCTGCGGTGGATGCGCAGCAACGTCAGCAAGCAGCGGCAGCCCGGCTACTGCCACGTGACCGTTCGCTTGCCACTCGGCGACTTCACGTCGGGTCAGATGCGCGTGCTTGCGGATCTCGCCGAAGCATATGGTGATGGATCGATGCGTCTGACTGTCGATCAGAACGTGCTGTATCGATGGGTGAAGACGTCATCGGTCGAGCCCTTCTATCAACGACTCGCCGCCGCGGGGCTTTCGGCGCCTGACGCCGGCACGCTTGGCGACGTCGTGAGCTGCCCCGGTGCGGAGAGCTGCCGTCTGGCCGTGACCCAGTCGCGCGGTCTCGGCCGCGTGCTGACCGAGTTCCTGAGCAGGCGCACCGATCTTGTGGATATGGTGCCGTCGGGTCACATCAAGATCAGTGGCTGCCCGAACGGCTGCGGTCAGCATCACATCGGATCGATTGGTTTCCAGGGCAGCGTGCGCAAGGTCGGCAGCCGCGCGGTGCCACAGTACTTCGTGCTGGTCGGCGGCGGCGCCACGGACGAGGGTGTCGCGCACTTCGGCAAGGTCGTCTCGAAAGTGCCAGTGCATCGCCTCGTCGATGCAGTCGATCGTCTGCTTGGCCTTTACACCGACAAGAGAGAGGGCGAGGAGGAGCTCGGTGCGTTCTTCCGCCGCATTCCGCCGGCGATGGCCACCGATGTCCTCAAGGACCTCGCGCTGCTGTTGCCGAACGAGACGACCGATGAGGACTTCGTGGATCTCGGCGAGACCCAGGCGTTTGCCCCTGAAGTGATGGACGGAGAGTGCTCCGCCTAGTCGCTGCTCTCGTCTGTGTCGCCCTCACAGGTGTCGGTTCTGCACAAGAGCCGCCACCTGTCTCCCTGCATTCGTCCGCTCGTGAATCTGTCGATTCGTCATTCACTGCCGGGGTCACCGACGTGGCGTCGCTGCAGAAGGCCGTCGACACGCGCCTGTCGAGTGCGCAACGGCTGTTGACCGAGTTCACCGCACTCAAAGCGCCGCGGACGATCGCCAACACCCTCGAACCCTACGACGAGCTTCGCGAAGAAATCCGCACGGCCAGCGGACTCGCGGGGATCATGGCCGCGCTGCATCCGGACGAGGCAATGCGGAAGGCGGGCGACGATCTCGAGCGCAAAGCCGATGCACTCGAAGCCGAGATTTCGCTGCGGCCGGACGTGTTTCGCGCGTTACAGGAGATACGGCTCGACGGCGCTGATGCGGAATCGCGCTACTACGTCGAGCGCACGATTCGCGAGCTGCGACGGCTCGGCGTCGATCGCCCTGAGATCACACGGGCACGGCTGAAGGGACTGCGCGACGATCTGACGGTGCTGATGGCCGAGTACCTGCGCAACATCCGTGAGCGCGGCCACCGGTTCACTGTCGCCAGCGCGAAGGATCTCGACGGACTGCCGACTGACTTCGTCGCGCGGCACAAGCCCGATGCGTCAGGCGCGATCACGCTCACCAGCGACATCGTCGACGCCCGGCCGGTGCTGACCTACGCGACCAGCGAGGACCTCCGCAAGCGGATGTACATCGAGTCGAACACCGTGGCGCATCCGGAGAACGTGGCGGTGCTGGCCAAGATGCTGACGGTGCGCGCGGAGATGGCCCGGCTGCTCGGCTACCCGACGTGGGCGAGCTACGACATGGCGTCGCGGATGTCGGGCGACGTGAAGACCGTCTCGGCATTCATCGATCGGGTCGTCGCGGCGGCGAGCCGGAAGGCAGCCGTTGAGTACGACGAGTTGGTGAAGATCAAGCGTCAGGCGGTACCGGGCAGCAGCTTGGACGTGTGGGACCGGCCGTTCTACGCCGAACGGATCCGCCGCCAGAGCTATACCTTCGATTCACAGACCGTACGACCGTACTTCGCAGCGAATCGTGTGCTCCAGGGCGTGCTCGACGTTACGAGCCGAATTTTCGCGGTGACGTATCGGCCGGCGTCCGGTGTGCAGGCGTGGCATCCATCGGTGCGCGTCTACGAGATGCTCGACGGGGATCAATTGGTCGGGCGCGTGTATCTCGATCTCTATCCGCGCGCCGGGAAATCCTCCAATGCTTTCACGAGCACTGTGCGTCAAGGCGCCGCGAACAAGCACATTCCGGAAGCGATCCTGGTAGCCAGTTTGTCGGGTGGACGCGCTGACGACCCCGGCCTCATGACTCACGACGAGGTCCGTACGCTCTTTCACGAGTTCGGCCACGTCGTACATCGTCTCGTCGGCGGCCATCGCGCCTGGTACGGCATGAGCAGCACGCACCTCGAGCGCGATTTTGTCGAAGCGCCGTCGCAGATGCTCGAGGAATGGATCTGGGATCCGGCCACGCTGGCCACGTTCGCAACGCACTACCAGACCGGTGAGCCTATTCCCGCCCGGCTCGTGACCCAGATGCGGCGCGCCAGCGAATTCGGGCAGGGCCTCGACGTGCGCGGGCAGATGGTGTTGGCGCGCGTGTCGTTGTCGCTGCACGATCGCGACCCGAAGCGCGTGAACGCGGCGGCGTTGTTCAAGGAAATTCACAACCGCTACCTCCCGTACTCACACGTGGACGGCACGTATCGCGAATTGGGGTTCACGCATCTGGCCAACCCGGGATATGCCAGCGCCTACTACACCTACATGTGGTCGCTCGTGATCGCGAAGGACCTGCTCACCGGTTTCGACAAGAGCAATCTCTCGGTACCGGGCGCCGCCCGCCGGTACCGCGACGCCGTCTTTGCGCCCGGCAGCTCGAAACCCGCGGCGACGCTGGTGCGCGATTTCCTTGGTCGTCCCTTCAATGCGAACGCGTGGGAGGAATGGTTGAACCGCGAGACGCCCGCCGGTACCAACTGATGCTGAGGCGTGCGCTCTGCGCTGTACTCGTCGCGGCCCCGGTCGTCCTGGCCGCCCAGAACTCAGGCCCGGACTGGCCGCAGTTCAGAGGACCGAATCGTGATGGCGCTGTCGCATCATTTGCCGAGCCAAAGGCATGGCCCGAGCGACTGACGCAGCGATGGAAGGTAGAGGTCGGCGAGGGACACGCCACACCCGTTCTCGTCGGCGGACGCATCTACACCTTCACACGCCAGGGCGTAAACGAGGTGATGCAGGCGCTCGACGCGGCGACCGGTAAAGCCGTCTGGCAGACGCGCTATGCGGCGCCAATCACGGTGAACCCCGCCGCGCAAGCGCATGGACCTGGTCCGAAGGCGACCCCGACATTCGCCAATGGCCATCTCTACACGCTCGGTATGGGCGGCATCGTCTCGGCATTCGATGCGGCCAGCGGTAAGCAGCTGTGGCAGAAGCCGGCTGGAAAAACCCTGCCGCTCTATGGCACGTCCGCGTCACCGCTGGTCGATCGCGGGCTGGTGATCGTGCACGTCGGTGGACACGATCAGGGCGCGCTCACCGCATTCGATGCAAACACCGGGGAGGTGAAGTGGTCGTGGACCGGCGATGGACCGTCGTATGCGTCCCCGCTTGCTGCTGACGTCGATGGCGTCCATCAGATCATCACGCTCACTCAGGACAACGTCATTGGCGTGTCCACCGAGGGCCGCCTGCTGTGGCGCCGTCCGTTCAAGACCGAGTACACGCAGAACATCGTCACCCCGCTGGTCCTCGGCAACACCGTGATCATTGCCGGCTATCAGGAACCGACGGCAGCGTTCAGGCTGGTGAAGAAAGGCGATCAGTGGACGACCGAGAACGCCTGGCAGAACGATGGCGTCTCGCTGTACATGTCGAACGCCGTGATGATTGGCGACACCCTGTTCGGGCTCTCGCACCGCAATCGCGGGCAGTACTTCCTGCTCGACATGAAGAACGGCAAGACCTTATGGACCGGCATGCCGCGCCAAGGTGAGAACGCGGCGATTGTTCACGCCGGCGCTCTCGTCTTCGCGCTCGAAGACGATGCGGAGCTTGTCGTCGGACGTGTGAATGCGTCGGCATTTCAGGAGCTGAAGCGATACACCGTCGCCAACTCCGCCACGTGGGCGCAGCCCGTCATCTCTGGGAATCGCGTGTTCGTGAAGGACGTGTCGAGCTTGGCGATGTGGGCGCTCAATTGAGCGCGACGCTGAACTGACGAGCATCGTCAGCTGAGGATCGGGAGCCACAACTCGACGACTGCTGGCTAGGGTCAATCGGCCACGCTCGACAATAACCAGCTCCGTCGCCAACGTCGCCACTACCTCGACAGAGTGAGCCGGATCTCGCTGCTCCGGAAATACATAACCGTAACTGGCTGAGTAAATTCAAGCAGGCCTTTACATCGACGTTACTGCGTCCGACTTTTGCATTGGTCTTGTCTCGAGGAGACGAGTCATGGAGACGAACGACCGACGGCTGAGCCGGTTGAGTGATTTTCAGATGAAGGTGATGCTCACCGTCCTTTTGGTCGCGACCTGCGCGGTGTTCTTGGTCAACCTTTTTCAGTGACGAAATCGATATCACGCCACGCGTGCGATATCCAATCACAGCGTTCTCACTTTGAGGACCGCGGCGAATGTGCCATGCCTGGCGCATACATGTGCGCAGGGCGTGAATGAAAGGCGGCGAACGAGTGCCGTGTTACTAGGCTTCCGCCGCGCTGATCGCGATAGCCAGTGAGGGTCGCTCGTCGCTCCACTCGTGGCAGCACGAACGGCACACCATGAGGATCACCACAATATCCCTACGGCCGGGCACCGTAGAGACACGCCGAGCAAGGCCAAAGCCCTGCCCGCACGCGGGGCACTTGCGTTCGACGTTCATTGATGGAGTTGCCCGAGGGTTAATCCGAGCGCACTGATATTACTCTTACATTTTGATGCGGATCAAGATCACGCGTACTGTCCGACTGCGGATGAGTGTAAAAGGAATGATTTCTGCACCAACTGACTCTGAGCGATGAATGAACAGCTGAGGAAAGGGATACCCATGAAGCTGACCATTTATGGCGCGGTGGTGCTGTTGGCGGTCGGCACGACCCTGAGCGCCGCGCAGGACACAACCGTCAAGTCGCGGACGAAGATCGAAGGCGATGAAGCGCAGGTTGTGAGCATGACGGGATGTCTGCGTCAGGACGCTCAGACCGGCGCGTACATGCTCGTCGGCAGCGTTGACGCCGTCGGCGAGAAGGTCACCAACGACGCAAAGGCGAAGGTCGATCGCGACAAGCACGACACCACGGTCACCGCTGAGACGCGAGCGAAGGGCGACAACGGAGACAAGCGCGATCAGGCAGCTGCCGGCGTGATGTCCACCTATGTGTTGGCGCCCGGAAGTGTGAACCTCACGCCGCACGTCGGCCAGCGTGTGCAGGTTGCGGCGGCGACCGTGAAGCCAGGGCACAAGGATGCAGACGTAACGGTGAAGGACGAGACCAAGGTCGATCCGGAGCACGGTCGCGACCGCACGTCGCGGGAGAAGACCAAGGTCGAGATCGATCGGGCCCCGTTAGGCCAATACACCGTTGTGTCAGTGAAACCGCTCGGCGGCTCCTGCGCCGCGCATTAGATCGGTAGGCAGGCGGGTCTAAAGACCCGCCTCTACGAGGCGATCGGTTCCCAGGCGAGCGCGACGATCCTCACGTCCACGCCGCCTCGCTTGGGTTTGATCTCGATCGTTTCGACGGCGACGCTGCCCGGTGCCGCACTTTCGAGCGCCGCCACTTCCTGCTGCAGTTCAGCCTCCAGCGCGCCCAGCTCCGCCTGCGCCTCGTCGAGGCGTGCTTGAGCCTTCGCAACGTCCTCAGTCTCCTTGGCCGAACGGCCGACCCCTCGCGCCGCCGTCGTCGCCCGCCCGAGCGTGGACAGCGACACCGCCCGGCGTCCCAACAATGCGCCGAGCATCGTCGTCCCGAAAGAAATCGCAGTTTGCACTTTCTGCTGTGACGCCTGCTGCTGTTCCTTGCCCAGCGCGTCTTCCGCTTTTCGCGCCTTCTCCTGCAGACGCGCCAGCTTCGGTGCGTACCGCTCCCGAAGTTGCTCGACCGCCGCGTCGCGCATCTCGCGGCCAGCGTGCTGAATGCGTACCCGAAAATCTCGTTCGGATTCTCCAGGCTTCGAGACGAGTTTCATCGACGGCACCGCATAGATCTTGAGCGGCGTGCGAGCCAGCCACTGCTCGAAGTCCTTGGTCCACGCGGCGTATCGCTTCTTGTCGAGCGCCGCTGGCGGAAGCGGCTGATGCGGCGCCGCCGCGCTTGCCGACGGCGGCTTGAGTGTCTCGGGCGAATGCGGCGTTTCCTCGGCATGCTCCCAATCGACAGGGATCGGGCCGTTGGTGAATGGGACGATGGCCTGAACGGCTCGCGTCACATCGATGTCCCGCTTCGTGTCGGCGTACTGCACGCGGGCCGCGCCGTAGAGCACAGGTGCGTATTTCGCGGGGCTGTCACCTTCGGTCGGCAGCACGTACTCCTCGATCCCGGCGGGAACGACGGGCTTTACGGTCGATGCGGGAGACGAGGCGGCTACCGATGCCGGAACCGACGGTGGTGTCGGCGCTGTGCTCGTCGCCGACGCGCGCGTGAATCGTCGCAGCTCATCGCGTCCCATGGGCCCGCGCAGATACGACAACGCCCATCGGGTCTCGAACGCAATCGGGGCCTGCTCGTGCACGTTGTGCATCAGGAACACGCGAGCCTTGAGCGATGACAGCGCGCGATCGATCGTGTGCCGATCGAGTCCCGACGATACGCCATCGAGACCATCGAGCATCCGGGCTTTGTCGCGCTCGGTCTGCAGCTTGCCGAGAAACCACGTCCCGGCATTCGAGAGCGCCTTGTAATCGAGATCGACCGGGTTCTGTGTCGCGAGGACCAGGCCCACGCCAAACGCGCGCGCCTGCTTCAGCAGCGTGAGCAGTGGCAGCTTGGACGAGGGATTCGCGACCGGCGGGAGGTAACCAAACACTTCGTCCATGTAGACGAGTGCGCGCAGCGAGCTCGTGCCGCTCTGCCGGCGCGTCCATCGCAACACGGCATTGAGCACCAACGACACCACCAGCATCCGTTGCGCATCGTCGAGGTGCGCGACGGAGATGACGGCGATTCGCGGCCTGCCAGCGGGAGTAAACAGCAACGACGCCGCGTCGAGCGGGTCGCCAGCGCTCCACGCATCGAACCCCGGCGCCGCCAGCACGCTGTTGAACCGCAGCGCCAGCTCCTGACGGTCGCGCGCCGGGAAGAACGTCTCGAGGTCGAGCACACCGATGCTGTCGAAAGAGGGACGCTGAATCTGCTGCACGAGCCAGCGCAGATCGGCAGGCGCATTGGGCGGACGGTTCGACAGGATCGCGGAGACGAGTGCCTGCTCTCGGCTGTGCGGCGGTACATTGTCGAGCCCGGCCAGGCCAAGCAGGCTTGCGGCGGTGGTCGCGATGTCCGATTGCGCCTCCTCGCCCGACTCGGCGGCCGCTGGTCCGAGCGAACCCAGAATGGCGAGTGGAGTGCCGATGCGGCTGCCCGGCGTGTAGACGGTCACATCGGCCGCGGCTTTCAGCTTCGCGATGCGCGCGCCGTCCTGATTCCACTCTGCGAGCCCGGCCTTCCAGCGTTGCGCCGTTTCGGCCGCATATGCGTCAACGGTCGTGTCGTGACGCTGCGCGTCGCCGGCATCAATCCACGGCGCGAAGTCTGATGCGGCGAGATTGGGGAAGGTCAGGAGGAGATTTCCGAGGTCGCCTTTCGGATCGATGGCCAGGACCGGAATGCCGTCGATCGCCGCTTCCTCGATAAGCGTGATCCCGAGGCCGGTCTTGCCACTGCCGGTCATGCCGACGATGACTGCGTGGGTCAGCAGATCGCGGGAGTCGTAGAGGAGGAGGTCGTCGCGGCGTTTACCTGCGTCGAGATCGTGTTGTTTGCCGAGATAGAAGAGTCCGAGCTTCTCGTAATCCGCAGCTGACATCTACGCCATTATGGTGCCGGACGCAGATCCTCGAGCAATTCGCAGGTGCGCGTCAGGGCCGAGCCGTCCTTCAGATGCGCCGCGTACTTTGCGCACGCGGACGCGACAGCGGGATCGGTCAGCAGCGTATTGAGCAGCGGCGCGACTTTTTCGCCCGAGAACTCCGAAGGCGCGACCCACTTCGCGACGCCGAGACGAAGCAGACGCATCGTGTTATCCGGCTGATCGAACCCCATCGGCATTGTCAATTGCGCGACCCCGGCCGCCAGTGCCTGTGCCAACGTGCCAATGCCTCCATGATGGACCAGTGCCGCGCTGCGGGGCAGCAGCCGCGACAGCGGCGCGTAGCTTTCGTGGTGCACTGTTGCCGGGACGGCGGGCAGATGTTCGGTAAACCGTGTCAGCAGCAGTGCCCGCCGGTTGAGACGTGCGGCAGCGTCCACAGCGCCGCGAAAGAACGACGCGGCATTCTGGTTGGCCGATCCTGCCGTGAAGACGATTGGGGCCGGACCCCGATCGAGGAACTCGAGCAGCGACGGCGACAGCTGCTGGTGGTCGGACTCGTCGTACTGCGGGAATCCTGTCAGTCGCAGCTGCGGAGGCCAATCGGGTTGTGGCGGAGCAAACCAATCCGGAAAAAGAGCAATCACGCGCTGCGGCGAGTGCAGCCAGTGACGGAAGACGCGTGACACCGGTTGCAATCCCAGCTCCTGCCGAAACGCATTCAGCCGCGGAACGATGAGCGGATCGCTCAGGAAGCGATCCGCGGCCCACCAGAACGAGCGTTTGATCCAACGCGGTGCCCGCGTCAGATCGCGTCCGGGTGCAATCGCCGGCTGTTCGAAGTCCGATCGAAAGATCGATGGCGCCAGGTGCAGTGTCGCCGCCGGCACGCCGTGCTTCTCTTCGAACAGCCGGGTCCCGAAGCTCAGAGCATGCCCGACCAGCACCGTGCGCCCTGGTTCGTGCTGCTCCGCGACGCGGTCGTAACCAAGTCGCAGGTACGACGCCACCGAGCCCAATACGAGCTTCAGACCGCGGAATGAGTTCCACAAGTCAGGATGCTTGGACACTTGATCGAAGATCTCCGCCGAGACGGTCTCGCGAAAGCCCAGGCCCGCCCGTGTGACGGTCTGCTCGAACGGACCGGCCGTGACGATGACGACCTCGTGGCCGCGGGCGCGAAGCGCGCGTCCGAGGCCGATGAACGGATGAACGTCGCCGGCCGAACCAACCGGAGTCATCACAAACTTCATAAGTGAAAAGTCCAAACTGTAAAGTGCAAAGTGACTCTACACTTACTTAGCACTCTGCACTTTTCACGTCGGACTTGAGATGACTCAGCTTTCAACGATCGGCCAGATCGCGATGGTGGTGAAGAACCTGCCGCGCGCCGTCGCCTTCTATCGCGATGTGCTCGGCATGGAGTTTTTGTTTCAGGCACCACCGGCGCTCGCGTTTTTCGATTGTGGTGGCATTCGGCTGATGCTCGACGCTGCCGCAGAGAATGAATTCAACCATCCGGGTTCGATCCTCTACTTCAAAGTGGACGACATCAACGCCGTCTACGCCGATTTTCAGGGCAAGGGCGTGGATTTCCTCGGGGCACCGCACATGATCGCGAAGCTTCCCGATCACGAGCTGTGGATGGCGTTCTTCAGGGATGGCGAAGGCAACACGCTCGCGTTGATGCACGAAAAGCGGTGATAATTCCAGCGTGGCCAGATTCGAGACCCTGGACCCGGAAATTCGCGGGGTCCTCGGGAAAAAGGTCAGCGAACTGGGCCTGCGCGTCGAGGGTTCACCGGTCGAGGGATACGTCCGGCAGCTGTACAAGGAAATCGATCGGCGCGGCCTGAAACGCTTTCGTCCGGTCTGCTATCTGACCGACGAGTGGGGATGCCCGGACCAGCAGCCGGTGCTCGGCATCCCGTTCTACCTGGCTGATCCGAACCTGCAGAAGATCGAGAAGGCGGCCGACGCGCTCGAGAACGAGCGGCAGATCATGATGTACATGCGGCACGAGGCCGGTCATGTCTTCAACTACGCCTATCGCTTGTACACCACACCCGAATGGCGCGATTTGTTCGGCCCGTTCTTCCGTACGTATCGCGACGAATACCGTCCGATCCCATTCAGCAAGCACTTCGTCCGGCACATCGAAGGCTGGTACGCGCAGAAGCATCCCGACGAGGACTTTGCTGAGACGTTCGCCGTCTGGCTCACCCCGCGCAGTCCATGGCGGCGCCAATACAAAGGCTGGCCCGCCATGCGCAAGCTGCGCTACGTCGAGCGGGTGGCGCGCAGGCTCGCCGACGTCGAGCCGATCGTCAAGACCGGCGAGGTGGACGTCACGCCCGATGACATCAGCGTGACGGTCGAACAGTTCTACGAGCAGGCTGCACAGGAACAGCAGGCGCGTATCGACATCGCGCTCGACGCGCACCTCGGGCAGATCTTCCTCACGCGACGGCGCAAGGAAGCGAAGCCGGCGGCCGACATCGTGCGAAAGTACACTCCAGAGCTGGTCGAGAAGATCACATACTGGACCGGCGTCCGTCGTCCGATCGTGCGCGGACTGATCGAGTCGATCTGCCGGACCTGTGAACGCATGAAACTGTGGGGCGAGGTGGGCGAAGAGGCTCGCTACCTCGTCGAGGTCACCGCGCTGGCCACCACATTGGCGATGAACTTCCTCACCCGGGGTCAATTTGAACAACGCTGAACAACGCGCAATGCCGAATGCTCAATGCCGAATGCCCAAACAGGTCTTTCGTTCGCCATTTAGCATTGCGCATTGGGCATTGGGCATTGATCGAGTGCGATGAGCAGACTCAAGATCATCGTCTTGTACGACCGCGTGCTGGTAGACGAGACCGATGAACCGGCCGCGTCAAACGAGAAGTCGCCGGTTACCCGCACGCTGGACAAGAAGGAAGTCGAAGAAGAGGTTGCCGAGGCGCTCACCAAGCTCGGTCACGATCCGGCGATGCACGAGCTCGATGGCACGGCGAAGAGCCTGTTGTCGCTGGCTCGAATGGAATGCGACCTGGTATTCAACCTGACCGAGTCATTTGCCGACGACGACACGGCGGACTTCAAGATCGCGGGTTTTCTTGAACTGATTGGCAAGAAATACACCGGCTCAGGCACGCACGGCCTGATGATGGCGCAGGACAAAGCCCTGGCCAAGAAGATCTTCCAGTTTCACGGCGTTCACACGCCAGTCTTTGCGAAGTCCTACCGCGGCCGTCTCGATTTCTCCCACGACCTGCATTTCCCGGTTATCGTCAAGCCGGCGCGCGAGGACGGGTCGATCGGCATTGAGTTCAGCGCAGTGGTCAACTCGATCCGCGAACTGATGGAACGGATCGACTGGCTGCATGCCAATTTCGATTCGCCGGTGTTGATCGAGGAGTACGTCGAAGGCCGCGAGATGTACGTCGGCGTGATCGGCAACGATAAGCCTGAAGCCTTGCCAGTCGTGGAACTCGATCTATCGAAACTGCCGGACGGCACGCCGCGAATTGCCTCAGCGGAAGTGAAGTGGGGCAAAGGCACGAAAGCGTATCGCGATACGAAATCGGCGATCGCGACCGATCTTCCCGAAGAAGCGTTGGCCACGCTGCAGCAAACCGCAGTGGCTGCGTACCAGGCGCTCGAATTGCGCGACTACGGCCGCGTCGACATGAGGCTCCAGCCGAACGGGCGAGTCGCGGTGATCGAGGTCAATCCGAATCCCTGGCTTAGTTCGAAGGCGGAGTTCGCGATGGCGGCGAGGAAGTCGGGCCGCACCTACGTGCAACTGATCGAGGAGATTGTCGAGCTCGCAGTGGCGCGCGCCTGAAGACATTGATGACTTGTGATGTTTGATTAATGAGTCGTTGTTGATTCCTGATTATCGATTGACGCCGGTCCAGCCCGCGGCTACCCAATCACCCATCGACAATCCGTAAATCAACAACCAATCAAAGATCACCGATCAACAATGCCCTACCGGATCGTCCACAAGAACAACGTTCGTGCCGTGCCTGCGGCGTCGGTGAACGTATCCACGACGTCAGGTTCCCAATCACCAATCGGGTAGTTATGGGCGACGATGCGGGCCCCAGGGCGAAGCGTCTTCGTCAAGATCGGACGTAGCTTCACGTTCGATGCGGCCAGCAGGTATAGCGTCACGACGGTCGCGTCGGAGACGTCCACCGTCATCGCGTCCTGCACGCGAAATGTGACGAGCGATTCGATGCCAGCCTCCTTCGCGTTGGCCTGGGCACGCGCGACCAATACTGGATCGATGTCGATGCCGACGCCGCGTGCACCGAACACGCGTGCCGCCTCGATCACGATGCGTCCGTCACCACATCCCAGGTCATAGACCACATCTCGCGCTCCGACCTTCCCGAATGTGAGCATCCGTTGGACGACGTCCATGGGCGTCGGAGAGTAGGGGGCGAGGATGGCCGGCTGAGCCGTGAGCTGTACGACTGCGAACAGACTCATCAGCGCAGTCGTCACGCGAACGTGCATGAACGCGATTCTATTCAAGTCCTGACAATCGTGTGACTTACGTCCAATCTCACTGAGCCGTCCGGCATCCCGGTCCGGCTGCGGCGAACGGGCAGCGAGCGGGTCTGAAGTGCCGAAATCGGGCTTTTTTCGGGCAATTCCGTTGAAAGACTACACGCCGGTGCGGTATACTCATGGGTGCTGTTCCCAGCACAGGACCCGGTCCTACCATCAACCTTCGACGGGGGAAACGTGACATTCCAGCTCGGTGACAAGGTCATCTACCCGAACCATGGACTCGGCATCGTTGAACGTATCGAAGAGAAAACAATTCTTGGCACCACCTGCGGCTTCTTTCATTTGCGGATCGTGTCGAACGACACGACGGTGCTCGTGCCCGTCGCCAACGTCGATAACGTTGGTCTGCGGAAGGCCATCAGCGATGAAGAGGTCGAGCGTCTCTTCGGCCTTCTAAGTGATGGCCGCATCGACAACCATCAGAACTGGAAAGGGCGCTTCAAGGACAACTCGGACAAGATGCGCACCGGTTCGATCTACGACATGGCCGATGTCCTCAAGAGCCTCACGTTCCTGAGCAAGTCGAAGAGCCTCTCGTTCCGCGAGAAGCGGATGCTCGATCGGGCCAAGGCACTGATTATCTCGGAAGTCTCCGAGGTGATGCGCCAGAAGGCACCCGACGTCGAGTCCCGCGTCGACAGCGCGCTCGAGAAGTGCTTCATGGTGAAGGCCCGCAACCTGGCTCGCGCCACCGCGCGCGCGAAGGTGGCGAAGGTGGCCAAGCCGCCGGTGAAGGCACCCGTTGTGATCGCCGCCGCGACACGCCGGACGGCCGCGCGAGCCTCGTAGCCCCAGCTCGCATAGCGTATCCTGAACCTCCCGCCGTAGCCTGTGGGCGAAGGCGGACGCCCGGACGGATCGTCCGGGCGTTTTTCTGTACACAATCCATCATCGATGTTTGTCGTCCGCTCCGTGATCACGTACGTCGCGACCGTTGTGTACATTGCGGTCGCCGGCCCTATTGGCCTGTTCGTGGGTATCGTCCTGCGATCGACGGACGGTCTATATCGACTGGGTCACGGTGGCGTGCGGCTCGCCCTGGCGCTGGCCGGGATCCGCTGGAAGGTGGCCGGAGGTGAACACCTCCCACGACATGCCGCGGTCTACTGCTCGAACCACGAGAGCAACGTGGATCCGCCGGTGCTCTTCGAAGCCCTGCACCCGCGCATCAAGATTCTCTACAAGGCCGAACTGCGGAAGTTTCCAATCATGAAGACGGCGTTCGACGTTGCCGGTTTCGTCTCCGTCGATCGTGGCGATCGGGAGCAGGCGATGACGTCCATCTCAAAGGGTGCCGATTCGCTGCGGAAGGGCAATTCATTCCTGATCTTTCCCGAGGGGACGCGCAGCCGTACCGGCAATCTGCTCCCGTTCAAGAAGGGTGGCTTCATCATGGCCATCGAAGCCCAGACGCCGATCGTCCCGGTGGCCATTCAGGGTGGACGCGATGCGATGCGGAAGGGCAGCGCATTCGTGCGGCCGGTCAACGTCAGCGTCCGGATTGGGGCGCCGATCCCGACGGCGGGTCTGACGATCGGCGACCGCGACGCGCTCATTGCCCAGGTTCGGGGCGAGGTCCAGAAGCTACTCGACGAGGGTCCGCTCTGGACGTAAACTCCCTGAGCCAGCCTGATCTGGAGTTCGTGTGCGCCGAATCTCCCTTCTCATCGTGCTCGCGCTTGCAGCGGTCTCGCTGAACGCGCAGAACAGGCAGAACCAGCCGACGTTCCGCAGCGGCGCGGCGTACATCCGCGTCGACATGTATGCCACGCGCGACGGCAAGCCCATCGACGACATCCAGGAGAGCGAGGTCGAGATCCTCGAAGACGGCGTGCCTCAGAAGATCGAGGCGTTCGAGCACGTCCGGGTCCGCACCGGGATTCCGCAGGAGCTCCGCGTCGAGCCGAACACCATCGAGCAGAGCCGCCAGATGGCGGGCGACCCGCGGGCCCGCGTGTTCGTGATCTTCCTCGATACCTACCACACGCAAATCGAAGGCTCGGCGACGATGCGGCAGCCGCTCATCAACTTCATCGACCGCGTGCTCGGGCCCGACGACCTGGTGGCGGTGATGACGCCGGAGATGGCGGCAACCGAGATCACGTTCCAGCGCAAGACCACAGTCATCTCAAGGATGCTGGAGCGCGAGTGGTTGTGGGGAAAGCGCGGCCGTCTGCCAGGCTCTGACAACGACGAAAAGGAAGATCTCTACGACGCCTGTTATCCCGACGCGTTCCAGACAGTCGGCATTGCGAAGGAGATGAAGGCGCGCCGTCGCGAGAAGCTGACGCTCGATGCGCTCGAAGATCTGATGGTGCACCTCAACGGCATCCGCGAGGAGCGCAAAGCGGTTCTTGCGGTCACCGAAGGATGGGTCATCTATCGTTCTGACTCGAAGCTCGCGCGGGCGTTCGACAAAGACAATACGGGCCTGCGCCCCGGCGACGTTCTGCTGCGGCCGCCCCGCCCGCAGCCGTCAGATACAGGGCAGTTACAAGGATCACCTCGCGTTCAGTGCGAGGCTGACCGGATGGCATTGGCAGCGCTCGACCACGAGTTCCGCCTGCAGAATCTCACGCAGACCGCCAATCGCGGCAATGTCACCTTCTATCCCGTGTACGCGCGCGGCCTCGTGGCGTTCGATGCGCCGATCGGCCCCGAGCAGCCGCCATCGCCAATCCAGGACGCGGCGAATCTTCGGAACCGTCAGGAGGCGCTGCGATTTCTGGCGGCTGATACCGACGGCACGTCCGTGATCAACACCAACAACATCGATGCCGCGCTACGCCGGATCGTCGACGATCTGTCGTCGTACTACTTGATGGGGTACTACACGACGAATACCAAGCTCGATGGGCGGTTTCGATCGATCTCGGTGCGGCTCAAGCGCCCCGGCGTCACCGTGCGTGCGCGTAAGGGCTACCGCGGCTACACGACCGAAGAGCTCTCGCGAGGTGGAGTGGGTCCCGCCGCGCTCGAAGCCGGAGGAGGCTCCACGACCGGTGCGCCAGCGACTGTCGCACCACCGGCTGTCAATTTCAATGCGCGGGCGCAGTTCAGGATTCGCGCCGCCGCGTGGTCACGCGCGGGTCTCTCGGGTGGTACGGTCTGGATCGTCGGTGAACTCGATCAGCAGACGAAGCGCCTTCCGGCATGGTCGCGCGGTGCGCAGGCTGAGATCACCGTGACGGGTTCAGACAATGCGCAGGTGGCGTCGCAACGCCTCGAAATCAAACCCGGTGAGAGCGGATTCACTGTCCAGTTGCCGGATGCCGGCGGCATGCAGTCGGGCGACTACACGATACGCGTCCGTCTGCGTTCTCCAATGGAAGGGGAACTCGCTCTGATCGATACGGCTCGCATTTCCGTAAAATCGCCGCCATCGCTTGGCGATGCGCTCATGTGGCGTCGTGGACCGACCACGGGCCCGCAGCATCTGCGAACGGTCGACCCGCGGTTCCAGCGGAACGAGCGCATCCGGCTCGAATTGGCAACTTCGTCTACCGAGTCGGCCACGGCGCGCGTGATCGATCGCAATGGCCAGACGATTTCCGTTCCCGTCGAGGTCAGCACCCGCCCCGATGCGGCTGGCTTTACATGGGTGGTGGTCGATCTCGGCCTCGCGCCATTTGGTCCATCCGATTACGCCATCGAGGTTACCCAGGGACAGATGAAGCAGATGACCTCGTTTCGTGTAGTGCCCTGACAATTCCCAAGGACCAAATCCCAACTCCCAACCACTCGCGACTCCCAATAACTCACAAGGCGCCAACTCAAGGGTGCTTGGGAATTGGGATTTGGGAGTGGTTGGAAGTTGGGCGTTGGTAGTTGGAGTTGTCGAGAGTACACTCCCTAAGCCAGCCTGTCACCTGGGGTTCCTTGTGCGTCGAGCTGCCCTCACCCTGCTCGTCCTGTTCGCGGCCGTGTCGCTGCGAGCGCAAAGCGGTCCATCAGTGCGACCCGGCACGAACGCGATCCGCGTGGACGTGTACGCCTCGCTCGACGGGAAGGCCATCGACGACCTGCAGGCCAACGATCTCGAACTGCTCGAGGATGGCGTTCCGCAGACGATCGACGCGTTTGAGCACGTCCAGGTCGGCGCTCCCGGATCGTCGCGAGCCAGGGTGTTCGTGATCTTTCTCGATACCTACAACACGCAGATCGAGGCCTCCTCGAGCATGCGGCTGCCACTCATCAAAATCCTCGATCGCGTGATCGGTCCGGATGACATGGTCGCGGTGATGACCCCGGAGATGTCGCCCAGCGAGATGAAGTTCGGCCGCAAGCCAACGGTTATCTCCAACATCATGCAGAGCGATTGGGCCTGGGCGCGGGGAGGGCGGGCTGAGCGTCGCGATCAGAAGGAGACGTTGTACGACAACTGCTATGCCGCAGCCGGTTCGAATGGCAACACGCCCGGCAATGAAATGAAGGCACGACGCCGTGAGAAGCTGACGCTCGACGTGCTCGACGGCCTCGTGGCCGATCTGGGCGGCGTTCGCGACGAGCGGAAAGCGGTTCTTACGATTACCGACGGCTGGGTACTGTTTCGTGAGAACGAAAGTCTGGCGGCCGCGCAGAAGCCCGACCAGGGTGGTCTCGTCGATCGACTGCTGCGCAGGCCGTCGAAGGAGAAGGACAAAGACAAAGACAAGGAGAAAGAGAACGACAAGGAGAAGTCGGAACCGACCGGCGGTTCGAAAGAGGTCAACTACGTCGAGTGCGAGGCCGACCGCGTGGCCCTCGCCGCGCTCGATCACAGCCAGCGTCTCCGGTCGGTGACCGAGAACGCCAACCGCAGCAACATCTCCTTCTATGCCATCGATCCGCGCGGACTCACCGCCGATCCCGCGGGCGGCGCCAACGGCTCTGCCGCCAAGCGAGACGCCAGCACGAACGCTGCGTCGCGGCAGGACAGCCTCCGGTTCATCGCCGATAACACCGACGGTGTCGTGATCGCCGATACCACTAATCTCGACACACAGATCACCCGCATCGTGGACGATCTCTCGTCCTACTACCTGCTGACGTACTCCTCATCCAATACAAAATTGGACGGACGGTTTCGTGCGACGACCGTTCGCGTCAAGCGCGAGGGCGTCAAAGTTCGCGTCCGGCGCGGCTACCGCGGACGAACGGCCGATGATCTGGTCAGCAGCGCCGGCTCACGCGGCGTGGCGGGCAAAGCGTTCGCCGCCTCCACTCCTGCGAATGCGCGATCGGCCTTCCGGATTCGCACGTCAACCTGGGTTCGAAATTCTCCTGAAAACACGCGTGGTGGCGCTTTCTGGGTCGTCGGCGAACTGGACTACCAGACACGTCGCCAGCTGGCATGGACGGCGGGCGCCGAGGCCGAAGTTGTCGTGGTCGATGCGCGCGGCCAGGAGGTGATGACGCGTACGGTTGACTTGAAGCCCGACGAGGGGCCCTTCAGCATTCAGGTGCCTGAAAGCGGCGGGATCGCCGCCGGTGAGTACGCTGTCAGCGTGCGCATCCGCTCGCAGGCGGACGAAAAAGCCGAGCTCACCAGCACGGCTCGCGTGGTCCTGAGAGATGGATCCGCGCTGGGCGAGGCAGTCATATCAAGACGTGGGCTTTCCACGGGTCCTCGCTATATGCGTACGGCAGATCCGCGCTTCATGCGCAGCGATCGCCTGAAGCTGGAGCTCGCAACGTCAGTGCCGACGCAGGCGAGCGCGCGCATCCTCGATCGCAATCACAACGAGCTTTCGGTGCCCGCGCAAGTCAGCGAACGCGCCGATCCGTCGGGCGCGTTTCGATGGATCGTCGTTGATGCGATGCTGGCGCCCTTTGCGGCAGGAGATTATGCGATTGAGGTGACGCAGGGGCGAGAGAAGCAGATCACCGATTTTCAGATCGTGCCCTGACGATCAAGGCCAAAAGGCAAAGGGCACCTTTTGCCTTTGCCCTTTGACCTGGCTACCCGCCTACTGAAAAAGTAAGGCTCCACGGCGTGACCGGCCCGCCGTCGAATGCCTTGACGCCCTCGAGGATCTCGACCTTCACAGTACGGAGCGCTTCGAACGGCTGTATCATCTTCATTACCAGCGCACGGTTCGCGCCGTCGTACGTGGTCTGGAACGGCAGGGTCGAATCGGCTGGGGCGCCGAGATAGGAAACGCGCAGCCGCCCAGCCAACGATGGTTCGTTCAGTCCACGTGAAAACTGAATGCGGATAGCGCCCGACGCGGCGACATCGGTCTCGCCATCGGTTGGCGAGCTGAAGACCACTCGCACGGGCTCGAGCGTCACTGCGGGCACCGCTGACTCTGCGGGCGCTTCAATCGTCTGCGGAGCCTTGGCCATCGTGAGCCTGGACGCGTCAATCGAGACGAGACCTCGCTCTCTGACGATGGTGCCCGTGACCTCGACCCAGCGATCGCTGTCCACGCGCCGATTGACGTCCAACTCGAAGCCGCTGCCGCGCGGCCGCAGATTCGTCACCCAGATTGCACCTTCGACGCCGCGCAGCACGAAATCGTAGCGGCTCTTGCCCGGTGCGCCAGGTAGATCACCGAACAGATTCCGTCCGCGGAAGTTGCCGATCACGGTCACTTTCTGCGTGTCGAATTTCCACGGCTCGAGCGCGATTGCGCGCACGCTTGGCATTGTCGCGGACGGAGGCACCTCGGCCACCGCACTGATGCGGACAAACAATTCCTCGCCCGGACGTGGCCAGCGATCCGCGTCGCGTCCTTCGGCGAATCCACCAACGCGCGGGTCGCCGGGTTCGAGCCGCCCAACATCGATGAGCACGCCACGCACTTCCACGGCGCCCTTTTTTGTCGCCACACCCTCGTCAAGGATGACGTGGATGGCCTGCTCGTCCGCTTTCAGTTGAAGCCTGTTCGTCGCGTCATCGATTTCGCCACGAAGGAGCACGCTCTGCAGATGGAAGAAGCCGGGATATTGCTTGAGCGCGTCGATGGTCGTGAGCCGCCGCGTGGGCGCCTGGGGCCAGGCGCTCCCTGCCACGACGAGGACGATGAGGAGGACTCGAAATGCGAGCCAGTTCACATCGTCATTGTACTTTTCGCAACCCGACTCGAGCCACGACTAGCGCCAGTGCGCCAAACAGCGCAAGGCTGGCGAGCTGGCCGACCGCCGTCGGCTGACTGAAGTAGGGGAACCACGTGCCCAGCACCTGAGGCGCGTTGATGGCGCCAGTGCCGACCAGAAGCGCGAAGATGATGCCCATGATCGAGCCGCCGGCGATGAGACCTGAGCTGAAAAGCGTGCCCGAGCTGACATCCGATTCCTGCGAGTGACCGGTCTTGTGCTCGACCCACCAGCGGACCAGACCGCCGCAGAAGATCGGAGCGGTCGTTGCGATCGGCAGATATGAGCCCACCGCAAACGGCAGCGACCGGATGCCGCACAGCTCGAGCACGATGGCGGCGAACACGCCGACGAGCACGAGTCCCCACGGCAGGTTCTGGTTCAGCAGCCCGCGGATGATCGTCGACATCAGCGTCGCCTGCGGTGCAGCGAGGTTTGCCGAGCCGATCCCGCCGAGATTTTCGTGGAGATAGAGCAGCGTGACGCCAATCACGAAGGCCGAGGTGACGACGCCGATGACCAGACCGATCTGCTGATAGAGCGGAGTTGCACCGACGAGGAACCCGGTCTTCAGGTCCTGAGAGGTGTTGCCCGCATTCGCGGCGGCGATGCAGACGATGGCTCCGACGCAGATGGCGATCGGCGAATACACGTCGCCGGTCCAACCGAGGCCGACAAACAGCAGGCAGGTGAGGATCAGTGTCGCGATCGTCATGCCCGAGATCGGATTCGACGATGTGCCGATCAATCCGGTGATGCGCGACGACACCGTCGCGAAGAAGAAGCCGAAGATCAGAATCAGGACGGCGGCGAGCACGTTGCCTTGCATCGGCAGGCCGGGTGAGAAAGCGAGGAACAGTCCCAGCAGCAGCGAACCGCCGAGCACCACGATCATCGGGATGTCGCGCTCGGTTCTCGTCTGAACGACAGCGCCTGCGCCAGCCGAGAGATCTTTCAGGCTGCCCTTCGCCGATGACACGATCGTCGGCAGGGTGCGCCCCAGTGTGATGAGACCCGATGCCAGTACGGCGCCCGCGCCAATGTAGCGGATGTAGGCGCTCCAGATCTGTGCCGGAGCCATCTCCGACAGCAGGAACGGATTACCGGTGGCCGGGTTCTTCGCGAAGTTCGGATGAATCGGCTGAAACGGGACGGTGATGTACTCGCCGAGAATCGACAGCAGCGGCAGCAACACGAGCCACGAGAGCACGCCGCCGGCGAACATGATCCCGGAGATGCGCGGTCCGATCACGTAGCCGACGCCAAGATACTCCGGCGAGATGTCGACGTTGATCGTCGCGTTCGGGAACTGACTCGTTCTGGGCGTCGAGTAGCCGATCACCTGCAGGAACAGGTTGAAAATCCACGACAGCGATTTCCACAACGCGCCGACACCGAGGCCTCCGAAGACCAGAGCCGCCAGTTTGCCGCCGCGCTCACCCGCGACCAGCACCTCAGCACACGCCGTGCCTTCAGGGTAGGGGAGCACACCGTGTTCCTTGACGATGAGCGCGCGCCGCAACGGCACCATCATCAGCACGCCGAGGATGCCGCCCGCAAAGGTCAGCATCGTGATCTGGGTGTAGTTGAAATATTTCGGGCCATCCGGCATCAGGAAGAGCAGCGCCGGGATGGTGAACACGACGCCTCCGGCGATCGATTCGCCGGCTGATCCGATGGTCTGGACGATGTTGTTCTCGAGGATCGTCGAGCCGCCGAATTTCTTGAGGACGGAGATGGCGAGGACCGCAATCGGAATCGATGCGCTGACGGTCAGTCCCGCGCGCAGGCCGAGATAGACCGTCGATGCGCCGAAGACCAGACCGAAGAGCGCGCCGAGAATGATGGCCTTCGGCGTGAACTCCGGCACCATCTGCGAGGCCGGGACATAGGGCTGAAAACCGCCGGATTCTTGCGTCTCACGCGGGGTCGGCATGGTCTGCGCCATGCCGCAGATGCTAGCATTAGAACCTTGTGAATCGTTCGAACAAGCGTAGGCAGACACCAGAACAGGTCTCTGAGCTCACTACGAATCGCCTGTCGGTCTACTTGCGGTGTCTCAACGAACTCGACGCTGCCGGCACACAAACCATCTCCTCCCAGTCCCTGGCCGAGCAGTTCCATCTCAACGCCGCGCAGATTCGCAAGGATCTGGCGTACTTCGGCGAGTTCGGTGTCCGGGGCGTCGGTTACTACGTCAAGGAACTGCGCCGCCACCTCCGGCAGATTCTCGGCCTCGATCGCCATCTGCGGGTGGCCATCATGGGCGCAGGCAATCTCGGCCTCGCGTTGGCCGATTACCCGGGGTTTCGTCAGGAAGGTTTCGAGATCACCGCGCTCTTCGACGCCGCCAACGAGAAGATCGGCCACGAATCGCGAAGTGGAGTTCCTATTTACGACATCAAGGAGCTGAAGAAGGTGGTGCGCCGCGATCGGCTGGACATTGCCGTCATCGCCGTGCCCGCGCCACATGCGCAGCCCGTCGTGGATCAGGTCGTGACCGCCGGCGTCAAAGCGATCCTCAACTTCTCACCGGGTGCCCTGAAAGTGCCGAAAGACGTCAAGCTGAAGAGCGTCGATCTGACCGTATCGCTCGAGAGCCTCTCGTTCTATCTGGCGCAGGGGGAACAACAGAGTGGCTAAGAAGTTGTCGCACCTCGACGACAGCGGCAAGGCGCACATGGTGGACGTGGGCGCGAAACCGGTCACCAGCCGCGAAGCGCTGGCGCACGGCGAGATTACGATGAGCGCCGCGGCGCTCACGCTGATTCGCACCGGCAAAGTGGCCAAGGGCGATCCGCTGCAGACGGCACGGCTGGCCGGAATCATGGGCGCCAAGCAGACGGCCTCGCTCATTCCGCTGTGTCATCCGCTGCAGTTGACTCACGTGAGTGTCGACCTGACGCCAACCCGTCGCGGCTACCGCATCGACGCGCGCGTTCGCACCGAGGGCAAGACCGGTGTTGAGATGGAAGCGCTGACCGCGGTGTCCGTCGCGGCATTGACGATCTACGACATGGTCAAGGCCGTGGACAAGGACATGGTCATCGGCGACATCTGCCTCGTCGAGAAATCCGGTGGTCGATCGGGGCACTATCGTCGCTCCGCGGCCCGGTGACGTCAGCGGAATATCGCCGGCTCGCGCTGATCCTTGGTGCGCTGACCGCCATTGGCCCGTTGGCGATCGATATGTACTTGCCGGCGCTGCCGACCATCGCGCGCGAATTCAGCGCTGATGCCGCCGCGGTACAGGTCAGCCTCGCCGCCTACTTCGCGGGCATTGCCATCGGGCAGGCATTCTACGGGCCGCTGTCTGACGCCGTCGGCCGCAAGCCCGCGCTCTACTTCGGCCTAATCGTATTCATCGTCTCGTCACTCGGCTGCGCGTGGGCCGAGAGCGTCCGCGCGCTGATCGCCTTCCGCTTTCTGCAGGCGCTCGGTGGGTGCGCGCCCGTGGTCATTCCGCGCGCCGTCGTGCGCGACTACTTCGATCAGCTCGGGTCGATCCGGATGCTGTCGATGCTGATGCTGGTGTTCGGGCTTGGACCGATTCTCGCCCCGCTCATCGGGGGACAACTGCTGGTCAACTTCGGCTGGCGATCAGTGTTCTGGCTGCTGGCCGGCTACGCGGTCCTCTGGCTCATTGTCGTCATGGCGTTTCTGCCCGAGAGCCTGCCCGTCGGACGACGACGGCCGCAGCCGATCGGTAAGGTCATCGGCGTCTATGGGCAATTGCTTCGCGACCGCACCTACATCGGCTACGTCCTGTCGGGCGCGCTGATCTTCGCCGGACTGCTCGCCTACATCTCAGGCTCGCCCTTTGTATTCATCGAGCTGTTTCACGTGCCGCCCGAGCGATACGGAATCTTCTTCGGCATCAACGGCATCGGCATCATGGCCGCGTCACAGTTCAATCGTTGGCTGGCCTCACGGCTCGATGCGAGACGCATCGTCGGCATCATGCTCACGGTGGCACTGAGCGCGAGCCTCGTCCTGTTGTTCGATGCCTATACCGGACTGGGAGGATTCGCCGGCATCCTCGTGCCGCTGTTCTTTTTCATCATGAGTCATGGCTTTGTGCTGCCGAATACGACGGCGCTTGCGATGGCGCCGCATGGCCAGGTGGCCGGTAGTGCCTCGGCGCTGCTTGGCACCGTTCAGTTCGTCCTCGGCTCAGTGACGGGCGCGCTCGTCGGTGCGTTTGCCAATGGCACCGCCGTGCCGCTGGCGGCAGTGATCGCCGGCTGCGGCGTGGCTGCGTTCATTACCCACTACGTTGCAGGTATGCGATTAGCAGCGTCACCGTCACTGGGCTGAGGAGCGTAGCGATACACACCACGCTGGTCACGAACTGTGGCTGTGCGTCGAACTCCAAGGCAAGAATCGTGGCCATCACCGCCGTCGGCATCGACGACTGCAGCACTCCCGCCTGAAACGCCGGCCCTTTCAGCCCGACGACGTGCGCCCAGCCAATCGCAGCCAGCGGCATGAGGATCAGCGACACCCCGACGGCTGCTGCGACGACGACGGGACGCTCCGGCATCGTCGCGCGCTCGATCTGCATGCCAAGGACGAGAATCATCAGTGGCAACGCAGCGTCGCTGAGCATCGTGATCGGCCGCATGACGATCGGCGGCACCGTGAGGTGCAAGGCCATGATGATCAGCGCGGCCACGGCTGCATAGAACGCCGGTACCCGGAAAAGGCGAGTCACCGCCTCGCGAGTGCTCAGGCGTCCGCTGGCCGCGATCAGCACGCCGCCTGTATAGCTGAAGATCGCGCTGGAGACGAAGTACACGCTGGCAAACGCCAACGCGTCTCGGCCGAACGCCAACAGCGTCACCGGCAGCCCGTAGTTGCCGCTGTTCGACGAGATTGCCACGAGCATGAATGCCGCGAGCATGCGGCGGTCTAGCCGCAGTGGGATCGCGGCGATTCTGGCCATGATCGCCGCTGAGAGCGTGACGAGCATGTAGAACAGCGCCATCCGGCTGGACTGCCCGGCATCGAGCGTGGACGACACCAGGACATCGAACACCAGCGCCGGGGCGAGCACATGGAAGGTGAGCCGCGACACACCCTGGACCTGCACGCCGGCGAATCGGGCCAGCAGGAATCCGGCACCGGCAATGGCGAACACGGGCAACAGGTCGTTCGTGAAGATCTCGAGGAGGAGCGCCGCCGCGTCGGTCACGTCAGAGCATCATATGCGGTGACTGATATACTTCGGGCCGCCTCGAGGCGGCCCCTTCGTTAACGTGCGGCCTACGTGGGAGAGAGGATCCGAATGAAGACGGTCGATGTCGGTGCAGTGCTCGACGAAGGGCGCTGGACCGGGTACCAGAAGCTGCTCGTATTCGGCACTGCGCTCACCATCATTCTCGACGGCGTAGACAACCAGCTCCTGCCAAACACCATCCCGACGCTGATCAGGGAATGGGGACTGCCGCGTGCGGCGTTCATCAATGCGCTGGCGTCAGGCCCATTCGGAATGATGATTGGCGGCCTCCTCGGCGGCCTGATGGGCGATCGACTGGGCCGGCGCACCGCGCTCCTGGCCAGCGTGATCACCTTCGGGCTTCTCACAATCGCGATCGCGTTCGTCGAGACTCCTGGCACCCTCCTGATACTGCGGTTCCTCTCGGGCGTCGGCCTCGGCGGCGCGATGCCGAACGCGGCGACCCTGGCATCGGAATACGTGCCACGCCGGCAGCGCCCATCGGCGGTGACCTTCACGATCGTCTGCATTCCGCTCGGAGGCTTCGTCGCAGCCGAACTCGCCGCGCGCATCATCCCCGTGTATGGTTGGAAGAACCTCTTCATCATCGGCGGAGCCATTCCACTCGTCCTCGCCGCGATTCTGTGGTTTGTGCTCCCCGAGTCGCCGCGCTTCATGGCGCAACGGAAGGAGCGTTGGCCGGAGCTGACGCGTTTGCTGCGCCGAATCGGACACAACGTGCCCGATGACGTGAGTTATGTCGAGGCGGCGACGGCGGGTGTGCCCGGAAAGCGCGCCAGCATTGGTGATCTGTTTGCGCCCTCGTACCTGCGCGATACCAGCGGCCTGTGGGGCTCGTTCTTCTTCTGTTTGATGGTCAATTACGTGGCCATTCAACTCGTGCCGGCGATGTTGAGTGGCGCCGGCTTCGATCAACCGTCGGCGAGCCGTGGTCTCACGATGGTCAACATCGGCGGCGTCGTCGGAGCGGTGATGGGCGCGCTCATCATCCAGCGCCTCGGTTCACGCGTGACGATGCTCGGGATGTCGGCGATTGCCGTGGTGTGCTCGCTGGTGATGTCGCAGATCCCGCTCAACCCGATGGACACCTTCAATCTCATGGCGATGTTCCTGGTCACCGGCGGGTTGCTCAACGCGGTGCAGACCACGATGTACGCGCTGGCCGCGCACGTCTATCCGACCGAGATCCGCAGCACGGGCGTCGGCGCCGCGGTGGCGTTCGGACGCGTGGGCAATGTGCTTGCCGTGTACGTCGGCAACTACGCGCTGAATCTTGGAGGGTCGCCCGCGTACTTCACGTCGTGGGCGATTCTGATGGCGCTGGTCTTCCTCTCGTTGGCCATCATTGGACGACATGTGCCACGCAGCGCGATCGCGGGCGCGCCGGTGACGGCGTCCACGCACTGAAAGTGGTGGTTAGTGGTTGGTGGTTAGTCGTTCTTGGTTCCAAAAACCACCAACCACCAACCACCAACCGAGCTACAGCTTGCCGCTCGAGCGCCAGCCGCTCGCGTAGGTCTCGCGCACGACCGCGGAGTAGGGCACCGGGCTGACGACGGCGCGAACCTCGAGCTGCTTGTGCCGCTCGACTGTTGTCTTCTTCGTGCCGCCGTTTTCCTCGCCCCACACCAGCGTGAGCTCTTCGCCGATCTGGATGTCGGGATCGACCACGCCCAGCGACAGCATCGCCCGCTCGTTGTAGCTGTAGCCGCTGAACATCGACAGGCCAACCGTGCGCCCGCCCTTGACGATCTTGTCATACGACGCCGATGCGTAGTTCGAGAGCGGCAGGTCGATGTACTTGTAGTGGTCGCCGCCCGGCTCGAGCATCGACCGCATGATCTTGCTCACGTCGTCCGCGTTCCACGCAAACGTCACCTTGCGGCGATGCGGCTTCTGCTCGATCTTCTCGAGCGCTTCGCGGCCGATGAAGTCGTGATCGAACTTGACGAAGTTACCGTAGCCAAGCTCGTACGAGGTCATGTAGTAGTCCTCGATGTTGTTGGAGACGAAGCTCCCACCGAGCGACCCGGTGCCCTCGTAGCTCGCCGCGGGCAGCCACTCGCGATACTTCTTCTGCTTCTCGCCGGTGTAGACCGCCGGCAGCGGCGACGGAATCCAGCCTGACTCCAGCGTGTTCGACGGGTAGGCGCGGCTGCCGACCTGCACGAGATCGAAGTCCTTGCCGGCCTCAACGATGATGTCGCGAATCTCCTCGCCCTCCTCGTAGGGCCCCCAGATCTCCAGCCCCGGCGCACCGGCCATGCCGTGACGAAGCGCGCGCACTTTGCGGCCGCCAATCTTCACCACGTCCATGTTGAAGAATTTGATGTCGGGAATCGGGCCGCCATTCAGCTTCTCAATCAACTTGGCTGCGTTGGGGCCTTGAATCTGGAAACGGTAGTGGCGACGGATGACGGCCTTGCCTTTGGTGCGGCCGGGCGAGCGGTCGTCCTTCGTTGTGGTGACGTTGAACCCGCCGGTCTCGGCGTGGAATTGAATCCAGTTCGCCGACGGCGCGCGCCCCACGAACAACAGGCTGTTCTCGGCCAGGTGGAACAGGATCCCGTCGCCAATGACATAGCCGTCATACGTGCAGGGAATGAACTGCTTGGCCCGATCTAGGGGGAAGGTCTTGAAGCTATTGGTAGCCAGATACGAGAACAGCTTCAGGGCATCCGGGCCCTCGACGTGTTGCTCGACCATATGGTGCGACTGATCAAACAGCACGCACGAATCTCTCCACGCGCGCTGTTCGTCGCGCCAATTCGCGAATTCGGCGGGGACGACCGGATAGACATAGGCGCCGACTTGCGAGTTGCGGAGCATGGTGACCGGGTTCCCGACGGTTTTCAGCAGATCTTCCAGGCTTTGACGGCTCATGGTTTCTTCGTTCTTCCTTGCTGCACGCTGTTTAAGGTGGCCAAAAGTTCTTAGCTTATCTGAGCCCGCGCGGCGATCTCAAGACATGGGCGCTGCATTACAGATTTCTTGGGGAGCTGGGGAGTTGGGAGTGGTTGGGAATTGGGCTTTGGGCGTTGGAAGGTGTTAAAGGAGGCGGCTCGATGTGAATGACGACGTCGGCCAATTGCGGGAATCTGGCCATCAGCCGGTCCTTGACGACGTGGGAGGCAGAGTGCGCCGTTTTCAGCGGCATGTCGCCGTCGAGCCAGAGGTGCAAATCCAGAAACGCATAGTCTGCCGCGCCACGTGTGCGGATCTTTTCGCACCCAATCACTCCTTGAACCGACTGCACGACCTCCCTGACCTCGCGCTCCGGCAGGACGATCTGATCACCGAGGATGCGCGACGCTTCCTGCGCGATGCTCCAGCACGCGTGGCCGATGAACCCGGCGACGAGCAGCGCCGCCATCGGGTCGAGCAGCGGATAGCCCCACCAGACGCCGATCAATGCCCCGAGCACGGCCCCGGTGGTCAGCACATCGCTGCGCGTGTGCTTCGCATCGGCCCGCAGCACCTCGCTGTTCAGCCGTTTGCCCGCGCGCATCTCGTACGAGACGACGAAAATGTTGACGATGAGCGTCACGGTCATGAGTCCGATGCCTTCGGGGAAGACTCTGGGCGTGCCGCCATTCACCAACCGATCGGCCGCCGCGCTCAGCACCTGGACCAGCACGACCACGAGGAACACCAGAATCGCCAGCGAAGCCATCGTCTCGTATTTGCGATGGCCGTAGGGGTGATCGGCATCAGGCGGACGACGGGCGACAGACACGCCAACCAGTGCCACGACGTTCGAGGCCGAATCGGTCAGCGAGTGAAACCCATCGGAGAGGATTGACACCGCACCGGAGTAATAACCCAGCGCGATCTTCGCGACGGCGACGACGAGGTTGAGGAGGAGTACGCGGTTGAGAACCCGCGTGACTTCGGTGTATCGGTCCGTCAGAACACCCGCGCGTGCGGTATCGGCCACCAACGCACTTGCACACGGCCGATGATGTACTTCTTCGGAACCATGCCCCAGTGCCGGCTATCGGAACTGTTGTTCCGGTGATCGCCCATCACGAAGTAGTAGCCTTCTTGGATGCGCGTCGGTCCGAAGTCGTCGTGGCTGCGATACTCAGGCGGCACGAAGTCGTCCACCATCGGCACGTCGTTGACATACACACGGCCGTCAACGATGCGGACCTCATCGCCTTCTTCGGCGATCACGCGCTTGACGAACGACTTATCGGGGTTCAGCGGGTAATAGAGCATCACGATATCGCCACGGCGCGGCGCGCCGAGACGATACGCGAACTTGTTGACGATGAGCCGATCCTGATCGGCCAGCGTCGGCGCCATGCTCTGGCCTTCGACGCGCGCAACCTGGAATCCAAACGTGACGATGAGCGTGGCGTACACGGCGGCGGAGAACAGCGTCTTGAACCAGGCGACGAGTTCGTCCTTCCAGACGTGAAGCCGCTGCATCATTACGACTGACGGCTTCTCTTCGACCTCGAGATGAATTTCTCCGAGTGGGGGATCGCTCACCGGCTCGAACACTGCGGCCGTTTCGAACACCGGAGCCGGTTCGTTTAGAGCTTGAGATAGTCCCTGAGACGCTTCGTCTGCGCCCGGCTCACCGGTATCTCCGTACCCTTCGCGTCCTTCATCCGAAGGATGTAGTTCCTGCTGAACCAAGGGACAATCTCCTTGATCTTATTGATGTTGACCAGGTGCGAGCGGTGCACGCGCCAGAACACATCCGGGTCGAGCCGTGCCTGCAGGTCGTCCAAGGTCCGGTAGTTCGACGTGCCCGCAACCTGCCCTGTAACTATGTTAATCGACTCGTCGGCCAGCGAGGCATAGATGATTTCCTCGGCCTGGACCAGAACGAACCGCTCGCCAACACGGATGGCGACTTGGTCGCGCCGCGTCTGGCGCCCGGCGGCCATCATTTTGACGATTTGCTCGAGTTGATCGTTCGTGGGCACCGGCACGGACGGGCCGGGACGTTCCGCCTCGACCCTCCGACGGGCCCGCTGCAGCGCCTGTTCGAGCCGTCCCGATTCCACGGGCTTGAGCAGGTAATCGACGGCGTTCACCTCGAACGCTTCGATGGCGTACTGGTCGAACGCGGTGACGAAGACGAGTGCCGGGGCTTCGTCCTGATGCTCGAGCAGGCGCCGGGCGACTTCGAATCCGCCGAGGCCAGGCATCTGAATGTCGAGGAACACGAGGTCGGGCTCGTGCTGCTCGACCGCACCGAGCGCTTCGATGCCGTTGCTCGCCTGGGCGACGATCTGAATGCCGTCCATCTGCTCGAGCTGATAGCAGAGCTCTTCGCGAGCGAGTTGCTCATCGTCAACGACGACTACGCGCATCGCGATACTCATGCGGTGATTTGTTCAGGTGCGACGAGCTCTGGAACCTCGATCCGTGCACTGGTACCACGGCCCGGCTCACTGTCGAGCGTCAATTGGTAGGCCGTGCCGTAAACGACGGCAAGACGTTCGCGGACGTTGGCCAGACCGATCCCGCTCGACATCGGCTCTCCCAACCGATCCAGCATGAATCCCATTCCGTCGTCCTCGACCTCGATGATGGCGCGTCCGGCGTGGCGCGCGCTTCGGATGGTAATCGAGCCGGGGCCGATCTTTCGCGACAGCCCATGTTTGATCGAGTTCTCGACCAGCGGCTGCAGGATCATGCTTGGCACGAGAACGTCCAGCGTACCCGGACCAATCTCCTTCTTTACGCGAAGATTCGGTCCGAAGCGAATCACCTCGATGTCGAGATATTCATCGATCGATTCGAGCTCCTCGCGCAGTGTCACGAACTGCTGGTGACTGCGTAGCAGTCGACGAAGCAGCGCCGAGAGCTTGATGATCAGGGTTCGGGCGGTGTCGGGCTGTGAGCGGATCAGCGAGGAGATGGACGTCAGCGTGTTGAACAAGAAGTGCGGGTTGATCTGGCTCTTGAGCGCCTCGATCTTCGCGGCCAGGAGCGCCTTTTCCTGCTCTTGCAGCCGATGCTCGATGCGGGCGCTGTTCCAGATCTTGATCGGCGTGGCCACGCCGATCGCCGTCGCGAGCACCACCGCCGTCATCATCCAGGGTGACGGTGAATTGAAGAAGAAGAGCCGCCCCCCGCCGAACCGCACGCCAAGCGTGACTCGCAGCAACTCGAGCGCCACCGGCGTGAGCAGCAGGATGATCTGCCAGTTGGGTTCGATCTTTCGGACGATGTGCCAGATGTGCTTGGGCAGGTCCATCAGCACGAATGGCGAGAATTTCCAGATCGCTTCCTTCGGGCATGCCTCGCGCAAACCGCCGCCGGCGAACCCGCAGCCGACGAGGAAGGGCAAAGCGATCACCTCGCCGGCAAACACCGGTGGGATGGAGGCCATGAGGCCGACCAAGGCACCGGTGTACGGACCGGCGATCAGTCCGGCGAGTAGAGCCCCTTCGAGCGTCAGATCGGCGGCGTCGTACTTCAGGATCACACGGCTGGTGACGCCGGCCATGATCGGGACGCCGATCGACAGGGTAAAGACCAGCCGATCGACCCAGCCACGGCGCTCGAAGATCAGGATGTGACGAAACCTGCGGTAGCGCGCCAGCATGGTCGCCAGCACCGCGATCGCTGCCAGCCGGACAAGCAGTGTCAGGAGGAACTGCTCGGGCGTAAGCGCGCGAGATTCCACACGGGCATTGTACCCGTCGGTTGGTGGTTGGTGGTTAATGGTTCGTGGCAGGTGGGAGTTGATATGATCAAGCCAATATGATCGGTCCGCTAATCAAGGGCTTCGCCACCACGTTCCGGCACATGTTCAAGAAGCCGGTGACGGTCAATTATCCGTATCAGAAAGTCCCGGTGTTCCCGAAGTATCGCGGCAAGCAGGTCCTGATGCGCGACGAGAACGGCCTCGAGAAGTGCGTCGCCTGCGGCCTGTGCTCGGTTGCCTGTCCGGCGGACGCGATCTATCTGGAGGCCGCAGAGAACGACGGCACGGTGATGGCCGGTCCCCGCTACGCGAGCATCTATCAGATTCACAAGACACGCTGCATCTTCTGCGGCATGTGCGAGGAAGCCTGTCCGGTGTCGGCGATCTTCATGGGCAAGGACTACGAGCTCGCCGTCTACAGCAAAGACGACTTCATCTGGGACAAGGCTGACCTGCTCGTCGCGCCGCCTGCTGGAGCACAGCCGCCCGCGAATTGACGCCCTTTCTCGACGCCCTCGACACGCGCGTGCTCGTTTGCGATGGTGCGATGGGCACGCTGCTCTACGCGCAGGGCGTCTTCATCAATCGCTGCTTCGACGCCCTCAACCTCACTGATCCATCCCGCGTGTCCGCCGTGCACGACGATTACGTGCGTGCCGGCGCGGATGTCATTGAGACCAACACCTTCGGCGCGAATCGCATCAAGCTCCGGTCATTCGGTCTCGATGACCAGATGCGCGACATCAATCGCGCGGGCGCGCAGCTCGCGCGCCACGCCGCTGGCAAGAACGTGTATGTCGCAGGGGCGATTGGTCCGCTCGGGCTGCGCATCGAGCCGTGGGGCAAGACGGCCGCGGACGAAGCCGAAGCTTGCTTCAGAGCGCAGACGCAGGCGCTGGTCGAGGGCGGTGTCGATCTGCTGATGTTGGAGACGTTTCGCGACGTCAACGAGATCGTGGCCGCGATCGCCGCGGTCAAGAGCATCTGCTCCCTGCCGATCGTCGCGCAGATGACGATCGAAGACGAGGGCAACAGCCTCGACGGTACGCCCGCCGAGCAGTTCGTGCCGGCGCTGGAGGCGGCAGGCGCTGATGTCATCGGCATCAATTGCAGCATTGGGCCGGCGCACATGCTCGAAACACTGGAGCGCATGGCGGCACTCACGTCGGCACGGTTGTCCGCGCAGCCGAATGCCGGACGCCCGCGCGACATCGAAGGCCGCACGCTGTATCTCACCTCACCGGAATACATGGCCTCCTACGCACGGCGATTCACGGCCGCGCGCGTACGCCTGGTCGGAGGCTGCTGCGGCACGACGCCCGAGCACATCACGCAGATCAAGGCGGCCATCACCAGCGGGTCGGCGTTGAAAACACCGGCTCGTCCGACGGCACCCGTGCACACTGCACCCGTCGTGACGCCCGTCGCACGCGCAGAGAAGTCCTTTCTGGCGAATGCGCTGGCGCGCCGCCGCTGGGTCACGGTCGTGGAACTGGTACCGCCGCGTGGGCACCTGAGCGAAGAGGCGATCGAGCAGGCGCGCGCCGTGCGGGTGAAGGGCGTCGATGCCGTGCTCATTCCCGATGGGCAGACGGGGCCGCGGCTGAGTGCGTTGTCGCTGGCCGTTCTGATACAGCAGCGGACGGGCATCGAAACCGTGCTGCAATGCTCAGCCCGCGATCGAAGTCTGCTCGACTTGCAATCTGATCTGCTTGGCGCGCACGCGATGGGCGTTCGCAACATCGTCCTGGTCACCGGCGATGTGCCGCTGGTCGGCGATTATTCCGATGCGACCGCCGTCGTCGATGTTGATTCGATCGGTCTGCTCAATGCCGTGTCGCGGTTCAATCACGGCACCGACGTCGGCGGACACGCGATCGGCCAGCCGACTGCGTTCCACATTGGCGTGACCGTGAATCCCGGCGCTGAAGATCTCGATCGTGAAATGCGGCGCTTCGAGTACAAGCTCGAGGCTGGAGCTGACTTCGTAGTCACCCGGCCCATCTTCGATCCGCGATCGTTCGATCGGGTGGAGAAGCGCCTCGACGAGGCGAAGCTTCCCGTGCTTCTCGGGGTGCGGCCGCTCGACAGTGTGCTCGATGCCGAATGGATGGCCAACGAAATGCCGGGATCGCACATTCCCGATGAAGTACTCGATCGCATGCGCCGCGCCAAGAGCCCCGAGGCCGCCACTGCGGAAGGAATCGCTATTGCGCGAAACCTCTGCTCGGCCCTGAAGGAGCGCGTGCAGGGTGTTCTGGTGACCGCTTTGCCGGGCCGGATCGACCGCGCGCTCGACGTGCTGGAGTGAAATGTCTATGAACGGTCGTGTAAACAGAGCTTGTTCCGACCCGCCGGGGCTTGTATAGTGCCGAACGGCGCTGCGCGCGGGCGAATCGCGTGTGTAGCCGAAGGTCGAGTCTGTCAACAGCTTAAGGGCAGGACCTATTGAACGTCCTGACCGGAGATGGAGCCCGCGAATGGCGCTGTTCGAGCCAGAAGACACTACTGTCGGGTCCGACGCGGCGTCACGGGCGCTGTCGGTTACCGCAGTTGAAAACGATTTCGTTGAACGCGTCTACGACAAGATCGCCAAGGTTTACGACCTGACCTTCGGTCCTACGCTCCATCCGGGACGTCTCATCGCGCTGGAGCGCATGGACATCAAGCCCGGCGACAAGATCCTCGAGGTCGGCGTCGGCACCGGCATCAACGTTTCGCTCTATCCAGAACACTGCCACGTCACTGGGATCGATTTCTCCGCCCTCATGCTCGAGAAGGCTCACGAGCGTGTGGTCAAGAAGGGCGTCACGAACGTGCGTCTGCAGGAGATGGATGCGGCGAATCTCACCTTCGCCAACGACTCCTTCGACATCGTCTACGCGCCCTACGTGATCAGCGTGGTGTCCGATCCCGTCCGCGTCGTGAACGAGATGCGTCGTGTCTGCCGGCCTGGTGGAAAGATCGTGATCCTGAATCACTTCAGGAGCCGGACGCCGGTCGTTGCGCGTGTCGAGCAGGCGATTTCGCCGTTCACCGTTCACATCGGCTTCAAAGCCGATCTCGACCTTCCCGGATTCCTCGCGCAATCAGAGCTCACACCCATCTCCATCGAAAAAGTCAGCTTCCCGCCAATCTGGTCGCTGGTTACCTGCATCAAAAACTGACCACGTCGGTCCCATTCGCACCCAAGTAGTGTCCGGCTTGACCCGGACCCGACGAGTAATGTCCGGCTTCAGCCGGCGTGTAGGGCGCACCCCGGCACGCACAGTTGCGCACGAATGCAGAGATCCGGCCGTAAATGCCGCGAATGGCCGGCGGTGGGCTGTCATGGCAGACCGCGTGCGCCGATAGATGCGTACGACATGAGCCAGTGGAAGGGCTATAGCCCGGACAACGTGCTCGCCTCGGATGCCGGCATCGAGGACGGTCCGCAGACCGCTGCCACCTCCGGCGCCCTGACGTACGAGCCGTTTTACGGCCTCAAGGCCAAGCCGTTCAGTCTCTCCACGGATCCGCGCTCTTTGTATAAGAGCCCGGCCCACAGCGGCGTGCTCAACGACCTGCTCTCCGCCATTCGGCGCCGCGAGGGCATCATCGTCCTCACCGGCGAGATGGGGACCGGGAAGACCACGCTGTGTCGTGCTGCGCTCTATCAGCTCGATCGCAAGACCTTCACGACCTTCGTCCCCGATCCGCAGCTGTCGCGTGAAGACCTGCTGCGGATGCTGCTCGTGGATTTCGGCGAGGTCTCGGTGGACGACCTGCGCCGCGGGCGACTCGCGACCGCGTCGCGGCCGGATCTGAGCTATCAGCTTTTCGAGTTCCTGACCTCGTTGGAGTCGGTGGATGCGTTCGCGGTACTCGTCATCGACGAGGCGCAGCATCTCGCGCAGCCACTCCTCGAGGAGATCCGCGCACTGTCCGAGCTTGAAGGGGGACGCCGTTTGCTGCAGATTGTCCTGGTTGGCCAGCCCGAACTGCAGACGCGGCTGAAGCAATTCCAGATGCGCCAGATCGATCAGCGCGTCACGATGCGGTGCGAGCTGCGACCGTTGACTCGGGATGATCTCGCTGGATATGTCGCGCATCGTCTTGCGACCGTTGGCGGCACCAAGGAGCGCATCGCCTTTGCATCGGCGGCGATCGATTTGATCCATGCGGCGTCGAATGGTGTGCCCCGGCTCGTCAACCTCGTTTGCGATCGCGCGATGTCGCACGCCCGGACAGAGCGTGTCTCGGTGATTGGTCCGCCGCTCGTCTCTGAAGCGATCGACGAACTGCAAATCGTGTCCGGACAGATTTCCATGGGCGGCCAGGTGGTCGAGCGAATTCCGATTCGGCCGATCGCGTCTGAGCCGACGCCGGTGGCTGTCTCCGCGCCGCCGTCGGTACTGGTGGCTCCTGCGCCCGTGCCGCCGTTCTCTGTACCTGCACCGTCGTTCTCGCCGCCTGCATCCGTAGCCTCTGCACCGGCGTCAGCGGCCGCGACAAATCGTACCGGTCTGTTCGATCGGCGCCGCACGCCTGAGGCTTCAGAAACGGCGTCCGAACTCCATGCGCTCCTCGACATTCCCGCCACCTTGCCGAAGCGTGAGTGGGAGACCGCGCCTGCTCCGGTCGGTGAAGGAGCGTCAACTGCGCCGCTCTGGAAGTGGCGAGTGGATCGTGAAGTACGGCGTGAAGGGCGCTTTGCCTGGTTGAAGACGGCGGGCCTTGCTCTCGTGGGTATGGCCGTCGTTCTGGTCGCCGGAGGCATTGCCGTGACGGCGCAGCGCTCGCGTCCATTGCCCGCACCAGCGTCAGCGTCCGCGCAAGCAGCAACACCGCCGCAAGCACCAGCGACCGCACCAGCGGCACCCGGAATCCCAGTGACAAACGCGACCAGCGTAGTGCAAGCGGCGATCGCGCCAGTTGCCGCCACACCTGCCTCATCGGATACATGGGTGGTGCAGGTCGCCGCTTTCTCGAGTCACGATCGATCACAATCCCTGGTGCAGCAGCTGACACAGTCGGGATTCCCGGCATTCGAGGTTCCCACTGAAGCGTCACGCGGTCTCCTGTACCTCGTGCGCGTTGGACCGTTCAAGACGGCTGGCGAGGCAGATGAAGCGCGTGCCAAATTGAGAGCGCTGACCGAGCTCGAGAACGCCTTCGTCAGAAGCGTTACGTCCGTTCCGTGATACCGTGACATCCGCAGGGATGTCGGTTCGACCGATCATTTTCAAGTCCATCCTTCGGTCATCTGTCGCGAGCTCTCCGGCGAAACTGTCCTCCTCAATCTCGAATCGGGCGTGTACTACGGCCTCGATGCCGTCGGCAGCCGTGTGTGGCGGTTGATCATGCAGGGCCGTACGATCGCCAGCGTCTGCGACACGATGATCGAGGAATACGCCGGTCGCGCCTGACGTGCTACGCGCCGACCTGACGTGCCTCGTTGGTGAGCTGCGCGACCGGGGCATCGTGGCACTCCGCGAACACACCAGGCGTGACCTATGCGCTTCTGGTT
>Ga0126304_10000014_pt1 | contig 39036 bp, 36 predicted proteins | sample Plot25_FD_92538 | JGI IMG/M metagenome (GOLD analysis project Ga0126304, IMG submission 92538) | Serpentine soil microbial communities from UC McLaughlin Reserve, CA, USA - Plot25 | ecosystem: Environmental > Terrestrial > Soil > Grasslands | place: USA: UC McLaughlin Reserve, Lake County... | reverse complement strand
CCCGTGCTGGTGCAGGATGGGCAGCCCGTCGGGGTCGATGCGCTTCCACTTGTTCCCGAGCGGACCGTGGTGCTCGCCTTCGTCTCCGGCGTGAACGACGCAACCATCCGGGCCGCCAACTACGCGGACACGCTGGGTGCCTCGGAGACGCGGGCGATCTACTTCGACCTCGACCCTGATGCCGCACACCGGATGCAGGAGGAGTGGGGCGCGGCCGGGATCCGGTTCCCGCTCGACATCGTCGAGACGCCGTTCCGCGATCTCACCGGCCCGATGCTCGACGAGGTCCGCAGGTACACCAGGCGGGCGGGGACGCTCGTCCTGGTGGTGGTCCCCGAGTTCATCGTCTCGAAGTGGCGGCATCTCCTCCTCCACAACCAGAACGCGCTGTTCGTGAAGCGGCTGTTCCTCTTCGAGCCGAACGTGGTCCTGTCGAGCGTCCCCTACGTGCTCGGGGATGACCCGGAGCCGGCGGCGCCGGGGGAGTGATGGATCGTGAGGCCGCCGTCGCGCTCTGCCGCGAGAAGTGCCTGAAGAAGACCACGGTCCGGCATCTGATCTCGGTCGAGGGCGTGATGCGCGCGCTCGCCGGGCGCTTCGAGCAGGACCAGGACCTGTGGGGCCTCACCGGCCTGTTCCACGACCTCGACCAGGACCACACCGGCGACGACGCAGCCAACCACGCCCGGCTCGCCGCCGAGTGGCTCCGGGAAGCCGCCGTGGACGAACGCGTGATCAACGGCGTGCTCGCGCACGCGTACGAGGAGTACCGCACCGATCTCATGTCCAGGGCCGTGGTGCACGCCGACGCGGTGGCCGGGCTGCTGGTGGCCGCGGCCCTGGTCCGGCCGGAGCGGAGCGCGGGGATGAAGGTCTCGTCCGTGAAGAAGAAGCTCAAGGAGAAGGCGTTCGCGCCCGGCGTCAACCGGGACGAGGTCGTGGACGTCGAGCAGGGCATCGGGATCCCGCTCGACGAGTTCCTCTCGGTCTCGATCGAGGGGCTGCAGCTCGTGGCCCCCGAGATCGGTCTGTAGCGGCACGTGCGAGAGGCGATGGCGTGGGCGCTCCTCGGCGCCTCGTCGCTGATCGTCGGTGCGCTCATCGCGTTCGCGGTCCCGATCCCTCGGAGGGTGTTGGGGTTCGTCCTCGCGTTCGGCTCGGGCGTGCTGACCAGCGCCGTCGCGTACGAGCTCGTCGAGGAGGCGGTCACCGTCTCGGCCGACTCGTACGCGGTCGGGCTCGGCTTCGCGGGGGGCGCGTTCGTCTTCTTCCTCGGCGACGTCGCGATCGATCGATGGATGAAGGGTTCGTCGCGTGTGGGCGGCCTCGGGATCGTGCTGGGTGCTATCCTCGACGGCATCCCCGAGTCCGTCGTGATCGGCGCCTCTCTGCTCACCGGGGAGACCGCGAGCGCCGCCGTGATCGTGGCGGTGTTCCTGTCCAACATCCCCGAGTCGATCTCGGCCTCGAGCGACCTCGTCCGCGGGGGGTGGCCACGATCGAGGGTCCTGCTGCTCTGGGTGATCGTGGTCGCGGCGAGCACGCTCGCGGCCGGTCTCGGGTACGTGGCGCTGCAGGGGGCCTCGGCCTCGTGGATCGCGGGGATCCAGGCGTTCGCGGCCGGCGCGATCCTGACGATGCTCGCGGACGAGATGTTGCCGGAGGCGTTCGAGTACACGGACCACACCAAGACGGTGGGGCTCGCGGTGGCGCTCGGGTTCGCGCTGTCCGCCGCCCTGTCGTTCGCGGACTAGCGCGATCGGTGGGTTGCGGTTGAGGGCGCTCCGGTCCGCCGATCGAGCAGGACCGCCGACACCTCGGCGCCGAACACGAACAGCTCGCTCGCGAGCCGCAGGAACAGGAGGAGACCGACCACGATCCCGATCGTGCCGTACAGAAGCGTCGCGCGCGCGACGAAGTAGGCGACGAGGATCCCGCCCGCGAGCTTGAACAGCTCCCATCCGGCGGTCATCACGAGCGCGCCGGGCAGATGCGACCTCCATCCGATCGAGCCCGGCGTGAGCACCGTGTACGAGAGGAGGAACAGGCCGAACTCCATCGCCGCGGTCGCCGCGAACCCGAGCACGCGGAACGGGATCTCGAGGCCCGAGGAGACCCGAACCGCGGAGACGATCCCGGTGACGACGGGCAGCGCACCGACGAGCAGGATGAGGGCAAGGGTCGTCCCGAGCGCACGGAGGCCTCCCCGCACAGCGCCCTCCGGCCCGGTGCGGAAGATGACCGCCAACGCCCGGCTCGCACGTCGCGACAATCCCGACGCGGTCCACAGGAGCGCCAGGAGGCTGACCGCACCGAGGGGGGCGCTCGTGCGGGTGAGGTTCGCGAACTGCTCCCCCGTCCCCTCCGGGAGCTCGAACGGCAGCAGGTCCTCCGCGAGCCCGATCAACGCGAGGCCCACGAGCGAGAGCGCGAGGGTCGACAGGAACAGCTGGTACGCGAGCGCTGCCGCGTGGGTGCTCACGTCGTCGGCCCGGGAGCGTGCGCCGATGGCTCGCAGCAGCGCCAGCGACCGCGACTGCGCTAGGGTGGCCATCCTCGGAAGCATGGCACGGGGGGCATCGTGAACATCCGGCCCGCGACGCACGAGGACGACGGCTTCCTTCGCGAGATGCTGTACGAGGCCGCGGCGTGGAACCCCGACTGGCCGCGCGAGCGGATGATCGCCGCGCTCGCCGACCCGATGCTCGAGCGGTACCACCGCGACTGGGGCCGCGAGGGCGACGCCGGGGTCATCGCCGAGCTCGACGGGCAACCGGTGGGCGCGGCCTGGTACCGGCTGTTCACCGCCGATGAGCCGGGGTACGGGTTCGTCGACGAGAAGACGCCGGAGCTCGGCATCGCGGTCGTTCCGCTCCACCGTCGCAAGGGGATCGGCCAGACCCTCCTGCAGGCCCTGATGGTCCAGGCGCGCGAGGACGGGTACCAGGCGCTGTCGCTCTCGGTCGCGGTGCACAACCGGTCGCGGATGATGTATGAGCGCGCGGGGTTCGAACCCGTCCGCCAGGAGGCCGAGGGCGGGTCCTGGGTGATGCGCGCAGAGCTCGACTGACGGGAGACCGCCGGGTCTCGAGGCTCACGTCTCGTCGACCGGGTCCGCCCAACCGGTGGAGGTCCCCTCGAGCGGCGACACGCCCGCCTCCGGCGCCCGCGGCGAGGCGACCCCCCGCCCCGGGACGTCCGGCGGCGGACGAGGCACCCTGGCCGCCTCCTCGCGCCGGATCTGGCGGATCCGGTGCCAGACGAACCACACGAGCCCCATCAGGAGAGCCACGGCGATCGCCCAGGCGAACGGCCGGATGATCGCCTCCGCCCGGTCCCACCGCGCACCGAGGAGGGCACCGACCCAGGTCAATGCGATCACCCAGGGGAGGCAGCCCAACACGGTGTAGACGGTGAAGCGCCAGAACCGCATCCGGACCACGCCGGCCGGCAGGCTGATGAAGGTGCGGATCACGGGCAGGAGGCGCCCGAAGAAGACGGCCGCCTGCCCGTGCCGCTCGAACCACGCGTGGGCCCGGTCCACCTCGTGCGGCCGTATCAACAGGTATCGACCCCACCGGTCGATCAGCGGCCGGCCGCCCGAGTAACCGGCCCAATAGGCGAGCCACGACCCCACCAGGTTGCCGATCGTGCCCGCGAGCACGACCAGCCAGAACTCGAGCTGCTGCTCGGGCGCGAGGAAGGGGGCGGTGACCAGCGCGCCGCCGAAGAGCATCGTGACCTCCGAGGGGATCGGGATGCAGGCGGATTCGAGCAGCATCAGGACGAAGATCGCCAGGTAGCCGTACCGGGCGATCTCTCCGGTCACGAAGTCGGTGAACAGGGCGAGCAGGGCCGGTCTCCAGGGTCGGGCGGGCCGAGCGATCGGCCCCCGCGGGAATGAATCGAGCCTAACACCGCGTTGGAAGGGCACTGGGACGAGCGCTCGAGGCGGTCGCTTTCGGGCTCGCTCGACCCGGCCGCGACCCGGCGCCGGCCCGACAGGGCCCGGTGAACGAGGCGGGATCTCGAGCTCGGATCTCCCGGTCCGCGAAGGAGGGGCTGGTACCCTGCCGCGCGGAGGCCCCCGCCGCGGTCGCCCGGCCGCCACCCCCAAACGACGATGGCCACATGACGATGGGAAGTAGCAGGTCATGAGCAAGACACTGGTCGTGGTCGAGTCTCCGGCCAAGGCCAAGACGATCGAGAAGTACCTGGGCGGCGACTATGCCGTCCGGGCTTCGTACGGCCATATCCGGGACCTCCCCAAGAGCGACCTCGGCGTCGATGTCGACCACGGGTTCGAGGTCTCCTACGAGGTCCCCGAGGACTCGAAGAAGCACGTCGCCGCCCTGAAGAAGGCCCTGAAGGCGAACGAGGACCTGATCCTCGCGACGGACTACGACCGGGAGGGCGAGGCGATCGCATTCCACGTGGCGTCCCTGCTCGGGGTCGATCCGGGGAACGCCAAGCGCGTCACGTTCACCGAGATCACGCGCGACGCGATCCTGGAGGCCTTCCGGCGACCGCGCGAGATCGACCTGAAGCTGTTCGACGCGCAGGAGGCGCGGCGCGTGCTCGACCGCCTGGTCGGCTACAAGATCTCGCCGCTGCTCTGGCGGCGGGTCCAGCCCGGGCTCTCGGCCGGGCGCGTGCAGTCCGTCGCGCTGCGGATGATCGTCGAGCGCGAACGCGAGATCCGCGCCTTCACCCCGGTCGAGTACTGGAGCGTCGACGCCCGCCTCACCCCGCGGGGCGACGATCGTCCGTTCCTCGCCCGGCTCGTGAGCGTGCCCGAGGGCCGGATCGCGAGCGCGCCCGACAAGAAGGGCGTGCTGCTGACCGCCGAGGCCGAGGCCGCGGCGCACGTCGAGCGGCTCCGCGAGGCCGACTACCGCGTGACCAAGGTGGAGAGCAAGGAACGCAAGGAGGGGCCACGGCCCCCGTTCAAGACCTCCACGCTGCAGCAGGAGGCGGCCCGCAAGCTCGGGTTCGGCGCCCGGAAGACGATGACGCTCGCGCAGCGCCTCTATGAAGGAGTGGACCTGCCCGGCGAGGGCACGGTCGGGCTGATCACCTACATGCGGACCGACTCCCTCACGATCGCCGAGGCCGCGCTCCGTGAGATCGCCGAGCTCGTTCGGACCGAGTTCGGGGCCGAGTACGCCCTGGCCGAGCCGCGCCGGTTCAAGACGAAGTCGCGGAACGCGCAGGAGGCCCACGAGGCGATCCGGCCGACCTCCGCGCTGCGGACGCCCGACCGGGTGGCCGCCGCCCTGGACCGCGACCAGCTGCGTCTGTACAGCCTGATCTGGCAGCGCACCGTCGCCACGCAGATGGCGCAGGCCCGCTTCAACCAGGTGGGCGTCGACATCGACGCGACCGCTGGCACGGCCCGGTACCGGTTGCGCGCGAGCGGACGCACGATGATCTTCGACGGGCACCTCCGTGTGTACGCGGAGGGTCGCGACGACGGCACCGATGAGGACGGCGAGAGCCGCCTCCCCGAGCTCACGGCCGAGCAGGCCCTGTCGCTCCTCGAGCTCCTGCCCGAGCAGCACTTCACGCAGCCTCCCCCGCGCTTCTCCGAGGCGTCCCTCGTCAAGACGCTCGAGGAGCTCGGCATCGGGAGGCCGTCGACCTACGCGTCGATCATCTCGACGATCCAGGACCGCGGCTACGTCCGGCTCGAGGACCGCCGGTTCTTCCCCAACGACGTCGGCGAGGTCGTGACCGACAAGCTCATCGAGCACTTCCCCGACATCGTCAACGTGAACTTCACGGCCGAGATGGAGGAGGACCTCGACGAGATCGCCGAGGGCGACCTGCAGCGCGTGCAGGTGCTCCGTCAGTTCTACACGCCGTTCGCCGACGCGCTCGAGCGGGCGGAGGAGAAGTTCGAGCGGTATGTGGAGGAGCTCGACGAGGACTGCCCACGCTGCATCGAGGAGGGGCGCACGCCCCCCGGCCGGCTGCAGAAGCGTCTCGGGCGGTACGGCTTCTTCATCGGGTGTACCCGGTTCGCCGAGGAGGACGGCGGCTGCAAGTACATCCGCAACCTCGACGGCCAGGAGCGCCCCGAGCCGGAGATGCTCGACGAGACCTGTCCGGAGTGCGGCCGCCCGCTGCAGCGCAAGTTCGGTCGGTTCGGGCCGTTCGTGGGCTGCTCCGGCTACCCCGACTGCACGTACATCAAGAAGGACCCGCCGAAGACCACCGGCGTCACCTGTCCTCAGTGCAAGCAGGGCGAGATCGTCGAGAGGCGGACGAGGTTCGGGCTGATGTACGGGTGCGGGCGGTACCCCGATTGCGACTTCGCGGTCAACCATCCTCCGGTGCCCGACCACCCGTGTCCCGAGTGTGGTTCGCTCCTGATCCGAAGGCCGAAGAGCCTGCGCTGCTGGGGGTGCGGCGCCGAGCTCGACGACGAGTTCAACGTCACGAAGCAGGGTGATGCCGAGGCCGAGGCCGAGGCCAGGGCCGCGAAGTCGGCCGCTCGGGCCGCGCGCGCGGCGGCCAAGGCCGGCGCCAAGAAGAACAAGGCCGGCGCGAAGAAGAAGACGACGGCCAAGCGGACGGCCGCGAAGCGGAGCTCTGCCAAGCGCACCGCCGCCAAGCGCACGACGACGAAGCGCACGACGACGAAGCGAAAGGCGGCCGAGCCGGCGACGGTGGCGAGCGCGACCACCGAGGAGGAGACGGACATCGCCGCGGACCGGGCCCGCGTCGCGGCCGCGGAGGAGTAGGTGTCGACCTTCGCCGACGAGGTCGCCGCACTCCGTGGGACCAGGCCGGCGACCTTCAAGGACCTCATCACCCATCCCGCCTTCTCCAAGCTGCTGGCAGCGCAGACCGTCAGCTCGTTCGGAGACTGGGTCGGGTTCGTCGCGGTGACCGCGCTGGTCGTCAGCAAGGGCGGGGAGGCGGGCGCGTACGCGATCGCCGGCGTGATGATCGCCCGGACGCTCCCCGCGATCGTGTTTGGCCCGATCGCCGGGGCGATCGTCGACCGGGTCAACCGCAAGACCGTGATGATCACCGCGGACATCGCTCGAGGAACCCTGTACGGCCTCATGCCGTTCCTCGGCCCGCTGTGGGCGATCTTCGGCGTGTCCTTCGTGATCGAATGCTTCTCGTTGCTGTGGACGCCGGCCCGCGACGCATCGCTTCCGAACCTGGTCCCGCGGCGACAGCTGGCGAACGCCAACTCGCTCGGCCTGATCACCACGTACGCGACGCTGCCGCTCGGGGCCCTGGTGTTCACGTTCCTCTCGGGTGGCTCGGGGCTATTCCCGTACTTCCAGGACAATCCGGCGTTCCTCGCGCTGTGGCTCGACGCGTTCACGTTCGGGCTCTCGGCCTTGCTCGTCAGCAGGATCCAGATCCCGCGGCACGCGCCGACCTCGTTCGCGCGGCTCGACCTCTCGAGCGTCGGCAAGGACATCGCGGACGGGGTGCGGTTCCTGCGCGAGAACTCGCTCGCGTCGTCGATGACGCTCGGGATCGTCTCGGCCTTCAGTGCGGTGGGGGCGGTGCTCGCGCTCGGACCGATCTTCGCCAAGACATCCCTCGACGCCGGTGACCCGGGGTGGGGGATCCTCGTGACCTCGTTCGGCATCGGGATGGGTATCGGGATGGCGTCGTCGAACAAGGTCGTCGAGTTCGTCCTGCGCGAGTACGTGTTCGTCTGGTCGATCATCGCGGCGGCGGGCACCCTGCTCGTGCTGGCGGCGATGCCCGCGATCGGGCAGGCGGCGGTCGTCGCCGTGGTGCTCGGTGGCTTCTGCGGCTCGGCCTGGGTCAGCGGCTACGTCCTGCTCCAGGAGAACGTCACCGACGAGTTCCGAGGACGGACGTTCGCCGCGCTCACCGTGCTCTCGCGGTTCGGCCTGTTCCTGTCGCTCACGATCTTCCCGATCATCGCCGGGGCCATCGGTGTGCACACGTTGACGCTTGGCGAGCGCACGTTCGACCTGTCGGGGACGCGGATCTCGCTGATGATCGCGGGGGTGGGGGCGCTGCTCGCAGGCCTGCTGACCCGGAGCAGGCTCCGGCGGTTCCGGGTCGGCAAGCAGGAACGGCTCGGGTTGGTCCCCAAGCTGAAGCGACCTCCGACGAACGGCCTGTTCGTCGCCTTCGAGGGTGTCGAGGGTTCGGGCAAGGGGACGCAGATCCGCCTGGCGAAGGAGTGGTTTGAGTCCCAGGGCATCGAGGTCATGGTGACGCGGGAACCCGGAGGGACGCGCGTCGGCGAGGAGCTGCGGAGCCTGCTGCTCTCGCACGACACGGGTCACATCGAGCCGAAGACCGAGGCCCTGCTCTTCGCGGCGAGCCGGGCGCAGCACGTGGCATCGGTGATCCGGCCCGCCCTGGCCGCGGGACAGGTCGTGCTGACCGACCGCTACATCGATTCGTCCCTTGCCTACCAGGGTTCGGCGCGCGGGCTCGGCGAGCAGGACGTCCTGACGCTGAACGTGTGGGCCACACAGGGGCTGTTCCCCGACCTCGTGCTCCTGCTCCACATCGAGCCGGAGGCCGGCCTGCTGCGTTCGCTCGAGGAACCCGATCGCATCGAGCTCGAGGGTCAGGACTTCCACGCGAAGGTCTCCGACGCGTACCTTCGGATCGCCGAGGAGCACCCGGAGCGGTTCGTCGTCGTGGACGCGGACCGGACGCCGGAGCAGGTACACGAGCAGGTGGTCGAGGCGCTCGGCCGGATCTTGAAGGAGCGGGAGGAGGACCGGCGTGACTGAGGCGCTCGACGACGGGTTCCCGGTGCTCGACCGCGTCCCCGGTCAGGAGCACGCGATCGCGTTCCTACGCCAGGCCGCGGCGCGACCGCACCACGCGTACGTGCTGGCCGGCCCCGAGGGCGGTGGCAAGCAGCTCGCCGCGAGGGCCTTCGCGGCGGCGTTGCTGTGCAAGGAGGGAGGGTGCGGGACCTGCAGGGACTGCCGACTGGCGCTCGAGGATCGTCACCCGAACGAGGTCGTCGTCGAACCCGAGGGTCGCGACATCCACGTGGAGACCGTTCGCGCCGAGATCTGGCACCCCGCGTACCGCACCGCCCCCGAGCCGGGTCGAAAGGTCTTCGTGCTCCGGGAGGCCGACCGGCTGAACCCGGCCGCGGCCGACGTCCTGTTGAAGGTCCTGGAGGAGCCGCCCGCCGACGCGGTGCTGATGCTCCTGTCGGCCCGGCCCGACGAGCTGCCCGAGACCGTCCTGTCGCGGTGCCACGTGGTCTCGTTCCGCCCGCTCTCGGAGGCGTTCGTCGCGCAGACGCTGGTCGCAGAGGGGATCGATCCCGCTCGCGCCGCGCTCGCCGCCCGGCTGGCCGGAGGGAACCTCGGACGCGCCCGCCGGCTCGCGACAGGCGCGGACGGGATGTCGTTCCGCGAGGCGGCCCGCGATGCGCTCGAGAACGCCTCGCGCGGACCCGCCGGTGCTCTCGACGCCGCCGACCTCGTGCTGGTCGCGGCCGAGCGCTACCGCAAGGACCTCGGTGCGCAGCTGGAAGAGGAGCTCGCGCCGTTCCTGGACGAACGGGGCCGGGCGGAGGAGGCCTACCGCGGTGCGATCCGCCGGCTCGAGGAGCGGCACAAGCGACAGGTCCGCCGGGCCGAACGCGACTACGTGGACCGCGTGTTGCTCGGGGTCTCGGCGCTGCTGCGCGATCGAGTCGCGGTCGCGGTCGGGGGCGGTCCCGACGTGCTGATGAACCCGGATCTCGCGCCCGCATCGGGGCACGTGACCTCGGCGACGAGCGCGATGGCCGCGGTCGAAGAGGCCCGCGCCGCGCTCGCCGAGGACCTGAACCTCAACCCGCGGCTCGTGCTCGAGCAGGCGTTCCTCCGTGTGGGCCGGGCCGCGTAGCGGCCGCCCGCCGCCACCGGTACCTCGCGCGCGTCCCCCCAAGGGAACGGACAGGAAACGGACAAGTGTGGTGCTGGCATCACTGTTGGAGCACGGGGCCCATGGGACGCTGTCTCCGAGGCAACAGATGACGGTCCGAGTGCTCATCGTGGACGATCAGGAGCCGTTCCGGCTGGCGGCTCGGATGGTGGTGGATGCCACCGACGGGTTCGAGGTGGTCGGCGAGGCGGAGACGGGTGAAGCCTCGGTCGAGATGGCGAGGGAGCTCGGACCCGACCTCGTGTTGATGGACGTGAACCTGCCGGGCATCAACGGGCTGGACGCCACACGCCAGATCCTGGCCGAGCGCTCGGACTCCGTGATCGTGCTTCTGCTCTCGACGTACGAGGAGGAGGAGTATGCGCCGCGGGCCGCCGAGTGCGGCGCGTCCGCGTACATCCCCAAGGCCGTGTTCGGACCCGACAAGCTCGAGTCCGCATGGGCCGCGGCCAAAGACCCCGCCGCCTAGGCGATCGGGACCGCGGCGAGCATCAGCGTCGAGGTCGCGGCGATCGCGACGACGAACATGGAGCTGCCGTGCCTCCTCATGGCGCGCGCTCCACGGGGATGCGTCCGCGGATCGTCGTGCCCGACCCCGGCGACGAGCTCACGTCGAGCGCGCCGCCGACGGCTTCCACGCGGTCTCGCATGTTGGTGAGCCCCGATCCCTCGACGGTCGCGGGATCGAATCCTCGGCCGTCGTCGGTGACCTCGAATGTGAGGTGGTCGTTCGACCGCCCAAGTTGGATCGTCGCGTCGTTCGCCTCCGCGTACTTCGCGATGTTCTGCAGCGCTTCGAGACAGCAGAAGTAGATGGCGGCCTCGATCTCGGGCGGGTACCGTCCCGAGCCGTTGGCGCTGAGCCGCACCGGGGTCGGCGACTTCCGTGCCTGCGCCTCGAGCGCAGCGGCCAGGCCGTGGTCCGCCAAGACGGGCGGGTAGATGCCGCGCGCGAGATCTCGAACGTTCCCCAAGGCATCGGCCGCGTCGGCCTTGAGCTCGGTCAACAACCTGGTCGTCGTGTCCGCATCGCGGGACGCGAGCTGCTCGGCCAGCCCGAGCTTGACCGACAGGGCCACGAGCTGTTGCTGGGCGCCGTCGTGGATGTCGCGTTCGAGCTTGCGCGCCCGTTCGTCTTGCGCGGTGACGATGCGCCGTCGCGACTCCTGGAGCTCCTCGATCAGGCGCACGTTGCGCACCACGAGCCCGGCCTGGCTCGCAAGGTCGGTCACGAGCTGCTCGCCGTCCTTCGAGAGCGGTTCGGCGGCGGGCATCGAGACGGTGAGCGCGCCCAGGAGCTCGCCGCGATCGCGAATCGGGAACGCCCGGCGCCCCGCGAGCGGCGGGAGCTCGTGGGGTCCGGCCTCGATCGCCTCACCCAGCGGCGTCTCGCTCGGCGACGACGCCACCGGACGGATCCAGCCCCGCACGTGGATCCACACCTGCGCGACATCGGCGCCGGTCGAGGCGCGCACGATCTCGGCCATGCGAGGCAGGACGTCTTCGGTCGAGTACGCCTCCCCGAGGCGTTCGGAGAACTCGACCATCGCCTCGTACCGCGTTGCGCGCCGCCCGTACACCAGGCGCCGGGCGAGCCGCTTCACCGGACGGAACGTGAGGACGAGCACGAGGGTGAACACCGCCGCTGTGGTGAGGATCCGAGCGATGAGGAGCTCGCGATCGCCGGCGCTGCCCGTTTCGGGCGAGCCGATGAACGCGAGAGGCGAGACGAGGAGGCTGAGAAGCGAGAGGAGGAGCACGAACAAGATCACGAGGATCACGTACGCGACGGTCTTCTTCACCACGACGCCGACGTCGTAGAGCCCGAACGTGAGCACGGCGGCCGCCGTGGCGAGGGGTATCCCGATCAGGACCCCGAACCCGTCGGTGAGGATCGCGAGGACGATCGCGACCCACGACCATTCCGCGCCATGGGAACCGAGGACCGTCACGATCGCGAGCGCTGTCGTGAACGCCATCGCAACGATCACGGCGACGAGCAGCCTGAGCGGCTGACGCTGTTCGGCGGTCGATCCTCGGAAGCGAAGGACGAGGGCGAGCAGGCCGGCGAACGCCGTCGAGACCACCAGGATCAGCCCTGCGTCGTACGCGAGGTGGATCCCGGGGATCTCGGCCATCCATCGCGGCGGGAAGAGCACCAGTGGGTCGAGAACCCACACCTGCCCGAAGGTCCCCAGGAGCAGCAGCACGCCGCCGAGCGCGACGACCCACGCGACCGGGCGCCACCGGCGGGAACGCAGGCGGCCGTCGGGGAAGATCAACAGGAAGACCGGCAGCGCGATCGGGAGCACCGCGATCAGCGCAACGACGCCTGTCCACGCCCCGGCGGCCCCCCAGGGGAGATCCCCGATCCCCGACGCCCCCCCGAGCCCGAACTGTGCGTACGCGCTCCCGAACATCCACAGCGCGAGGGCGAGCGCGACCGACGAGAACAGCCAGCCGATGAGGTTGCGCGGGCTGCTGCGTGCGACGAGCGCTCCCACCGATGCGTAGGTCGCCATCGGCAGCCCGAGCAGCGCCATCGGGATGGCGTCGGACGGCGCGATCGCGAACACAAGGATCAGGGCGGCGATCCAGATCGCGAGCGTGGCGAGCCACACGCCGTGAGCAATCCCGCGTGCGGTCGAGGCCCTCATGCGGCGCATCGTGACAGTCGAGCCCGCTGGTTCCAAGGGGGGTCGCCCGCACAGGGCCCGCGCTCGAACCCCCCCGACCTCCGGGTGCTGACATCCCCCAGATGTTGTGGTGGCCGCCGGGTCGAACTGCTGGCGCCCGGCGCGTAGCGTGAGCCGCGGATGGAGGAGGCGGTGGACGATGAGGAAGATCCTGGTGGGAACGGACACCTCGGCCTCCGCAGATCTCGCGGTCGGCGAGGCCGCCCGGCTCGCGGGACAGAGCGGAGCCGAACTGCTGGTCCTGCACGTGCGGCCCGAGCCGTCGATCCGTGATGCGGTGGACCCCAAGAAGTCGGCGGATCCGGGTGGCTACCTCGCTGGCCTCGAGCGCCGGTTCCCGGCGATCACGGTCCGCGGCTGGGCGGAGTCGGGGGACCCGGCCGAGCGCCTGGTGGCGATCGCCGAACAGGAGCGCGTCGAGACGATCGTGTTGGGCAACCGGGGGACCCACGGATCGTGGTGGCGGGTGCGAGACAGCGTTCCGAACCTCGTGCTCCGGCACGCGCCGTGCTCGGTGATGATCGTGGATACCCGCGCGGCCCAGTGAGATGGAGCGCGTGAGGCCGAAGCGAGGATCGGGCCGAGCGTCAGGAAGCGTGGTCGCTCTCACGCAGGAACGCGAGCACCGCCTTCACGCGGCGGTGGACGTCGGTCTCCTCGGAGAGCCCGAGCTTGTGGAACAGGGAGTTGATGTGCTTCTCGACGGCACGCTCGGTCAGGAACAGCGACTTCGCGATCGACGCGTTGTTCTTGCCCTGTGCCATGTTCTCCAGGACCTCGCGCTCGCGGTCGGTGAGCTGCGCGAGCGGCGAGTGCGCCATCCGGTCCTTGGCCGACACGAGCGCCTCGACGACCTTGGGATCCAGGACCGAGCCCCCCTTGGCCACCTCGCCCAGGGCGCGGACCAGCTCCTCGAGGTTGGCGACGCGCTCCTTGAGCAGGTAGCCGAGCCCGGCCGCCCCGTCCTTCAGGAGCTCGTACGCGTACGCCTCCTCGGCGAACTGCGAGAGCACGACGACCCCGATGTCGGGGTGATCGGCGCGGATGCGCCGGGCCGCGTCGATGCCTTCGGTGGTGTTCGACGGGGGCATCCGGATGTCGGTGAGGACAGCCTCTGGCTTCAGCTCCTCGACCGCCGTCATGAGCTCGTCGAACGAGCTCGCGGTGCTGATCAGCTCGACCTCCTCGGAGGTCTGGAGCAGCGCCGCGGTTCCCTCCCGCACGAGGTAGTTATCCTCCGCGAAGACCACGCGCACCATGCGCGCATCGTACCGTCGTCGGAGAGGCAGGCAGCGTGAGCATCAGGGTCGTCCTCGGCGAGGACAACGTGCTCGTCCGCGAGGGCGTTCGGGCGCTCCTCGACTCCTACGACGACGTCGAGGTCGTCGGCGCGGCCGAGGACGCCCCGTCGCTCCTCACGGCCGCGGCCGAGCACGTTCCCGACGTCGTCGTCACCGACATCAAGATGCCCCCGAACTTCCAGCTCGAGGGGATCGACTGCGCGCACGCGATCCGCGAGAAGCATCCGGGGACGGGCGTCGTCGTGCTCTCGGCCCACGACGACGAGGCGTACGCGATCGCGCTCCTCGGCAAGGGCCAGAGCGGGCTCGCCTACCTGTTGAAGGACCGGATCGCGCAGGGCGACGAGCTCGTCCGCGCGATCCGCGAGGTCGCGGCGGGCGGGAGCGCGGTCGACCCGGCGATCGCCGAACGCCTGTCGGGCCGGCGCGAGACGGCCGAGCACGACCGCGAGCTCCTCGAGCTCATGTCGCAGGGTCTGGGCTACGAACAGATGGCCGAGCGCCTCGGGACGACCCAGGAGGCCGTCGACCGGCGGGTCACGGACCTGTTCACGAAGATGGCCGCGGGCGCGGGTTCGGGTGGCGCGAGCGCGGTGGACGACATGAAGCGCCTGCACGCCGCCGTCGTCGCCAAGCAGGCCGCGGCGGCCACATTGTCCTCGTATGTACCGCAGCGCGTTGCCGAGAAGCTCGCCCGGGGCGAGGTCGAGCGCGAGGAGCTCGAGGTGACGGTGCTGTTCAGCGACATCCGGGGCTTCTCGGCGATGGCCGAGCGGCTTGCGGCGAACGAGATCGCCGAGATCGTCGGGCGCCACCTCTCGGCGATGGCCGAGATCGTCGTCGAGCACCTTGGGATGATCGACAAGTTCCAGGGCGACGCGGTGATGGCCGTGTTCGGCGCGCCGGACCCGATCGACGACCACGCCGAGCGCGCGCTTCGGTGCGCGATCGCGATGCAGCGTCGCCAGGCCGAGCTCAACGCCGTGGGGTGGGGCGCCGACGCCGTCGACGGCCTGCAGATCGGGGTGGGCGTGAACACCGGTCAGGTGATCGCCGGCGCGATCGGGGGCGGCGGCCGGCTCGAGTACACGGTGATCGGCGACGCCGTGAATGTCGCCCAGCGGTTGCAGAGCGAGGCGGAGGGCGGCGAGATCGTCGCGAGCTCGACCACGGTCGCATCGGCGCCGGGCATCTGGTCCGAGCCGATCGGTTCGCGACAGGTCAAGGGCCGAGAGGAGCCCGTCGAGGTCTTCCGCGTCCTGGTGACCGAACCCGAGGTCGCTCCGTGAAGCAGCGCACGGCCGCTCGGCTCGCGTGGGGGATCCTCGCGTTCATCGCCGTCTCGGCCGTCGTCTCGATCACGCTCGCGCTCGAGAGCCAGCGGTACGACATCTTCTTCCTGGCGGTCCTCGCGATCTTCCCGGTCGTCGGGGTGGTGCTCGCCTCCCGCCGTCCGTCGAACCCGCTCGGCTGGATCATGCTCGGCATCGGCGTCGTGTGGGCGTTGCCGTCGGGCACGTACGGCGTGTACGGCTTGATCGAGGGGCGGCATCTACCCGGAGCCGGCTACGCGCTCGCCCTGGACGGTTCGACGTGGGTGTGGTTCATCGGCGGCAGCGGCTTCCTGCTGCTGTTGTTCCCCGACGGCCACCTGCCGAGTCCACGGTGGCGGTGGTTCGCATGGACGATGGGCGTGGGGATGGCGGTCCTCACGCTGTTCTTCCTCGTCTTGCCCGGAACCTTCGTCGACTACGACCTGCCGCACGTCCGGAACCCCATGGGCATCGCGGCGCTCCGCCCCTTCGAACCTCTGATCCTCGCGCTGGTCGTCACGGTGCCGCTCACGGTCGTCGGAGGCGCCGTCGCCGTGATCCGAAGGCTCCGACGTGCCAACGACGACGTGGAGCGGCATCAACTCCGCTGGCTCGCGTGGGCGAGCGGCCTGGTCGCGGTGAGCTACCTGCTGGCGTTCAGCACCGGCTGGACCGAGCAGACGGCGTTCTGGGGGGTGCTCGTCCAGTTCCTCTCGTTCTGGTCGTTCGGACTGATCCCCATCGCGATCGGCGTCGCGGTGCTCCGGTACAGGCTGTACGACATCGACGTCGTGATCCGCAAGACGGTGATCGTCGGCGTGCTCGCGGCCTTCATCGCCCTCGTCTACGTCGCCATCGTGGCGGGCGCCGGAGCCGTCGTGGGCGCACGCGGGAACGCCCTGGCGTCGGCGCTCGCGGCGGCGGTCGTGGCGATCGCGTTCCAGCCGGTCGCGCGCCGGGCTCGTCGGCTCGCGGACCACGTCGTGTACGGACACCGCGCCTCGCCGTACGAGGCGCTGTCGTCGTTCTCCGAGCGCGTCGGAGAGACCTACGCCACCGAGGACCTGCTGCCACGGATGGCGCGGATCCTCGGCGAGGCGACCGGCGCTCGGCGAGCGGACGTGTGGTTGAAGATCGGCGAACGGTTCCGACCGGCCGCTTCGTGGCCCCCGGACTCCGGATCGCTTCCCGATCGGTCGTCGCCCGAGGGGGATCTGCCGGGCCTGCCCGAGGCGGACGCGTCGTTCCCGGTCCGCTACCGTGGCGAGCTCCTGGGGGCGCTCGCACTCGCCAAGCCCGCCTCGGATCCGTTGTCCACGACCGACGAACGGCTCGCCTCGGACCTCGCCGGCCAAGCCGGGCTCGTGCTCAGCAACGCGCGCCTCACGACGGAGCTCGAGAGCAGGATCGACGAGCTCCACGAACTCCACAAGAGGTTGGTATCGGCACAGGACGACGAACGTCGCCGCCTCGAGCGCAACATCCACGACGGCGCGCAACAGCAGCTCGTCGCCCTCTCGGTCAAGCTCCGGGTCGCGGAGTCCCTCGTCGCCAAGGACCCCGAAGAGACCGGACGGATCCTCGGGCAGCTGCAGACGGAGACCACCGAGGCCCTGGAGGACCTGCGCGATCTCGCGCGGGGGATCTACCCCCCGCTGCTGGCGGACAAGGGGCTCGTGGCGGCGCTGGAGTCGCAGACGCGTCGATCCGTGGTTCCCGTCGAGGTCAATCCGGACGGTGCCGGCCGGTACCCGCAGGAGGTCGAGGCGGCCGTGTATTTCTCGGTGCTGGAGGCCCTCCAGAACGTGGCGAAGCACGCGAACGCATCACGCGCGGAGGTTCGGCTGTTCCAGTCCGACGCGGCGCTTGAGTTCGAGGTCGACGACGACGGGGCCGGGTTCGATCCGGCTGCCTCGGGGTACGGGACGGGGCTCCAGGGCATCGCCGACCGTCTCGCAGCCTTGGACGGACGCATCGAGATCCGCTCGCGCCCCGGCGGCGGAACGGTGGTGGCCGGCACGATCCCGCTCGGGAGCGGCCCGGCGCGCGACGGCGTCCCGACGCCGACCGTGGAACGGGACGAGGCGTGATGGACAGGCCGGCGCGCTCGAGGCCCTCCCGGTGGCCGTGGGTCGCGCTCGGCGTGTTCTTCTCGCTCGCGATCACGGGCATGATCGGAGTCGCGGTCAACGGGGAATCGCTCGCCGAACAGATCCCCAACGTGATCGCCTTCACGCTCTTCGGCATCGTGGGCGCGCTCCTGCTCAGCCGGCTGCCCGGCAATCGGGTCGGTGGTCTCCTGCTGTTCGGGGCGGCGGTCACCGCGGGGAGCTTCGCCGCCGGGGAGCTCATGACCTACCTCGTTCGCGGGGGCAACACGGATGGCCCGGCCGGGGTGGCGATGGGGCTCGTGTCGTCGCTGGGATGGCTCGTCGGCATCTTCCCGGTGATCCTCTTCCTGCCGCTGCTGTTCCCGGATGGACATCTGCCGTCCCGCCGCTGGCTGCCATTCGCCTGGCTGTGCGCGGCGGTGCTCGTGTTCCTGGGCGTGTTGTTGCTCTTCGGTCAGGACACCCTGGCCGGGTCATCGGAAGACGCCGTCATCGCGAACCCCTTCTTCATGCCGGGCCTCGCGGGTCTCGAGATCCCCGACGTGGTGTTCGCCGTGTCGCTCATCGGACTGCTCCTGGGCAGCGTCGTCTCCCTGGTGCTCCGGTTCCGTCGGTCGACCGGTATCGAGCGGCAGCAGATCAAGTGGGTCGCGCTCGCGATCGCCTTCCTGGCGAGCTCCTTCATCCTGTCGACGATCGCCTCGGCGATCGGGTTGAACGAAGAGCTGATCGACTCGATCGTGAGCGGGATCGCGTTCATCACCTTGCCCGTCGCCGTGGCGGTCGCCGTCCTGCAGTACCACCTGTACGACCTCGACGTCGTCGTGAAGAAGGCGCTCGTCGCTGGCGCGCTCGTCCTGCTCGTGATCGCGGCCTACGCGGCCGTCGTCGGACTCCTCGGCGTGATCACCTCCGGCAACGAGAGCTCCGGCTCGGTGTTCATCGTCGCGCTGCTGCTGGGTCTCGCGTTCCGGCCGGTGACGCGGTTCGCGCGGCGGATCGCCGATCGCGTCGTCTACGGCAGGCGGGCGACCCCGTACGAGGTGCTGACCGAGTTCTCCGAACGGGTCGGCGAATCGTACGCGACGGAGGACGTCCTCGGTCGCATGGCGCAGATCCTCGGACAGGCCACTGGCGCCGGCTCGGCCAGGGTGTGGCTCCGCCTGGGCCCGGAGCTACGTCCGGCAGCCTCGTGGCCAACAGATGCCAAGCCCGTGGCGGCCGCCTTCGTCGCGAGCGAGGCCCTTCCGACGATCGAGGGCGAGACGGTCGTCGAGGTTCGGGACCGGGGTGAGCTCCTCGGGGCGCTCTCGGTCGCGATGCCGCCCAGCGATCCGATGAACCCGTCGAAGGAGCGCCTCGTTCGCGATCTCGCGTCGCAGGCAGGCCTCGTCCTTCGCAACGTCCGGCTCGTCGAGGAGCTGCGAGGGTCGCAGCGCCGACTCGTCAGGGCACAGGACCAGGAGCGCCGCAGGCTCGAACGCAACATCCACGACGGAGCGCAGCAGCAGCTGGTCGCGCTGTCCGTGAAGACCCGCCTCGCGCGCGATCTGACGGCACGCGATCCGGCCCGGGCGGCGGAGATGCTCACGCAGATCGACACCGAGATCCAGTCGGCCGTGGATGACCTCCGCGACCTGGCGCGTGGCATCTACCCTCCGCTCCTCATCGACGAGGGACTCGGCGCGGCGTTGGACGCCCAGGCGCGGCGTTCGCCCGTGCCGACCACGGTCCGGGCCGACGGCCTGCGGCGTTACGCGCCCGAGGTGGAGGCGGCCGTCTACTTCTCGTGCCTCGAGGCCCTTCAGAACGTGGCCAAGTACGCGGAGGCGAGCTCGGCAACGGTGATCCTCGCGCAGTCGAACGGACACCTGACGTTCGAGGTCATGGACGACGGCCGCGGGTTCGACCCGACGGCCGAGCGCACCGGCACCGGCCTGCAGGGGATCGCCGACCGGCTCGGGGCGCTCCACGGCGAGGTCACGATCCGCTCCGAACCCGGTGCGGGCACGCGTGTCCGAGGGCGGATCGAGGTGGGCGCATGAGGCGAGCGTTCCGGATCGTCGCAGGTGTGCTCGGTGTCGCCGCCATCGGGTTCAGCCTGCCGTTCTCGATCACGTCGTTCATCGACGACGCCGAGTCGATCCACCGGCTCCACTTCCTCGCCGGCGTCGTCGCGTCCGGGCTCCTGCTGGGGGGATCGCTGCTCGTCTGCGCCTGGAGGCCCGAGTGGATCGGGGCCTTCTGGGTTGCGGTCGCCACCGGCGTCGCGAGCACGATCGCCGGACTGATCTCAGGGGACTTCATCTCCGGCGGTTGGTTCACGGCTCCGATCTCGCTGGCGATCTTGATCGCGCTCCACCCCGCGCGTTCCTCGCTCCTCCGGATCGATGGGGTCGACGTGGCAACGGCGTTCCTGGGGTTGGTCGCACTCGTGCCCGCGGTCGCATCTGCGTTGACGCAGGCCGAGCTGCAGCGCAACGGCATCACGTCCGACCCGCATGTCGAGCTCCACCACTACAGCGGGATGGCGTCGTACGCGTTGTCGCTGCCGCTGGCCGCGCTCGCGGCAGCGCTGCGCCTGCCCGGTCGTCGGATCGCCGTGTGGATCGTGGGCGTGACGGGCGCCGGGCTCGGGCTGGCCTCGTTGCTGCTCTCGGACTACGTTGGCGCGTTCGATCCCCTGTGGGCCTGGCTCGCGCTCGCGTGGGGGGTCGTGTTCGTGGTCGCGGGGCAGCCGCGTCGGGTGTCGGCGTGACCGTGGAACGGGGCAGGCCGAAGAGCATCTGGCGCAGGATCGAGCGGTGGATGGTCGGCCTCGTGATGGCGGTGATCGCGTTCGTGCTGGAGACGATGGTGCTGCGCGGCATCCGCAAGGCCGGCAGGTCCGAGCCGAGCACCGAGGAGCTGCGCACCACGCTCACGTCCAAGGGCGGTGAGGTCGACCTGACCGACGCGCGCTAGCCGCGTTTGCGGATCAGGTCCACCAGCAGCGCGAGGAGCAGACCGGCGGAGATCACGCCGAAGGCCGCCGGCACCCACCTGGCCACCCGGTCCGAGGAGACGGCGGTGAGCGCCGAGGCCAGGATCGCCGCGCCTGCGGTCAGCGAGATCGCCAGGCGGCGGCCCGCCCGGCGGATCGTCGTCTCGAGCGAAGCCGCGCGGAAATTCACCTCGAGCTTCTGTCCGGGGCGGGCGCCGATCAGGCGTTCGATCGCCTCGACCACCTTCTCGAAACGGACCTTGAACCGCTGGGCCTGGTAGAAGAGCGTCTTCGGGTCGAGCTTGGCTCCCATCCCGCGCACGAGGTTGCGCATCAGGAACTTGCCCGCGACGTCGAACGGGTCGACGTCCGGATCCAGGGTCGCGGCCGCGAGCTGCATCTGCGCGAGCGCCTTGGCCGTCAGCGTGAGCGATGCCGGGAGGGCCACGTCGTGCCGGAGCGCGATCTCCGTCATCTCCTGCAGGACCGGCCCGAGCTGGATCTCCTTCAGCGAGACGCCGCGGTTGCGGGCCATCAGCGCGCCGAGCTCCTCCTGGAACGCCTCGACGTCGAGGTCGGTTCGGTTGATCGCGCCGGTCAGCATGAGCGTGATGTCGGTCAGGAACCCGACGTCCTGCTGCCAGAACGCCATCAGGAGCAGCATCATGTGCTCGCGCAGGTCGGGTCCGACCTCGCCGATCATGCCGAGGTCGAGGAAGTACAGCGTCTCCTCCTCGGGCTGCCACATCAGATTCCCGGGGTGCGGGTCGGCGTGGAAGAAGCCGTCGACGAGGATCTGCTTGTAGAAGGACTCGAGCAGCTGCCGTGCGGCCTCCCTGCGCGCAGGCCCCTCGGGCGCGGAGGTGGCCGGCCCGCCGCCGATGTCCTGCATCACCAGGAGCCGTGAGGTCGAGTAGTCCGCGTGCACCACCGGAACCCGGAGCCGCGTGAAGTCCTCGATCACCGATCCCAGCCGCTCGATGTTCTCGGCTTCGCGCCGGAAGTCGAGCTCCCGGTGCAGCGACTCGGACAGGTGCTCGAACACGGCCTGCATGTCCACGACCTGCTTGAGGCCGGGACGATCGGCCACTTTCTCGGCGAAGACCTCGAGGAGCGCGAGGTCCTGTTCGATCTGCTCCTTCGCGTCGGGACGCTGCACCTTGACCACGGCCCTCGTGTGGTCGGCGAGCGTGGCGCGGTGCACCTGCGCGATCGTGCCGGCCGCAAGCGGCTGCGCGTCGATCGTCTCGAACACGTCCTCCCAAGGGACACCGAGCTCCTGCTCCATCACGCGGACGACCTGTGCTTCGGTCAGGGGCGGCACGTTGTCCTGGAGCGTCGCGAGCTCCTCGATGAACTCGGGCGGCATCAGGTCCGGGCGCGTCGACAGGATCTGACCGATCTTCGCGAACGTCGGACCCAGCTCCTCGAGCGAGCTCCGCAGCCGCTTGGCCTGCCGCCGGCGTCCGACGGCGCCCTCGGTGTCGGGCCGGCCGAACAGCTCCTTCAGTCCGTGCTTTGCGAAGACCGTGGCGATCTTCGTCCCGCGCGACATCAGGCGCGGCTCGGTCGGGGTCTCGACCGCGCTCGAGCGGATCGTCGTCGACGGCCGCGTCACCGTCATGACGTCACCGTCGGCCGTCGTATTCACGATGATCACGGTGCAACGCGCGTTGTGGCTGATCCGGTTCGGGACGTTGCCGAGCAGGAACTCCTTGCGGCCCGCCATCCCGGCGTTGCCGACGACCAGGACGTCGATGTCGTGGTCCTCCGTCGCGTGCACGATCGCGAGAGCCGGATCGTCGTCGATCACCACGTGGGCGAAGCCGCGCGCGCCCGCGATCGTGGTCGCGTAGGTCTGGAGCTCGTCGGCGGCGGCGCGCGCCCTCGTGACCTCGGCCGTCCCGTGTTCGGTATCCGCCGGGTGAAGCGGGATCACCACCTGCACGACGTGGAGCTCCGCCGAGTAGGCGTCAGCGAACGCGGCCGCCCACAGCACCGCGCGCTCGGCGGTCTCGGAGCGGTCAGTGCCGACCATCACGCGAGCGACGCCCGGTGCTCCGCCGCTCCCGTTGCCTCCTGCCATGACGCCGCATCATCTCAGACGCGACTCGGAGCGCGGAACCGTTGCCGCCGCCACGCCCTTCGGGTGCCAGCAACCGCGGGTGCTTCGTAGACTCTCTGCCGTTCGCCGGAGTAGCTCAGTCAGGCAGAGCAACCGCCTCGTAAGTGGTAGGTCAGGGGTTCGAATCCCCTCTCCGGCTCCAGCTGCGCCCGGCAACGTTGGCGGGATCACGAGCCCCTCTTGCTAGAATCGCCGCCGTGCTCGGCCAGGTGAGCGTCGACCCCACCGTCACCCCCGTCCTCAACAACGGCGGCTGGGTCTTCAATGCTGCCGAGCTGCTCGCGCTTCTGGGGTTCCTGCTCACGGTCGCGATCGTCTTCGGATACATGCGCCTCGCCCCTCGGTTCCAGACGGATGAGCAGACGAGGCGATCGATTCGGGTCCCGAGGATGCAGCCTGGGCGGGAGGTACGCCGGCCCGTGAAAGTGATCGGCACGCCGATCATCGTGCAGCCGCCCGTGATCGCGCCCGCCGTCGCCGCCGGACCTGCGGCGGTCGCGCCACCCGCCGTCGCCGCTCCGGTCCCCGCCGCGGCGGCCCCGCCCGCCGCTCCGGCGGCAACGGCCGCTGAAGCCGCCCCGGCCTCCCCATCTGCGGAAGCCGCCCCATCCGCGGAAGCCGCCCCGGCGGCCCCGGCCGCGGAAGCCGCCCCGGCGGCCCCGGCCGCGGAAGCCGCCCCATCCGCAGAGGCAGCCGCACCCGCGGCCGCGCCTGCAGCCCACGCGGACGTGAGCCTTGACCAGGAGACGTTCGATCGCGTGCTGGCCGAGCTGCTCGAGAAGGGAACCGACCGACGCGTCGCCGAGGGCCAAGCTCGGCGTGCGGCGATGATCGCAGCCCGCAAGAAGGCCGAGGGCTAGGCCCTCTCCGGCCATGGAGGCCACCATCGACTGGTCCATGGGTTCTCGCGCCGCCGCGCTCATCGACTGGGGAACGGTCAGCCAGACCGGGCGACGGGTCGGGGGAAGCGGCCCGCCCACCCCTTCGGTCGAACGCGCCCGGATGCGGGAGGACCTCGCGGAGGTCGTGCCCTACGCCGAGACGCTGATCGAGGAGTTCACCGGACTCTCGAGCGCCGGCGTCCCCCGGGCACGAGCGTGGCTCATGTCTCGCGGGGAGTGGGTGAACGCGAATGCCAGGGGGCTCCAACGCCTCCTCGAACCGCTGGCAGAACGCGTGCTCCCCGAAGGCGCGCCCCGATCCGATCTGCGCCGCAAGGCTCTGGGCGCGCAGATCGGCGCGCTCCTCGGCTACGTCTCACGCAAGGTGCTCGGGCAGTACGACGCGTTCCTGCCACCCGACGACGACGGACTGCTCTACTTCATCGGCCCGAACCTGGTCGAGGTCGAGCGTCGGTTCGAGCTGCCGCGCCGCGACTTCCGCTTGTGGGTCTCGATCCACGAGGTGACCCACCGGGTGCAGTTCGGCGCAACCCCCTGGCTCCGTCCCCACCTGGAGGGGCTGATCGGTCGCTACGTAAACACCGTGCAGATCGATTCTCGCGAGGTGGTCGCCCAGCTCCGGCGAGCCGTCGACGCGGTCCGTCGCGGCGCGGACTGGCGCGGGATGAACGGGATCCTGCTGATCATGAACGACGAGCAGCGAGCGCTGTTCGCCCGCATGCAGGCACTGATGACGCTGCTCGAAGGCCACGCCACCTTCGTGATGAACGAGGTGGCCGGGGGCCGCGTGGACGATCTCGACCGGATGCGGAACGCCCTGCGCGAACGCCGACGCTCGCGCGGGGGGGTGGAGAAGGTCTTCCAGCAGGCGATCGGCTTCGAGACCAAGGCGAAGCAATATGCCTCGGGTGAGCGCTTCGTCCGCGACGTCGTCACAGGGGCCGGGATGGACGGCTTCAACCGCGTCTGGCAGAAGGAGGCCAACCTGCCGAGCCCCGAGGAGATCGCGGATCCGGCCCGATGGGTGGGGAGGGTCGCGAAAGGCTGATGCGCCGCCCGCCGGCCGTCGCCCGCGTGCTCGAACGGGTGACGAGGACGGCCCGCGAACACGAGATGTTCCGGGCCGGGGATGTGGTGTTGGTCTGCGTCTCTGGTGGCCCGGATTCGGTGTGTCTGCTCTATTCCCTGTGGTACCTCCGCAGGTTGTTCCGGATCCGGGTCGAGGTCTTCCACTTCGATCATCGGCTCCGCCCCGACTCGGCGCTCGAGGGCGCGTACGTCGCACGGCTGGCGGAGCGGTTGCGCGTGCCGTTCCACCTCAGGTCGGCCGACGATGCTGCTGCGAAGGGAGTCTCCGTCGAGGCGTGGGCGGCCGTCGCGCGCGCGAACGCCGCGAACGACGTCCGCCGCGAGATCGGGGCACAGACGATCGCCGAGGGTCACACGCTCGACGACCAGGCCGAGACCGTCTTGATGAATCTGATCCGCGGCGGCGGGCTCGAGGCGGTCGGCGGCATCTGGCCCGGAGGGTCGAGGCACGGCAGGTCGGCGCTCGCGCAGCCGCTGCTCGACGTGGAGCGGGCCGAGGTCGAGGCGTTCTGCAGGGCGCTCCATCTCCGCCCTCGGGTCGACCCGACGAACCGGGACACGAGGCGGCTGCGCAACGCGATCCGGTTGCGCGTGATCCCGGCGATCGAGCGCGCCACCGGCCGAGAGGTCAAACGGCCGATCGCGCGGTCCGCCGACCTGCTGCGCGAGGATCGGTGGGAGCTGGACGGATCCGCCGTCCACGCGTTCGAGCTGGTCGTGAGCGGTCCGGCGGAGGAGCTGCGGTTCGACGTCGCCGGCCTCCTTGCGCTGCCCGAGCCGATCGCCACCCGCGTCGTCCGCCTGGCCCTCTACCGGATCATGGGGTCGGAGGACGCGGCGCCCTGGACCCGGGAGGCGGTGGGATCGATCCTGGATCTCGCTCGGGGCCGTCCCGGCCGACGCCGCGACCTCCCGAACGCATCGACGGCGAGACGCGAGCGGGAGTATGTTTCCCTCTCTCGCACTTCCCCCGAGAGCCGGGAGTGAAGGGGGGCGAGATGGAAGGCCGGGTCGCACTGTCCGAGCTCGAGAATGCCGTCGACGTTCCCTCCGTCGATGCGGCGGCCGATGCGCGGGAGCGGGATATCGAGCGCGTCCTGATCACCGAGCAACAGATCCAGGACAAGCTCCACGAGCTCGGCGAGCAGATCACGCGCGACTACGAGGGGCGCGAGATCCTGCTGCTCGGGGTCCTCAAGGGCGCCTTCGTGATGATGGCCGACCTCTCGCGCCACATCCGGATCCCGCTCGAGGTCGACTTCATGGCGGTCGCATCGTACGGGGCCGCCACCAAGACCTCGGGCGTCGTGCGGATCCTCAAGGACCTGGACCACGATCTCGAGGGGCGTCACGTCCTGTTGATCGAGGACATCGTGGACTCGGGGCTCACGCTGAACTACCTGCTGAAGAACCTTCGAGGCCGTCGCCCCGCGAGCCTCGAGGTGTGCGCGCTGTTGAAGAAGACCGGGATCCAACGGGTCCACCTGGACGTGAAGTACGTGGGCTTCGACATCCCCCCGGACTTCGTCGTCGGGTACGGTCTCGACTTCGCGGAACGCTTCCGCAACCTCCCGTACGTCGGGCTCCTCAAGCCCGAGGCCTACACCGACGCCTGAGCCAAAGAACGCGCCAAAGAACACACAGGAACGCGAGCGGCACGGGGCGCGTCCTAGCGTCGTGAAGCGCGTTCTCCTCGTCACCGTGCTCCTGTGGCTCGCGCTCCTCGCAGGCTGTGCTCGGGGGTCGAGTGAGGGTTCGGAGGAGCGGCTCGGCACCATCCGCGGCTCGGTCCTGCTCGCGCCGACGTGTCCCGTGGAAACCATCGAGAGCCCGTGTCCGGGACGTCCGCTCGCCGGGGTGCCGGTGCGCATCGTGGATGCAGACGGCGATGTGCGCGCGAGCGCGGTGAGCGACGATGACGGGGCGTTCACGGTCGATGTGGCGCCGGGGAGATACCTGTTGACCGCCTCGATCGAGGAGGACCCCGCGCGGTCGGTGAAGCCGGTTCGGGTGGTGGTCGGTGCGGGCGAGGTGGAGCACGCGGACGTGCTGGTGGACAGCGGCATCCGCTGATCGGGGTATCGGCAGAAGCCAACCCAGGTGCTACCATCGCGCAGGGCTCGGGCCGTCGGGAGACGCGCGGGCCCCGTAGCGTCTCCCCGGTCCGCAGGTTTTCGAAAGGAGCACATCCCCTGCCTACCGACCCCGGGTCGCCCTACCGGCGGCTCGTCCGTGGTCCGGCCATCTACATCCTGGTCGTCCTCGCCGCCATCTGGCTGTTCCTGCTGTTCGCCAACGGCGGCGCGACCTCCGAGCAGCTCTCGTTCAGCGAGTTCCAGAGCAAGGTCGCCGCGGGCAGCGTCGAGACCGCGAACTTCCTGCTGGGCGACGGTGTGATCGAGGGCGAGCTTTCCGACGGGACCCCGTACCGCGTCGCGTACGTCGAGGGAACCGAGGAGACGCTCACCGAGGATCTCCAGAAGAACGGCGTGGACATCTCGGCCGACCCGCAGAAGGGATCGGCGGTGGTCGGGTTCCTGTTCCAGCTGATCCCCGTGATCCTGATCGTCGGCGCGTTCATCTTCATCATGAACCAGTCCCAGGGCGGCGGCGGGCGCGTGATGCAGTTCGGGAAGGCACGCGCGAAGCTCGTCACGAAGGACCAGCCCAAGACCACGTTCGCCGACGTCGCGGGCGTCGACGAGGCGATCGAGGAGCTGCAGGAGGTCAAGGAGTACCTGGCCAACCCGGCGAAGTTCCAGGCGATGGGCGCCAAGATCCCGCGTGGGGTCCTGTTGTTCGGGCCGCCGGGATCGGGCAAGACGCTGCTCGCGCGGGCCGTGGCCGGAGAGGCCGGCGTTCCCTTCTACTCGATCTCCGGTTCGGACTTCGTCGAGATGTTCGTCGGCGTCGGGGCCGCCCGGGTCCGTGACCTGTTCGAGCAGGCGAAGCAGAGCGCGCCCGCGATCGTGTTCATCGACGAGATCGACGCCGTCGGTCGCCACCGCGGCGCCGGCCTCGGCGGCGGGCACGACGAACGCGAGCAGACGCTCAACCAGCTCCTCGTCGAGATGGACGGGTTCGACCAGCGCACCGCGGTGATCCTGATGGCCGCGACCAACCGGCCCGACATCCTCGACCCCGCCCTGCTGCGGCCAGGACGCTTCGACCGCCAGATCGTCGTGGACCGACCCGACCTCGAGGGGCGCAAGGGGATCCTGAAGGTCCACGCGAGGGGCAAGCCGTTCGACGAGACCGTCGAGCTCTCGACGATCGCCCGCCGCACCCCCGGGTTCACGGGCGCCGACCTGTCGAACGTGATCAACGAGTCCGCGTTGCTCGCCGCTCGCTGGGGCAAGAAGGCGATCTCGATGAAGGAGGTCGAGGAGGCGATCGACCGCGTGATGGCCGGCCCAGAACGCAAGACGCGTGTGATGAGCGAGCGCGAGAAGCGGGTGATCGCCTACCACGAGGGCGGCCACGCGCTCGTGGCCCACATCCTGCCGAACACCGACCCGGTCCACAAGATCAGCGTGATCCCGCGGGGCCGGGCGCTCGGGTACACGCTCACGTTGCCGGAGGAGGACAAGTTCCTGATGACGCGCGAGGAACTCGCGGACGAGCTCGCGATGCTCATGGGCGGCCGCGTCGCGGAGGAGCTCATCGTCGGCGACATCACGACCGGCGCCGCGAACGACATCGAACGGGCGACCAAGGTGGCCCGGCAGATGGTGACCGAGTACGGGATGTCGGACACGATCGGGCCGCAGACGCTCGGGCAGAAGCAGCACGAGGTCTTCCTCGGGCGGGACTTCCAGACCCAGCCCGACTACTCGGACCAGGTCGCGTTCGAGATCGACAACGAGGTTCGCCGGATGATCGATGAGGCCCACGACGAGGCGCTCGAGATCCTGCAGAGCCACCGCACCAAGCTCGACGAGCTCGCGACGATGCTGGTCGAGCGCGAAACCCTCGAGCGGGACCAGGTCGAGGCGTTCCTGTCCGACATCCCCAAGCGCTCGCAGCGTGACCTGTCCGTTCGCGGCGCCGGCCTGGCCGTCTCCCGGCGCGCGATCCGGACGGGCGGGCAGCCGAACACCCCCGGCACGATCCCGCCCAAGCCCATCGGCTAGGCTTCGCGGCGGGATGGCCGTGGACCGCTGGGCGACGTTCGACTGCTACGGAACGTTGATCGACTGGATGGGCGGGATCCGCGACACCCTGTCCGATCTGTGGCCCGAGCACGACGCCGAGCTGTTGCTGTCCGCGTACCACGAGATCGAGCCGGAGGTGCAGCGAGGCCGAGCGTTGGCCTACCGCCAGGTGCTCGCCGAGTCGCTCGAACGCGTGGCGCGCCGCGAGGGACTCGAGCTCGCCGACGACGACCGCCAGGCGCTCGGCGACTCGCTTCCGACCTGGCCGCCGTTCGACGAGGTCCCTTCGTCGCTGGCTGAGCTCCGGTCGCGCGGCTGGCGGATCGGCATCCTGTCGAACACGGACCCCGAGTTCCTCGCCGCCTCGCTCGAGGCCATCGGCGTCCCCGTGGATCTCGAGATCACGGCCGCCGACGCCGGTTCGTACAAGCCGGCGCACGGGCACTGGGATCGGTTCTTCGAGCAGACGGGCGCCGAGCGCCACCTGCACGTGCACGTCGCGGCGTCGCTGTTCCACGACATCGCGCCGGCCCACGAGCTCGGGCTGCGGGCCGTCTGGATCAATCGATTGCGCGAGAGCTCGGATCTGCCGCGCGCGGCCGAGCTCGAGCACCTGTCGAAGCTGCCCGAAACGCTCGACGACCTCGTGAGCGCCTGATGGCCGAGATCGACCGCGAGAAGATCGAGGCGGCCGTGCGGATGATCCTGGAGGGGATCGGCGACGACCCCGATCGCGAGGGCGTGGTCGACACGCCCCGACGGGTCGCCGACATGTACGGCGAGATCTTCGAGGGGGTCGGCGTCGACCCCACGCCGGTTGCGACCGTGGTACCGGGCGCGAACTTCGATGAGATGATCATGGTCAAGGACATCCCGTTGCAGAGCCTGTGCGAGCACCATCTGCTGCCGTTCAGCGGCCATGCGCACGTCGCCTACATCCCCAACAAGGACGGTCGGATCACCGGCCTGTCGAAGGTGGCGCGGGTCGTCGACATCCTCGCCAAGCGCCCGCAGGTGCAGGAGCGACTCACCACCGAGATCGCCGACACGATCGAGCGCGCGCTCGAGCCGCGGGGCGTGTTCGTCGTGATCGAGGCCGAGCACCTGTGCATGACGATGCGGGGCGTGAAGAAGCCGGGTTCGGTCACCGTGACGTCCGCCGTCCGGGGGCTGTTCCGGAACGACGCGAGGACCCGCCAGGAGGCGCTCCACCACATCGGCAAGTAGGGAGCCCGAGAACCGCGCGTTCAGCCGGTCATTCGCCTTGTTCCTTCGGCTCAACTGGGTCACGGCTACGATGGGTGGGTGGGCGGTCCCGTCTGGCGCGTCGGCGAGCGCGTGTTCGACTGCTCGGAGCGCACTCTCGTCGTGGGGATCCTGAACGTCACGCCGGACTCGTTCTCCGACGGCGGCAGGTACCTCGACCCGGCGACGGCCATCGCGCACGCGACCCGGATGGTCGACGACGGTGCAGACATCCTGGACGTCGGCGGCGAATCCACCCGCCCGGGCTCGACCCCCGTCTCGGCTGACGAGGAGCTTGAGCGCGTCCATCCCCTGATCGAGCGGCTCGCCGAGCTCCACCCCGCGGTCCCCGTCTCGATCGACACGCGGAAGGCGGACGTCGCGGCCGAGGCGCTGGACGCCGGCGCCACGATCGTGAACGACGTGTCCGGCGGGGCCGACCCGGCGATGTTCGACGTCGTCCTAGATCGCGAGGCCGCCGTCGTCCTCATGCACATGCGGGGCGATCCGACGACGATGCAGGAGGCCCCGCACTACGACGACGTCGTCGGCGACGTGCACGAGTACCTGCGACAGCGGATCGAGGCAGCCGAGCTCGCCGGGATCGACCCCGAGCGGATCGCGGTCGATCCGGGGATCGGGTTCGGCAAGGATCTCGACCACAACCTCGTGCTGATGCGGCGGGTCGACGCGCTCCTCGACCTGGGCCGCCCCGTGTTGGTCGGCCCGTCGCGGAAGAAGTTCATCGGGACGATCCTCGATCTGCCGGTGGAGGAACGCGTAGAAGGCACGGTGGGCGCCGTCGTCTGGATGGTCGCCCGCGGAGCGCACATCGTCCGCGTGCACGACGTCAAGGAGGTCGTCCGGGCGGTCCGGGTGTCGGACGCGATCGCGAGGGCCCGCGGATGACCTGGACCGAGAAGCGCCGGGTGGCGATCGCGGACGGCGAGCTCGCGTTCGTGGAGACCGGCGACCCGGAGGCGCCCGCCGTCGTGCTGCTGTCGGGCGGCCTCACGTCCTCGTACCTGTGGCGCGCGCTGATCCCGCTTCTGTCGCCATGGGTGCGGGTGATCGCGCCCGATCTGCTGGGGTCGGGTGATTCGGACTCGCCGGAGGGCGCCGATTTCCGCCTCGCGGCCCAGGCGGCCAACGTCCGATCCCTCCTGGAAGCGCTCGGCTTGGAGCGCTTCGCCGTGGCCGGCCACGGTCGCGGTGGAGGTGTCGCGCAGCTCCTCGCGATCGAGGGCGGGGTCGAGGCGCTCGTGCTCATCGATTCGATCGCGTTTGATGCATGGCCCTCGCCCCAGATCCTCGAGGTTCGGTTGCGCGTGGGCGACGTGGACGCCGCCTTCGTCCGATCGTGGTTCGACACGTTCTTCGATGCCGGGATGGGGCACCGCGAACGCCTCTCGGACGCCGACCTGCAGGAATACCGACGCCCGTTCGAGCGTGCCGACGGCGTGCAGCGGTTCGCCCGGATCGTCGCGGGCTTCGACGGCGAGGGGCTGGTCGGGCTGGAACCCCGGCTCGCCGAGCTCGAGATCCCGGCGTTCGTCCTGTGGGGGGAGGACGACGCGTTCCTGCCGGCCGAGCTCGCCGAACGCCTGGGCGACGCGCTGCCCTGGGCGTCGGTGGCGCTCCTGCCGGGATGCGGCCACTTCCTGCTCGAGGACGCCCCCGAGACCGTCGCGCCGCTGATCGTGCAGTGGCTCAGGACCCAGTACCTCCGGCTCCCGCAGGCGCATGCGCACGAGGAGGGGGCGGTGACCGTGGAGCTCGGCCGGCGTCCGCCGGAGGACGACCGATGGTGACCTCGCGTCTGTTCCTGACCGGGATCGCGGCCTCGGGGCGTCACGGCGCGAATCCGGGCGAGAAGGACAAGGCGCAGGACTTCGTCGTGGACCTGGACGTCGAGGTCGAGGTCGGCGACGACGAGCTCACGTCGACGTCGGACTACCGAACCCTGATCCGCACAGCGCGCGAGACCGTCGAGCGCGACTCGTTCGACCTGCTCGAGTCGCTCGCGCACGCCGTCGCGAACGACGTCCTCGCGCTCGACGGCGTCGTCAAGGTGAGCGCCATCGTGCACAAGCCCGCCGCCGCGCGGTCGAGCGAGGTCCAGGGCATCGCCGCGGCCGCGACCGTCGAACGTTGACGTTGGCGACGTCCGCGTTCCTCGGGCTCGGGTCGAACCTGGGGGACCGTCTCGAACACCTGCGGGCCGCCGTGCGAAAGCTCGACGCGACGCAGGGGATCGACGTGGTCCGCTCGTCGCGCGTCTTCCAGACCGAACCCGTCGGGCCGCCGCAACCCCCGTACCTGAACGCCGTGATCGAGGTGGTCACGACCCTCACGCCCCGCGAACTGCTCGAAACCGCCCGCGGCGTGGAGGACTCGCTCGGTCGTGTCCGAGCCGAACGCTGGGGGCCGCGGACCATCGACGTCGACATCCTCCTGTACGACGAGCAGACGATCGACGAGCCCGACCTGGTGATCCCCCATCCCCGGATGCACGAACGCGGGTTCGTCCTGGTCCCCCTGGGCGAACTCGACGCCGATGCGATGCTCCCCGGCGGGGGGCGACTGTCGTCGCACAGGCTCTCCCCCGACGCGGTCTTCGGGGTGCGACCGTTCGCCCCGCCGCTTCCGACTCGATGAGTGTGCCCGGATGAGCGAGCCAAGATGATGGAGCGCGTCTGCTCCCGCTGCGACCGGCAGGCCGTGCCCACGCGGGAACCGATCGTCTGGATCCCCTGAGCGGGATACTCGGACGATGGATCTCGCGATCGTGGGAGCCGGCCGCGTCGGGACCTCGCTCGCGGTCCTCTGGCAACGCGCCGGCCATCGGATCGTCGCGGTCGCCGGCGGACCGGCTACGGTCGAACGCGCCGCGCGGTTCCTCCCGGGCGTTCGCGTCGCCGATGCGGTCGAGGCGGCGACCGGTGCCGAGATCGTCGTCATCGCGACGCCGGACGCAGTGATCGCCACCGTGTGCCGGGAGATGGCCGAGGCGGGCGCGCTCGGATCCGTGAGCGCCGTCGTCCACGCGAGCGGCGCGACCGGTCTCGACGCGCTGGGCGCCGCCGCGTCCGTCGGCGCGACCACGCTCTCGGTCCACCCACTGCAGACGTGTCCCACGGTCGAGGCGGCCGTCGAGGCGATCCCCGGCGCGTCGTTCGCCGTCACCGCTCTCGACGAGGAGGGCCATGCGCTCGGCGAACGCCTCGCTCGCGACGCGGGCGGCTACCCGTTCCGGATCGCCGACGAACGCAAGCCGCTGTACCACGCGGCCGCGGTCTTCGCGTCCAACTACGTCGTCACCGTGACGGCCCTCGCCGAGGAGCTCGAACGTGTGGCCGGCGTGCCCGATCCGGTCGCCGCGCTCGCGCCCCTTCAGGACGCGACGCTCGCGAACGTCCATCGGGTCGGAGCCGCCGAGGCGCTCACCGGGCCCGCCGTCCGAGGAGACGCGATCACCCTGCAGCGCAACCTCGAGGCGCTGGCCGAGCACGTGCCCGACGCGGTCCGCCCCTACGTCACGCTCGCCGACCTGGCGCTGGCGCTCGCCGAACGCTCGGGCCGCGTCCCACCGCGGGGACGAGAGGCCGTCGAGGAGGTGCTCGTCCGCTGGAGGTGATCCGGACGATCGCCGCCGCCCGCGCGGCGTGCGATCGCGCGCGTGCGGAGGTGAGGACCGTGGGGTTCGTCGCGACGATGGGCGCGTTCCACGAAGGTCATCGCTCGCTGATGCGCCGCGCGAATGACGAGCGCGACGTGACGGTCGTCTCGATCTTCGTGAACCCGTTGCAGTTCGGCGATGCGCGCGATCTCGAGACCTATCCTCGCGACGAGGAGGCCGACCTGGCCGCCGCAGAACGCGAAGGGGTCGACGTCGTGTTCGCGCCGTCGGTGGACGAGATGTATCCGGGCGGCGAGCCCGAGGTCACGGTCGATCCAGGGCCCCTCGGGGACCGGTTCGAAGGCGCGTCGCGACCCGGTCACTTCCGGGGCGTGGCCACCGTCGTGGCCAAGCTGTTCGACATCGTGGGCCCATCCACGGCCTACTTCGGCGAGAAGGATGCCCAGCAGCTCGCGGTAGTCCGGCGGATGGTCGGGGACCTGTCGCTGCCGGTGGACGTGCGGTGCGTCCCGGTGGTGCGCCAGACGGACGGGCTCGCCCTCTCGAGCCGCAACCGGCTCCTGTCCCCCGAGGAGCGCGAGGCCGCGACCTGCCTGTTCCTCGCGCTGTCGGAGGCGGCCGAGCTCGCCCGCGCCGGCGAGCGCGACGCGGGCAAGCTCGTGGCCGCGATGGCTCGGGAGATCGGCGCCACGGCTCGGGCGCGGATCGACTACGTGGCCGTCGTGGACGAGGACACGTTCGAGGAATTGCCGGCGATCGCTGGTCCGGCCCGAGCGCTCGTCTCTGCCCGCTTCGGCAGAGTGCGGCTGATCGACACGCTCCTGCTCCCCACGGGGTGACCGACGACGGATGGCCCGTGGGCGTACGGATGCCGTGCCGCGCCGCGGCATGGCAGGATGGGATGGCCGGTCAGGGAGGTGACGCCGGGTGCTGCTCGCCGTGAACGTCGGGAACACGCACACCGTGCTCGGGGTGTTCCGCGGCTCCGAGCTCGAGCACCAGTGGCGCCTGTCGACCGAGACCGAACGCACCGCGGACGAGCTCGCGGTGCTGTTCGCGGGGCTCCTGGACCAGACCGGGCTCTCGTTCTCCAACCAGATCACCGGCGTCGTCATCTCCTCCGTGGTGCCGGGCTCGACGACCGCGCTGCGCGACATGGTCACGCGGTACTTCAATTTCCCGGCCGTCGTGGTCGAACCCGGGACGCGCACGGGGCTGTCGATCCAGACCGACAACCCGCGCGAGGTGGGGGCGGACCGCATCGTGAACGCCCTCGCGGCGTTCAGCCGGTACGGCGGCCCCTGCATCGTGATCGACTTCGGGACCGCCACGACGTACGACGTCGTCACCGAGAAGGGGGAGTTCCTGGGCGGCGCGATCTCGCCGGGCGTGCAGACCTCCAACGCGTCCCTGTCGCGTGAGACGGCGCGGCTGCCGCAGGTCGAGCTCCAGGCGCCGAGATCGCCGATCGGGCGGAACACCGTCGACGCGATCCAGTCCGGCTTGATCTTCGGGACCGCGGCCGAGACCGACGGGATGATCGAGCGCATCCGCAAGGAGCTCGGGGGCAGCGCCACGGTCGTCGCCACCGGAGGCCTTGCCGCGCAGGTGGTCCCGCACTGCCAGTTCGTCGACGAGGTCGACCCGTGGCTCACGCTGGAGGGTCTCCGGCTCGTGTTCGAGCGCAACGTCGGGCCCGCCGATGCCTGAGGAGGCCTCCGAGGAGGCTACCGGGCGCGAACGCGAGGTCCTGCGGACGCGACGCGAGAGCCGCGATCGGCTCGGCGACCGTGCGTTCGCCCTGAACCTCGAGCAGGCGCTCGGGATGCCTGAACCGGACACGGCCTCGAGCATCCGAGACGGGTTCGGCGCGCTAGAGCCGGACGAGGTCGGCGAGGCTCGCCGGACGGTGGCGGGCCGCATCGTCCTGAAGCGCGACATGGGCAGGCTCGCGTTCCTGGTCCTGCGCGACCGATCGGGTGATATCCAGCTCGTCGTCAACCAGGAAACCGAGCCGGAGAGCCGCGCGCTGGTGGCCGAGGTCGATCTCGGCGACATCGTGGGCGCGACCGGCCGGGTCGGGACCACGCGAAAGGGCGAGCTGTCCATCTTCGTCGAGCGACTGGCGATGCTCACGAAGGCGCTCCGCCCCCTGCCCGAGAAGTGGCACGGCCTCAGGGATCCCGAGCTCCAGCAGCGACAACGCTACCTGCACCTGGCGACCGACCCCGAGGCGAAGAAGCGGCTGGTCGACGCGCGCGCCCAGACCCTGGGCGCGATCCGAACCTACCTGGACGAGCGTGGGTACGTCGAGGTCGAGACGCCCGTCTTGCAGACGGTCGCGGGGGGCGCGATGGCCCGGCCGTTCGTCACCCACCACCGGGACCTCGACATGGACCTGTACCTGCGGATCTCGCTCGAGCTGCACCTGAAGCGCCTGCTCGTGGGCGGCCTGGAGCGCGTCTACGAGATCGGCCGGAACTTCCGCAACGAGGGCGTGGGGTGGAAGTACAACCCCGAGTTCACGATGCTCGAGCTCTATCGGGCCTACGCCGACTACGAGACGATGATGGAGGTCTCGCGCGATCTCGTGCAGGCGAGCGCGCTCGCGGTGACCGGCTCGCTCGAGGTCTCGTTCCGGGGGCACGAGATCGACCTCGGCGGCGGGTGGCGCCGGGTGACCGTCCTCGGGAGCGTCTCGGAGGCCGTCGGGGAGGTGGTCACGCTCGAGCGCACGGACCTCGCGGACCTCGCGGAGCGGCACGACGTCCCCGTCGACCCGTCCTGGCCCGCCGGCAAGATCGCGCTCGAGCTGTTCGAGAAGCTCGTCGAACCCGGGCTGATCCAGCCCACGTTCGTCTGCGACTTCCCGCGCGATGTGTCACCGCTCGCGCGGCCGCATCGCGACGACCCCCGCCTCACCGAGCACGTCGACCCGGTGATCGGTGGGATGGAGCTCGGCACGGGGTACTCGGAGCTCACCGACCCCGGCGAGCAGCGCGCGAAGTTCCTGCTGCAGCAGCAGGCGCGGGAGGCCGGCGAGCTGGAGACCCACCCGTTCGACGAGGACTTCCTCCAGGCGCTCGAACACGGGATGCCGCCCGCGGGCGGGCTCGGGATGGGGATCGACCGTCTCCTGATGCTGCTCACCGACGCGGCGAGCATCCGGGAGGTCATCCTGTTCCCGCTGCACCGACCGCCGGACCGGGCGGCCCGGGACCCGGAGGGCTAGACGGCTTCGAGGCTGGCCGTCTCGCGCGGCAGTGCGACGCGGAAGATGGCACCGCCGCCCGGGGCATCCTCGGCCCAGACGTGGCCCCCGCACGCGGCGGCCAGCCCGCGGACGATCGGCAGGCCGAGCCCCAGCCCCGGCTTGCCGGTCGTGTCGGCGCGGTAGAACCGCTCGAACAGCCGCTCGCGTTCTTCGACGGGGAGGCCCGGACCGGCATCGGAGACGCTGAGGACCACGCAGTCCTCGCCCGGCTCGAGCGTCACGTGGATCGGCGCGGCGCCGTACTTGTGGGCGTTGTCCAGCAGGTTGACCAGGATCCGCCGGATCGCGTCGGGGTCGCTCATCGTCGAGAGCCCCTCGTCGACCTCGACCTCGACCTCCACCGGTCGATCCGTGACGCCGAAGTCGCGCGCGACCGTCCGAACGAGATCGGCGAGGTCGACCTGGACCGGTTCGGCCGCCGCTTCGCCCCGCTCGAGCCGCGCGGCGATCAGCAGCTCCTCGACGAGCGATGCGAGGTTCTTCGCGTTGCGCTCGATGATGTCGAACAGCTCGGAGGTCTCGATCAGCGACGTGGGCTGCCTGCCGGTCTGCGCGGCCGCCAGCACCACCGTGAGCGGCGTTCGGAGCTCGTGGGTCACGAGCCCGAGGAACTCGGACTTCATCCGGTCGAGCTCGACGAGCTCGACGACGTGCGCGCGCTCCGCGTCGAAGAGCCTCGCGTTCGCGATCGCCACCGCGCCCTGCTCGGCGAACAGGCTCAGCGCGCGAAGGTCGTAGGCGCTGAACGTGCTGCCCGCCGCCGCGTTCACGTTCAGCACGCCGAGGAGCTGGTCGCGATGCACGAGCGGGACCGACATCGCGCTCGAGACCGGCAGGGCCCGAGTGTCGAGCCCGGGGAACTCATTCGAGCTCGGTCGTCCATTGATCAGGAGCGGCTCCATGGTTTGCGCCACGCGGCCGGCGATCCCATCACCCATGGCCACACGCCGGCCGAGCGCATCCGGGTTGTCACGGACGCACCGAGCCACGAGCGAGTCGCCGTCCATGAGCATGATCGAGCCGCTCGCCCCGGCCAGCAGCTCCTGCGCGCTGTGCAGGATGACGTCCAGCACGGCGTCGAGCTCGAGGACGGCGTTCATCGCCTTGCCGGCCTGCAGCAGCAGCGAGAGTTCGCGGAGGCGATTCGAGAGGGCGGCGGTGAGGACCCGTTCGTCCATGAGGAGTCGCACCAGCTTTTGGAGGTGCCGTTCCTTGTCGATGGCGTACACGAAGAAGCCCACCGACATCAGCACGATCCCCCATCGCACAGGGCCGGACGCGATCGCCGAACCACGTGACATCGGCCAGATCGACAGCACCACGACGCCGATGCTGACCGAGACCAGCATGATCGAGGTGAGGATCCACAGCTGGATCCGACGGTGTTCGACCGCCTCGAGTGAGGGCGTGCTGAAGTCTCGGAGACCGACGATGCGGGCTTCCGCCGCGATCGTGCTGGTGAGATCCTCGCTCGTTTCAGGGCGCGTTCGAGCTCGTCTCATCCCGCTTAGGTGTATCGGCAGCCCTCAGGCGCGCTTGAAGGCGACCTTCGGCGGCGACATGGCGCTCGAAGGGTGAGCCGAGCGGTGCGTTCGACCGTGCGCCGAGCGGTGCGTTCGACGGGGCGGTCGACCCCCCGTGGCCCAGCTAGGCGGCGCCCTCGGATGCCTCGTGGAGCACGATGACGATGTCTTCCAGGGCCGTGCCCTTCGCGAGGAACCCCGAGGCCCCCGCCTCCCTGGCCTCCTTCTCCACCCCGGGGTCGGCGTGCGCGGTCAGGATCACGACGGGCAGCCCGGGTCGATCCTCGTGGATCCTGCGCATCGCCTCGATCCCGTCGAAATCGGGCATGGACAGGTCCATCAGCACCAGATCGGGCTCGTCCTTGCGAGCGCGATCGGTCGCTTCCCGACCGCCGCCCGCCTCGCCGGCGACCTCGATCCCCTTCACCATCCTCAACGCGGACGAGAGCGCCCGGCGGAAGGCCGGGTGGTCATCAACCACCAACACCCGCAACGTCTTCTCCTCACCGAGGACGGCTCTTCAGGGAAGACCGGAGGTCCCGTCGGCAGCATCCTGCCGGAGACCCCCGCCGGAGACAACGCCCCAAATGGCTGAACTTGCATGGCCCATTCGGGCTATGGCCAGCGCAGGAGGCCTAGATCGGTCCCGACATCCCCTCGGGCGCTCATCCGATCGCGGGATCTGGCCGAAAGATGGTGGAGGAACCGGTCATGGGAACGAACGGGAGGCACGGGCGGTTGCATGTGGGGTCGGGGGTATACTCCCCT
>Ga0126304_10000013_pt1 | contig 40835 bp, 35 predicted proteins | sample Plot25_FD_92538 | JGI IMG/M metagenome (GOLD analysis project Ga0126304, IMG submission 92538) | Serpentine soil microbial communities from UC McLaughlin Reserve, CA, USA - Plot25 | ecosystem: Environmental > Terrestrial > Soil > Grasslands | place: USA: UC McLaughlin Reserve, Lake County... | reverse complement strand
CCGTTGCGGAGCAGGTTGTCACCGCCGCGCCGGTGCGCCGCTACGTTGCGGTTCAAGCACTGCCCAAGGGTGACCGTGCCGAGCTTGCGGTGGAAATGCTCACCGAGGTCGGTGCCGCTGAAATCATTCCGTGGCAAGCCGAGCGGTCAATCGTCCGCTGGTCGGGTGAACGCGGCGAGAAAGGGCTGGCGCGCTGGCGGTCTACCGCCAAAGAAGCCGCGAAGCAGTCCCGACGCCTTCACGTCCCGGTGGTGCGGGAGTCGGTGAACACTGGGCAGCTGCTGCGAGCTGTACCGGAAGCTGATCTTGCTCTGATCCTGCACGAGGACGCGTCCGACCCGCTCTGGACAGTCGATCTCCCCGATCGGGGGACGGTGATGATCATCATCGGACCCGAAGGCGGCATTGCACCTGCTGAGCTGAATGATCTTGTCGCCGCGGGTGCCCGCCCGGTACTGATCAGCGACGGCATCCTCCGTACCTCTACGGCCGGTGTTGTCGCGCTTGCCGTCCTCACGTCGCGATGAGCACGCGCGATGAAACCCGTCCTGAGCCGGTCGAAGGGCGGTCTTCGAGGACCAAGGATCACATTGCGCGGGCTGAGCTTGCCGAAGGATTCGCGTTCGAGCCGATCACCGGATTGCCCGGCCGGATGGGCCGTACCGGCCTCATCACAACGCCCCACGGGCTGATCCGAACGCCAGCCTTCATCGCGGTCGGCACAAAGGCCACGGTCAAGGCGGTGCTGCCTGAAACCATGGCCGAGCTCGGTGCCCAGGCTTTGCTGGCCAACGCGTACCACCTCTACCTCCAGCCCGGCGCTGACATCATCGATGCAGCAGGCGGTCTCGGTGCCTTCATGAACTGGCCGGGTCCAACGTTCACCGATAGTGGCGGATTCCAGGTGATGAGCCTGGGAGCCGGCTTCAAGAAGGTGCTGGCCATGAGCACAGAGGGCCTCGAGGACGACGACGTGATCGCCGATGGCAGGAGTCGACTCGCCCGGATCGATGACGATGGTGTCACCTTCACCTCGCACCTGGACGGGTCCTTGCATCGCTTCACGCCTGAGGTGTCGATGCAGATTCAGCATCAGCTCGGTGGCGATGTCATGTTCACCTTCGACGAATGCACAACCCTGATGAACACCCGCATCTATCAGGAACGGTCGGTAGATCGGACCCAACGCTGGGCCGAGCGCTGCCTTGCCGAGCATCTCCGCCAGACCGAACTGCGGGGTGATCGGCCCTATCAAGCCCTGTTCGGCGTTGTGCAGGGTGCGCAGTACGAGGATCTACGCCGCAGAGCCGCTCGAGATCTCCAGTCATTGACCATCGAGGACGCCGGCTTCGATGGCTTTGGCATCGGTGGAGCGCTGGAGAAACAAAAGCTGGGCACCATCGTGGGCTGGGTCAGCTCCGAGCTTCCGGAGAGCAAGCCGCGTCACCTACTCGGCATCTCCGAGCCCGATGATTTCTTCACAGCAGTCGAAAACGGCGCTGACACCTTCGACTGCGTCGCACCTTCGCGGGTGGCTCGCAATGCGGCTGTCTACACCCCGGCCGGACGGTTCAATGTCACCACGGCGGGTGCCCGCCGCAGCTTTGTACCGATCGACGAAGAGTGCGACTGTTACACCTGCGCCCACTACACCCGGGCCTATCTCCATCATCTGTTCAAGGCAAAGGAGATGCTCGCCTCAACGCTCTGCACGATCCATAACGAGCGCTTCATCGTCCGCCTGGTTGACGACATCCGCGCCGGCATAGACAGCGGAACCTTCGACGAGTTGAAGATCAACTTTCTGCGGCGCTACTACCGGTCTTGACACCGGCCGGCAGTCGTCACGTGTTCACTGTGACTTTGCGCCAAGCTCGGTGAAGATCGTCAACTGCACATCGGCTGGGCCGCGAAGCCGGGCGTTCAGCGAGTCCCATGGCGTACGAACCGGCGGAGCGATCAATTCGGCTCCCGCCGCTACCAGCTTGTCGGTCACAACGGTTGCGTCATCGACCTCGAAGGCCACCCGGTAGTGGGGGCTGACCCCTGCGCGACCGACCTCCACTGAGTCGATGTAGTTGATCTGCTCGCCGTTGCACAGTTCCAAGGTGGCTCGCCCCGCGTCCAAGATCATCACCTTGGCGCCGTCACTCTGGTAGGTCTCTTCCTGGCCAAGACCGAGTTCGTCCCGGTAGAACCGGACGGCTTCGTCGTAGGGTTCGGCAGCAACCACCAGCCGCAGCTGATGAACTTGGGGCGCACCCGGCGTGTGGGCGGCATAGCCGGGCTCCCGCTTCTTGATGGCCCGAATGACCGCGTACGTCACCGGCAGGAAGATCACCTCGACCAGCACCTTGTAGAGGTAGCCGGTCACCGTGAAACTGATCAGACTGCTCCAGGTAGGAAAGACGCCGACGAAGGCGATGATAGCGAACAGGGCGGTGTCGGCGAACTGCCCGACCGCGGTGGATCCGACCAGCCGGGCCCACATCCGACGCTCGAGCGTCAAGTTCTTGATCTTGACCAACACGTAGGCGTTGAGCAGTTGGCCGGCGAGATAGCCGCACAAGCTGGCGATGACGATTCGTGGCACGAAGCCGAGCACGGCGACGAAGGCCTCCTGATTCTCATATCCAGGACCCGGTGGTGCCGCTCCGACAGCCAGGAAGGTGATCGATGCAAGAGCGGCGAGTCCGAAACCCACCCAAATGGCCCGGCGGGCCTGACGCATGCCGTACACCTCTGCCAGCACATCGCCCAATATGTAGGTGAGAGGGAACAACAATGCACCGCCGTCAGTGAAAATGCCCCCACCGAGGATTTCCGGGAGGTCGTCCACCACCGTGATCGTCTTGGTCGCCGCGATGTTTGAGATGAGCAGCAGGCCACAGAACACAGCCACGACCACGGCGTAGATTCCACTCGGAGCAGTTGCGAAGGCCGCAGCTGGTCCGGCCGGCCGGCGTCTGTCAGATTCGAGCGTTGTCACAGCCAGCGATGGTACGGGTAGCAATCTCCTTCCCCGGCCGCCATGGCAGGCTTTGGCCATGACCGACGTGTACGACGACGACGACCGCTCTGAACAGCTCGATCAGCTCGAGCCGGAACGATCTCTGGACGACCGTGGCGTAGACGACCCGCTTGACGAGGGTTATTCACCGCCGGAGAAACCCTCGGCGGCGATGCGGCATGGAGACCGCGAGACACTCGATGAGCGGCTAGACGCCGAGGAACCTGACGTCAGCAGCGACGACCTCGGAAATGACTTTCTCGACGATGGCGAAGTCGGCGGTGAACGGGCGGGCCGACTCGTGGAGCCCAATCAGGGGATCGGGCCCGACAACGAAAAGGATCTGATCGGTGACGATGTAGGCATCGACGGGGCAGCGGCGAGTGCCGAGGAAGCGGCGATGCACATCGTCCCCGACGAGTGGGAATAAGGTCAGGTGAGGAGACGCTTCCTAAAGGCGGTAGATCGCGCGAGTGACGAAGACACGCAGGAACCTTAGGGGTCCCAGGCGACTTGTCACTAAGATGGTGCGCGACATTTTCCATCTTCAGCGAGGAACCCACTGAGTAGGTCAGACATCTCGGCAAGTGCCCCCGATGCGGCGGCGTCTCGTGCGCTTTCCAGCTCACGCTCCCAGGATGTCGGCCTGGAGGAGATGCGCAGGGTCACGGTTCCGGCGTCGGTTGAGATGGTCAACATTCTCGGGCCCGGCGACGAGTTTCTGCGCATCCTGGAACGTGAGCTGGACGCCGGTATCCATGTCCGGGGCAACCAGATCACCCTGAGCGGCTCCCATGCGGCGGTCGACCTGGCCGTCGACGTGATCACCGAGCTCGTCACGGTGCTCCGCACGGGGCAAGGACTGACAGCGGATGCGGTCGAGCGAACGTGCACCATGCTCGCCCAGCGGGAGGAAGACCGGCCGGCTGACGTCCTGACTCACAACATCCTTTCGTCCCGCGGCAGGACCATCCGGCCCAAGACCTTGAACCAGAAGCGGTACGTCGATGCCATCGACAAGCACACCGTGGTCTTCGGTATCGGTCCGGCGGGCACCGGCAAGACCTATCTCGCCGTCGCCAAGGCCGTCCAGGCGCTGCAGAACAAGCAGGTGAATCGGATCATCCTGACCCGGCCGGCGGTTGAAGCCGGCGAGCATCTCGGCTTCCTGCCCGGAACCCTCAGTGACAAGATCGACCCCTATCTCCGGCCGCTCTACGACGCGCTGCACGACATGGTGGACCCCGACTCGATCCCTCGTTTGTTGACCGCGGGGACGATCGAGGTCGCACCGCTGGCCTATATGCGCGGGCGGACGTTGAACGACGCCTTCATCATCTTGGACGAGGCCCAGAACACCTCGATGGAGCAGATGAAGATGTTCCTGACCCGCCTGGGCTTCGGCTCCAAAATCGTGGTCACCGGCGATATCACCCAGGTCGATTTGCCGGGCGGCACTCGTAGCGGACTTCGGGTCGTGCAAGGGATTCTGGACAACGTCGAAGACATCGCCTTCTGTCACTTGACGAATCACGACGTCGTACGGCACAAGCTGGTCGGCAGGATCGTCGCCGCGTACGACCGCTTCGAGGCCGACCAGCCTGCACCGGTGCCACGCACCGGTCGGGCCTGAGTTCACGAAGTAACACGCGTGACTGTTGACATCGCCAACGAGTCCGGTCTGGAGGTTGACAGTACCGGCCTGGTCCGGCTGGCCGCCTTCACGCTCGACCAACTGCGGATACACCCGCAGGCGGAACTGTCCATCCTGCTCGTGGATGAGGCGACGATGAGCACGTACCACAAGAAGTACCTCGGTGAATCCGGGCCGACAGATGTCTTGTCCTTCCCGATGGACGAGCTGCGGCCACCCAACGACGACGAAGAGCCGCCGGAAGGTCTGCTGGGTGACGTGGTGCTCTGCCCTGCCATCACTGATCGCCAAGCCCGCGAGCACGGGAGGACGGCCACCGCAGAAGCTGAGTACCTGCTGGTGCACGGTCTGTTGCATCTGCTGGGGTTCGACCACGGCGTGCCGGCCGAGAAGGCGGAGATGTTCGAACTCAAGGACAAGATCATCGCGGCATGGGCCGATCAGCGGCCGGACAGGTCGGGGCATCCCAGATGACGCAGAACGACTGGATTTTCCTATCCATTGCGGTTGTCCTGGTGATCGTCGCCGGGCTGCTCGCTGCGGCCGAGGCCTCGCTCCACTCCTTCTCCAAAGCACGAGCCGACCGGTTGGTCGACGAAGGGCGGCCAGGGGCGGTCCGGCTGCGTCGGATGCTCGACGACCTGCCGCCTCACTTGAACACTGCGCTCTTCGTTCGAAGCTTGGTCGAGATATCGGCAATCGTGTTGGTGGCCAAAGTCGCATTCACCCAGATCGAACGGGTTTGGCTGGCAGGCCTGATCACCGCCGGCATCATGTTCATCATTTCCTACATCTTCTGGGGCGTGGCGCCTCGGACGCTGGGTCGCCAGCACGCCGATCGGGTTGCGTGCGCGTCCGCCGGCCCACTCAGCGCAATCACCGCAGTGCTCGGTCCCTTCCCACGGCTGCTGATCTTGATCGGCAACGCACTGACGCCGGGCAAGGGATTCAGCGAAGGCCCGTTCGCGACCGAGGCAGAGCTTCGCGAGCTGGTCGACCTGGCCGAGGCGAGCGAGGTCATCGAGTCCGGCGAGCGGCAGATGATCCATTCCGTCTTCGACCTCGGCGACACGATCGTGCGTGAGGTAATGGTTCCGCGCACGGACATGGTCTTCATCGAGGAATACAAGACCCTGCGCCAGGCGGTGTCATTGGCACTGCGATCCGGCTTCAGCAGGATCCCGGTCGTCGGCGACGGCGGATTGGATGACGTGGCGGGGGTTCTCTACCTCAAAGACGTGATCAAGCGCGTGTACGACTCACCTGACGCCGAACGTACCGAACGGGTCAGCTCGATGATGCGCAAACCCATCTTCTGTCCGGATTCCAAGCCGGTCGACGAGCTGCTCCGAGAGATGCAGCTCAAACGCGTGCACTTGGTGGTCGTGGTCGACGAGTTCGGTGGTACCGCCGGGATGGCCACCATCGAGGACATCTTGGAAGAGATCGTCGGCGAGATCACCGATGAGTACGACGCGGAGACCGTTGACATCACGCCACTCGGTGACGGCCGGTACCGCGTGTCCTCCCGATTGCCGGTGGACGAGCTGGGGGAGCTATTCGGATTGAAGCTGGACGATGAGGACGTGGAGACCGTCGGTGGGCTCATGGCCAAGCAGCTGAACAAGGTGCCGATCGCCGGATCAGTCGTGAAGTACGCCGGGCTGGAACTGGTGGCCGAACGCTCGACCGGGCGCCGCAACCGGATCGGCACGGTTGTCGTCAGCAAGATCGATGACGAAGCGACTGATGAGGCACAGCGCGCAGAGGCGGCCACTCGGCTGGTGACCGACCCGGCACTGCGGGCCTCATGACGGAGTCGGTTGGAGTCGCCGATCCGGACGACGTCAAGATCATCAACCTGGCTCGCGCTACCCTTGCGCGTTCCCAGACCGGGGAAGCGGCGTGTGTTCGGGATACCGACGGCCGGACATACACCGGCGCCAGCGTCGACCTGCCGCATCTGCAGCTCTCCGCAATTGCGGTGGCGGTTGCCATAGCCGCCTCATCGGGTGTACCCGGCTTAGAAGCGGTCGCGCTTGCCGGAGCAAGCGACCCCAGTGTTGACGATCTTGCACTGGTCAAGGATCTGCCCGGCGAGCGGGTGGTCGTGTGGTCAGTCGACGCATCCGGCTCAGTTCGCGGCCGAGTCGAACTATGAGTGCGGACTCGACCCCTGAGGTTGTCGAAAGGGGGTCTGCCAGGAGCTCAGACCGCGGCAGCTACCGGTCCGGCTTCGCTTGCTTCGTCGGCAGGCCGAATACCGGGAAGTCGACACTGACCAATGCACTGGTGGGCAGCAAGATCGCCATCGCCTCAGCCAAACCGCAAACGACCCGGCACGCGATCCGGGGAATCGTGACTCGTCCGGACGCTCAGCTGATCGTTGTTGACACACCCGGCCTGCATCGCCCGCGGACCCTGCTGGGTGAGCGGCTCAATGATCTTGTTCGCGCCACCTGGAGCGAGGTGGACGTCATCGGCGTCTGCGTGCCGGCCAATGAGCGGATCGGGTCGGGGGACAACTACCTGGTGGGAGAAATCGCAGCGCTGCCGAAGAAGCCGGCCCTGGTCGCCATCGCGACGAAATCCGATCTGGCATCACCTGCTGTACTGACCGAGCATCTTCTCCGGATCGCTGCCCTGGAGCCAGAGCACGGAGTCGAGTGGGCACACATCGTTCCGGTGTCGGCAGTGATGGGTGATCAACTTGACGTCCTCTCCGAGGTACTCGTCGGGTTGTTGCCGCAGGGGCCCCAGCTGTACCCCGAAGACGAGTTGACCGACGAACCAGCGGAAATACTGGTTGCCGAGTTGATCAGAGAAGCGGCACTCGAGGGCGCTCGGGACGAGCTGCCGCATTCGATCACCGTAACAGTAGAGGAAATGGGGCTGCGAGCGGATCGTCCTGACGACCAACCGTTGCTTGACGTCTATGCCTCGATGATCGTCGAGCGTGACTCGCAGAAGGGGATCATCATCGGCCACCGGGGATCGGTGTTGCGGGGGATCGGCGCTACTGCTCGCAGGCAGATCGAGGCGCTGCTGGGTACCCCGGTCTATCTCGATCTACGAGTCAAGGTGCTCAAGGAATGGCAGCGCGACCCGAAGCACCTTAACCGCCTCGGGTTCTGAGGCTCAGGAGGCTGCCGGCTGCGTCGCTCTGTCGTGAGACTGGGTCGATGGGGCACCCTCGAGCTTGAGCTCGTACATGTTGAAGACCCTAGAGAGCCGGTAGCCGATCGCCTCGTTGACCTTGATCATGTGCGTGTTGTCGGCGTTGTTCCAGGTCTCGATCATCTCCAGCTGCGGCTGCTCATCAGCGAGCCATCGCATCATGTCGATCTTGAGGAGCAGGCCGAGCCGATGCCCGCGATGGGTACGAGCTACCGCGGTGTCACCCTGCCCGGCGAGCGTTGGCTGGAGCGGATTCCAGAACACCCAGGTATGACCGCCAGCCTCGCCCGTTTCCTTGTGGCGGGCAACGACCCGATACATCGAGTCACCGCGTTTGAGCCGCGCCGTCTCGATGTCGCGCAAGCGTTCGAGATTGAAAACCTCCTCCTCCCAAGTCAGATCACCGGTGGGTGCGTCATTGATTGCGGCGGTGACCTCGATCAGTTCGGCCAGCACCTCATCGGGCATCGGCGGCGTGAGCCGTTCCAGGCGGTACCCACGTGCAGCCTCACGCGCCTCCTCATACAGCCGACCGAGTTCTTCTTGATCAACATCTGTCAGCTGCTGGCGGCGCCGGGCATCATGACTCGCGTAGCGAAAGCCGAACTTCTCGGTGAACGCAATAGCGCCTGGGTCGTCGGAGGCGGTACCGACCCAGATAATCGTTCGTCCAGCCTCCTTCGCCACCCGCAGCACCTCGTTCATGATCACCGTGCCGTGGCCGTGCCGCCGATGACCGGGATGCACCGTGATCTCGGCCCAGACCACTTGCCGATTGTCATAGATCGGCATATCGACTGCCAACGCTCCGATTGGGTCGGCGTCTTCGGGGGAGTTGTACAGGTAGTGCGTCGCCGGGTGCATATCCCAACCGAACTCGACATCGGCCGCAACCAGCTCGGCGATGGCCGGCGGACTGTCCGGGTCGTCCACCTGGCGCGCCGCGTTGTAGAGATCGGTGAGGGTACGGATGGCGTCAGTATCACCGGGCTGGACACGTACGAAGGGCATCCTCCCAGCCTGCCTTGCGGACGCGTCGTCCCGCCAGACCTTTTTCCGACGACCGTGACATTGAACTTGGCGCGCCACTTCTGGGTCCGCTACAGTGACCCGCATGGTCACCACGGGAGCCGGGCGCTCGCACGCGCTGCTCCTCCTTCGCCGCCGCAGCGAGGCCTCCTAAGGGCCGGCATCCTCGCTGCGGAGTCCGCGTGCGCACTGGCCCATCCGACTGCAGCAGCGAGGAAAGAGATGACCAGCTCCAAACCCAGTTCTTCGACAAGCTCGTGGCGCGTTGACCCGGACTTCGGGCGCAATGAATTCGGTACCCGGGTGCAATCGGTACCGGTGCAGCAACCAAGCCCTATGCCGTACAGCCGTTACCGCGGCTATGCCCCAGTTGATCTACCCGATCGGACCTGGCCGACAAAGCGGATTACTCATGCCCCACGCTGGCTGAGTACCGACCTGCGCGACGGTAACCAGGCCCTGATCGACCCGATGACCCCGGCTCGCAAGCACAAGATGTTCGAGCTGCTGGTGCGGATGGGCTACAAGGAGATCGAGGTTGGATTTCCATCGGCAAGCCAGACCGACTTCGACTTCGTACGACAGCTGATCGAGGGCGATCGGATCCCCGATGATGTGACCGTCTCTGTGCTGACGCAGGCACGTGAGGACCTGATCGAGCGAACGGCCGAATCGTTGGTCGGTGCCAAGACGGCAACGATCCACATGTACAACGCGACCGCGCCACTGTTCCGCCGCGTGGTCTTCCACGTTGATCGAGCCGAATGCATGGCGTTGGCGACCCGCGGCACTGAGCTGGTGATGAAGTACGCCGAGCAGTACCTCGGCGACACCGAGTTCGGTTACCAGTACTCGCCGGAGATTTTCACCGGCACCGAGCCGGACTTCGCGGTGGAGGTCTGCAACGCGGTCATGGACGTATGGCAGCCGGATGAGGGGCGCGAAATCATCCTTAATCTGCCCGCCACCGTCGAAATGTCCACGCCGAACACCTACGCGGACCTTATCGAGTGGTTCTCCCGCCATGTCCACAATCGCGAGAACGTGGCCATCTCGCTGCATCCGCACAACGATCGCGGCACGGCTGTTGCCGCTACCGAGCTGGCGGTCATGGCCGGCGCTGATCGCGTCGAGGGCTGCCTGTTCGGCCACGGCGAGCGGACCGGCAATGTCGATCTGGTGACCCTGGGCATGAACCTGTTCTCACAAGGAATAGATCCCAAGATCGACTTCTCCGATATCGACGAGATCCGTCGGACGGTGGAGTACTGCACCAATCTGCCGGTCCACCCGCGCCATCCGTACGCGGGCGACCTGGTCTACACCGCATTCTCCGGCAGTCACCAAGATGCGATCAAGAAAGGCCTGGAGGACCTGGAACAGCGCGCCAAGGAACAAGGCCTCAGCGTGCGCCAGATCGCCTGGGAAGCGCCGTACCTGCCGATAGACCCCTTCGACGTCGGCCGAACCTACGAGGCTGTGATTCGGGTCAACTCCCAATCGGGCAAGGGCGGCGTTGCCTACATCATGAAGTCGGAGCACAACCTCGACCTGCCGCGTCGCTTGCAGATCGAGTTCTCCCAGGTAGTGCAGGCGCGGACCGATGCCGGCGGGGGAGAAGTGACTCCAGCAGAGTTGTGGTCGATCTTCTCCACCGAGTACCTGGGCCGGAACACCCCGCTTGAGTTGATCAGCGTGACAAGTGCCACTGGGACCGGGCAGATCGATACAGTCACTGCCATTGTCCGAGTAGACGGGCAACGTCGAGAGATCACCGGCGAGGGCAACGGACCGGTGTCGGCCTACGTCGATGCAATTTCCGCGTTCGGCTTCCCAGTTCGCGTGCTCGACTACTCCGAACACGCTCTGTCAGCTGGCGGTGATGCGCTTGCCGCGGCGTATGTGGAGTGTGAGGTGGGCTCGGGTGAGGACAGCATCGTGGCCTGGGGCGTGGGTACGGATCCCAACATCGTGACTGCCTCCCTTAAAGCCGTCACCTCCGCAGTCGATCGGGTCCAAGCCGGCCGGTAGGCAGGCAGAGGGACTAACCAACCCGAGCACGAACTAACCAACCCGAGCACGAACTAACCAACCCGAGCACGAACTAAGCAACCGGACTTTGAGCCCCGTGTGTCCACTTTGAGCCTGATATCCAAGGCTCAAGGTGTGCACGCGGGGCTCAAAGTCGGTAGGAGGAGGCGTGTTGGGTGGCATAGTAGCGCTGGTTTCCACAGACCGCTGATGGTGCTGTCACAGCATCCACAGATTCCCGAATTGCCCTTCGGGACTGCCGAATCCATGGTGGCTTTGGTCCGTGTACGACGTCCGGCTGACCCGACAGCTCGTGGATGAGGGTTACGGCAACGGCGAAATCGCCCGGCTCACGCGGCTCGGCGCTTTGCAGCGGATACGGCGGGGAGCATATGACTCTCCCAGTTCCGACCCAATCAACGGGATCGAGTCACATCGCCGGCTCATTCATGCAAGCAAACCGTACCTAGCTAGGGGCTCAGTCGTCAGCCATGCATCGGCGGCGGTTCTTCATGGTCTAGTGCTCTACGCAACCAGGCTCGATCGCGTTCAGCTAACTCGCCCCGAGGTCCCGGGTGGAAAGAGCCGGCGCCTCTTGGGCCTTCACGCCGCGCCCCTCGTGCCTTCGGAGATCGTCGAGGTTGACGGCGTTCTGGGGACGAGCACCGCCCGTACGGTTGCGGACCTGGCGCGCGCCTTGCCGTTTGAAGCAGCGGTGGTTGCCGGCGACTCGGCGTTGCGCGCTGGACTCGACAGGGTGGAGCTCTGGGGCTGCCTTGAACGGATGCACCGCTGGCCGGGCGTCATTCGCGCCTGCCGTGTTGCGGCTTTCATCGATGGTCGCAGCGAGAGTGCCGGGGAGTCACGGAGCCGAGCTGGCCTTCTCCAATCGGGCATCGCGGCGCCCGAGCTGCAACTTGAGGTCTTCGATGACTACGGTCGATTCGCCGCCCGGGTCGACTTCGCCTGGAAGCAGAGTCGGACGATCGGGGAGTTCGACGGCAAGATCAAGTACGGTCGGGAGTTGAATCCCGCCAACGATAACCGCGATGTGGTCTATCAAGAGAAGCTGCGTGAGGACATTCTGCGCGAGCTTGGCTGGCAGATGGTCCGCTGGACATGGGCTGACCTCGGTCATCCTGACCGGATCGCTGCGCGATTACGCCGGGCTTTTGCTCGGTCCCACACACATCGTCCGCAACCTTGAGCCCCGTATGTACACCTTGAGCCTTGGATACGAGGCTCAAGGTGTACATAGGGGGCTCAAAGTCGGGTGGAGTAGCGACGGACGGGGCGGTCCTGCGGCGCGGCTTAAGTCGGATGGAGTGGTTCGGACGGGCGGGACGAGGTCGACCTTAATCGCGGAAGCCGTTCTCGGCCGTTCGAGCGGGGGCTTCTGAGCCGAAGATCCAGGCCTCGAAAAATGGTTGGAGATCAACCGTGGTACGTGACTGGGCCGCCGCCATCCACTCCTCGAGGCTTCGGGATCCGGGACGCTGGCTCCAATCCCTGGCGAGCTGGAAGAAGGCGTCGTCACCGATCACATTGCGCAGCGCCTGCAGCGCCATCGGGCCACGGACGTACACCGTGCTGAAGAGCTGATCGGGTCCAGGATCGATCATGGTCACTTGCCAGAAACGGGTGTTGTCCTTGGTGCGGTCGTAGGCGAGGTTGAGTGAGGTATTGGCTGGTCTGCCACCGCTTCGTTCGGCGAAGCCCCATTGTGCCCAGGACGCGTAGCCCTCGTTGTTGAAAATGTCGTCCCACTGGCGCAGCGTGACGTTGTCTCCGAACCACATGTGCGCCAGCTCATGGGTGATCAGCACGGGGGCGTAGTCGTTATCCAAGATCGAATTAACGTTGTAGACCGGCCGGGTCTGGGTTTCCATGCCGCCAAACGCAAGCCGATGAGCCGGGACCAACCCCCCCATCTCGGTGAACGGGTAGGGCCCGAACATCTGCTCGAGCACGCGAATCGTGGCCGGCGTTTTCCGGAGCTGGGACAGGGCTTCCCTCCGAGCCTCCGCCGACAGCTGCATCGAAACCGCGTAGACGTACGGACGGCCGTCCACCGCACCCAGTTCCATCTGGTACTTGCCGATGGAAATGAACGCCACGTACGTGGCCAGCGGCTGCCGGGACACCCAATGCCAGGTGTCGAAGCCGATCTCGGTGCCAGTGTCCCTCGACTCGAGTCGGCCGATGCTGATCACTTGGAGATCTGCCGGCACTCGCACCGAGATGTCCATCAGTGCCGGGTCTGATGGATGATCATTTGAGGGAAACCACCACGCCGCGCTCTCCGGCTCACCCACGACCGTCCATTCCTGGCCGGTGGTGAACCAGGGCTTCACCTCACCTCGAGCAAGCGTGCCGGGCGCACCCGAATAGTCGACCACCAGCTCGAAATCCGACTCGGCGGCAATCGGATCATCGGGAATCACCTGAACGTCTTGAAAATCCTGCTTCTCGAACGTCGCCTCCTCACCGTCAACCTGGACCCGATCGGTCTGCAGAGCAAGATCAACATAAAAGGACTCCAAGAACTGTGTTGCGCGGGCGGTGATCTTGGTCGTGGCCTTCATGCTCGCGGTAGCCGCATCCCAGTCGATCGAGACTTCGTACTTGAGCACGTCGTAGCCGCCGCTGCCAGCATCGGGAAAGTACGGATCGCCGACGCTCGGACTACCGTCGGTAGGGCTACCGGACGACCCTGTCCCAGGTTCGGTCGGTGAGATTGACCGCATCATAAGGACGATGCCCAAGGGCGCCGCCAGAATGGCAATCAAGATCAACGGGAGAATGATCGCGAAAACGTAGGCGGCACGGGAGGGCTGATGCTGCTTGAAAAAATATCGGGGATCGGGAGGCGGCCAGCTTGGCTTAACGCTCGACATGCGCGAGCGACCTCAAGTTGCGATCGAGATGCCACGCGACGAACGCGGAGGTGATGCCGCTCGCCTCGCGCGCCACCGGTTCAGGCACATCGCGTGTGTCGTCCCAGCGACCTTCGAGCAGCGCTCCAAGAAGGACCAGCGTTTGGGCTGCAGGCCGGGCTGAGCCCGGGGGACGGCAGGTCTCGCAAACCACACCGCCCGCGGCGGGGGAGAAAGCGGTATGCGGCCCTTCCAACCCGCATCGCGCGCAGTCGGTAAACGATGGCGCATAGCCCGCGATCGCAAGAGCCCGGAGCAGGTAGGAATCCAAGATCAGCCTCGCTGGACGCGGACCGTCGGAGGTGCCCTGATTGAGCACCCGCAATGCACCGACCAGCAGGAGATACTGCTGCAGCGCCGGCTCGCGTTCCTCCGCGACCAGGCGGTCTGCGGTTTCCAGCATCACCTGACCAGCGGTGTAGGCGGGATAGTCGTCGGTCAACGGCTCGCCGAAGGCGTCCAGGGACTCCACCTGGGTTACCACATCCAGGTTGCGCCCGGTCGCGAACTGCAGGTCGACATGCGAGAACGGTTCGAGCCTCGCGCCGAACTTGGACGAGGTACGTCGAACTCCCTTGGCGACGGCGCGCACCTTGCCATGCCGCCGGCTGAGCATCGTGATGATCCGGTCGGCTTCGCCCAGCTTGTGGGTGCGCAGCACGATCGCATCGTCGCGATATGTCGGCACCTCGATATTGTCCCCGACATGGCAAGGATTTCGCGGAGCGCGGACCGGCCCACCAGGATTCGGCAGCCGCCGCGGGCCCCTGTCCCGCACCCCAGCGGCGCCCGGCCTCCGCAAGTCCCCGCTGACCGGCTGCCGGCGCACGTGGCCATCGTGATGGATGGCAACGGGCGCTGGGCGAAGGCGCGCAACCTCCCTCGGACCGAAGGCCATGCCCGGGGCGAGCACTCCCTGTTCGACGTGATCGAGGGTGCCATCGAGATTGGTGTCAAGTACCTCTCCGCGTACGCATTCTCCACTGAGAACTGGAGTCGATCGCCCGATGAGGTGCGCTGGCTGATGGGCTTCAACCGGGACGTAATCAGAAGGCGGCGTGACCAGCTGGATGAGATGGGTGTACGAGTGCGGTGGGCCGGCCGGCGTCCGCGGCTGTGGCGCAGCGTGATCAACGAATTGATCGACGCCGAGAAACGGACAGTCGACAATGATGTGCTGACCTTGCAGTTCTGCGTGAACTACGGCGGCCGCGCTGAGATCGTTGATGCCGCTCGCCGGGTCGCCGAGCTGGCCGCGGACGGGCGGCTTGACCCGAGCAAGATCACAGAGGACCGGTTCCGGCAATTTCTCGATGAGCCTGAGATCCCCGACGTCGATCTCTTCGTACGGTCATCGGGTGAGCAGCGCACGTCCAATTTCCTGCTCTGGCAGAGCGCATACGCCGAGCTGGTCTTCCTTGATCGGCTATGGCCAGATTTCGACCGGCGCGACCTGTGGCGGGCGATCGAGCTCTACGCGAACCGCGATCGCCGCTACGGTGGGGCCTTACCCAATCCGTGAGTTAGTGCTCGTCGTAATGGTCGGCGTGCTGAGCGTGGCGGTGACCTTCGTGGATGAAGTCTGTGTGGTCGCCGTGCTGCACGTACGGATGGCCGCAGCCCGGTCCGTGCTGATGCGGATGTGTGCCCGCTCCGACGTGCGGCAGGGGCACGGTCTGTACACCGGCTACCTCCGGCAGTTCGAGCTGGCCGCGCTGGCGGCGGCGCAGCAGTGCGGCGACCGGAAGGCTGAGCGCGAAAACGGCCACCGCTGCAACGACGATGAGAGCTCCGGGAGCGGCGTCCGCGTAGTACGAACCTGCCGCGCCGCCGACAGACACCAGAACACCCAAGGCCATGGCGCAGCTCAATGCCGGATAGAAGCCGCGAACCAGGTTCTGGGCTGCCGCGACCGGAACAACCATCAAAGCGCTCACCAGCAGCAACCCGACCGTACGCATAGCCAGCGTCACCGTCACTGCTGCCAGCACAACGATCAACAGGTTGTGCAGCCGGACTCTGAGGCCTTGCACCCGCGCGAAGTCCTCATCCGAGCAGACGGCGAACAATTGCGGAGCCAGGCCGACAGCGGGAACGAGAACGATCAGCGCCATGATCCCTACCACCGCCACATCACTCCCAGACACCGTGGTCAACGAGCCGAACAGGTAGCCGGATAAGCCAGCCGTACCGCCACCGGCGATACCTGACATCAGTACGCCGGCCGCAAGCCCGCCGTAGAACAAGATCGCCAACCCGACATCGCCACTCGCCTTGCCCTGCTGCCGAAGGATTTCCAAGATCACAGCGCCGCCAACGCACACCACGACGGCCACCAGGACGGGAGCCTGGCCGGTGATCAATGCCAGGCCGACGCCGGCGATCGCGACATGTCCGAGGCCGTCGCCCAACAGGCTAAGCCTGCGCTGCACTATGTAGGTCCCGATGGCGGGCGCCATCAGCCCGGTGATCAGCGCAGCAATCAGCGCACGCTGCATGAATGGCAAGCTGAGCAGCTCGTTCATGGCTCGACCGTCCCGCCGAGCCAGCCTTCGTCAGGAACAGGTTCGTCAAACTCGTGCCGGCCCCCAACCTCTGCTACACCTAGATGGAGCGGGCCATCGGCGATGACCCGGCCGTCCTGCAGGACTATCGCGCGGTCGATGAGCGCTCCGAGCGATCCAATCTCGTGGAGCACAACCAGCACCGACTTGTCGACGGCCACCAGCTCAGCGAGAAGTTCGGCCAGCGCACGCTGGGACTTGAGATCGACCCCAGCCATCGGTTCATCAAGTACCAGTAGGTCCGGTTCGCCGGCCAACGCTCTGGCGATCAACACGCGCTGCTGCTGACCGCCGGAAAGGCTCGTCATGTGATGCGACAGGCGGTCGGCGAGGCCGACCACCGCCACAGCGTCAGCTATCGCGTTCCGATCGGCTTGTCGCAGCGGTACGAACAGGGTTCGGCGGGCGAGTCGACCGGACGCGACAACCTCCTTGACGGTGGCATTCCGCAGCGCGATCGCTGACCGTTGAGGGACGTAACCGACTCGCTCCCATCCTCCAAACCGCGCCAGCGGCTCCCCGAAGAGCCGCACTTCACCGCGCTGAAAGGGTGTCAACCCCATCAGGGATCGGACCAGAGTTGACTTGCCCGACCCGTTGCCGCCCATCAACGCGACTGCCTCGCCGCGACGCAGGTGGAGATCGATGCCACGTACAACAGGAAGCCCGCCCAGCTCAACGGTCAGATCTTCGGCGGCCAATACTTCGGTGACGCCCGGCTCGCGGGCTAACGACATGCGTTGGCCTTTCGCAGGGCCGCGAGATTGGCGGCCATGACCGACGGGTAGTCGTTGCCTCGGGAGTCGGCCGTGATGCCTTCGATTGGATCCAGAATGTCGGTCCGAAGCCCAAGATCACCGGCAATTGCCTGCGCCACCGCAGGCGAGGTCAGCGTCTCGAAGAAGATGGTCGTGATGCCGTGGGCTTTCGCCTCCTGCTGTACTTCCGCGATGCGTGCTGGCGACGCCTCGAGATCAGGGCTCAGGCCACTGACGGCCACCTGGGTCAGCCCATAGCGCTCGGCGAGATAGCCGAAAGCCGCGTGGGTGGTGACGAACTCGGTACGTTCGCACGATGCAAGTCCGGTCGTGAAGCGGCGGTCCAAGTCAGTCAACTGGCCTTCCAGGCGGCGAGCATTGGTCTGGTAATCGGGGGCGTGCTCCGGATCGATTGCAGCCAGCCGCTCCGCCACGGCGCCGGCGATGACCGCGAGACGAGTCGGATCAAGCCAGACGTGCGGATCCAGCCCACCGCTTCCGTCGTCGTGCTTATGACCTGTGTCCTCGTCAGCCCGACCTCCGTGATCCTCAAGCGGTACGACCGTCGTGGTGTCCAAGACGTTGTTTCCACCGCTTTGGACGACAGCCTCGTCGACGGCAGGCTGGAAGCCCTTCAGGTAGATGACCAGGTCGGCACGAACGATCGAGCCGACCTGTCTGGGCGTGAGCTCAAGATCGTGCGGCTCGGCACCAGGCGCAGTGAGGTTACCGACGCTGCCGTTTTCCGCCACGACACGCTCGGCGACGAATTGGAAGGGGTAGGCCGCCGTCACGATCGACAATGTCCGTGATTCTGTCGAGCCGCCACTGCTGTCGCCCCGGGCAACTGCGCAACCGGCCATTAGAAGTGATCCGATTAAACCCAGTAGCAGCGCAACGCCCCGCAGGCCGTTCATGAAAACGATTATCATTTGGAATTAGGGCTTCGTCAACTTGAGCCTTCAATCTCCCGGAGAGTTCGCGCGATGAGTTTTGCCGATCGGCGGCGTCAATAGTGGCTGAAAGCGCCTTCCGGCTCGTGATTGGAGCGATCAATGCCCGATGACATCCAGCTCATTCGTGTCCTCATTGACCGATGGGCGGCAGCCGTCCATTCCGGCGATTTGAACGGCGTTCTGGCAGACCATGCCGACGACATCGTGATGTTCGACGTTCCGCCGCCGGAGGACGGCGTACGTGGTATCGAGGCTTACCAGGAGACGTGGCCGCCCTTCTTCGAATGGCAGACATCGGGTGCGATGTTCGAGATCGTGTCGCTGGATGTCACGGCAGGTACCAACGTCGCCTACGCCTATGGCCTATTGCGCTGTGGCACGCCGGCCGAGTTGGCCGGACGCCCGGACAAGCGCCTTCGGCTCACCGTCGGCTTGCGGAAGGAGAATGGCCGCTGGATCGTCGCGCACGAACACCACTCCTTCACCGCCAACGGCGCGTCAGGCGACTAACCCAAGAGTGAAGCGAATTCCGGCTCTCGCGAACGGGGCAGCCGTGCGAGCAGCCGGTCAAAGACTGCTGTCCGGTCGAACTGGAGTGCGTATGCTCGAGCTCGCCCAGCCATGGCCCTTCGTTCCTTCTCAGGAAGGCTGAGGGCAAGGTCCAGGGCATCGGCGATGGCCGCCGGACTGCTTGCCGGTACGAAGAAGGCCGTGTTGCCCACTGCCTCGGTGATGCCGCCGGTCTCCGTCGTGATCACCGGCCCCCCTCCTGCAAGCATCTTCTCGACCAAGGCGATGCCGAACGTCTCCACGAACTCCGGACGTGGCTTACTGGGCAGCACGAACGACGCGCAACCCGCCATGAGGTAAGGCTTTTCATCGTCGTCGACATCATCGAAGAAGATGATCCGATCGGCCGCCGGGCTGGATCTCGCTTGCGCTCGAAGCTGCTCGGCTTGCGGCCCGTTGCCCGCTATGACGAGTGTCAGGTTTCGACAGGCGAAACTACTCGCGAAGCCCGCGATGAGGTCGTCGACGCCCTTCGCATGGGCGAGCCGGGAAAGGTACAAGACATAGCCGTTGACCTCCAGGCCGCGCGCCGCCAGCCGGGCGACCATCTGCTGCGGGCGCACCCCCAGATAGGCGGCCGTATTGACGGCTGGATATGAGATCGCAGTTCGCTGCAGGCAGCGTTCGGCGAAATTCGTGCCGTGTCCGGCGTCGATCTCCTCGGCTGAGGCGATCACCAGGTTTCGGGTGTAGTCAGAGACCGCAACCGGTAGGTCGCTGTCCAGATAGGCCGACAGCACCTGGGCTGCTGCGCCGAACTGCGCTTGGGCGACACAGGTGCGTACGACGTTCGTCACATCCGATCCGACCGCCTCAGCGATGGTCGAAACGGCTACCGGAAGGCCGGTGCTCCGGGCAATCCTCAGCGCCTCCGCCACGGCGGTCGTGTGCGGACTCAGATACAGCGACATGCAAAGGGTGGGGATGCCGTCGGTGAAAAGCTCGACCAGACGTCCGGTCAGACCTGCGAGGAAGCGTGCGTCAGGGATTTTGTAGTCGCCCACAGGTTCGGGGCGCTCGACGGAAATTCCTTCGCTATAGGGAAGCACCCCGTCAAGCGGCTTGAGCGGCAACCCCGACCGGGTCAGCAGGTCCAGAGGCCAGGTGACTATCCGAACGTCAGTGAAGCCCCGCGTCAGCGCGACTTCTGCGAGATTGCGTGCCTCGACCGAATGACCACAGATCACAGGGTCTGCACGTACCACGAGAACAAGTCGGTGCCCAGCCAGCCCGCCGCTCATCCGGCCTCCCTGCCGAGCACCGTACCCGACAATGGTCTGCTCGATCGCCCCCAATCCGACGGCGTCTGCCCGAGCTCAAAGTGCAACTGCCCGCCGCGATACAGATCGCGAGCCGCCAACCACGTACGCTCCAGCGGTTCTCCGTTGAAACTCACCGACTGGACGTACTGCGCCGGTCCTTCGCGGCCCGGTTCGACAAAACCACTGGCCTCGATCGACAGCTCCTGATTGCCCACGCTCATCCGTGCCGACTGGAAGGACGGCGCATTCAGCAGGAAAAGGCTTTGACCCGCGACCGGAAACAGACCCAGCGAGGCCCAGACGTACCACGAACTCAATCCGCCTGAGTCATCGTTGCCCGGCAGCCCGCCGCGGCCGAGACCGAACTGATTGTTGATCGCTGTCTGCACCACCTCGGCCGTACGATCCGGGCGTCCAATGTAGTGATAGGCCCAGGGTGCGTCCATGTCTGGCTCATTGTTCAACCCCTGAAAGCGGTTCAGCGCGAAGCCGTCGGCCAGTTCGTCGAGGGTAGGCCGCACCCCGACCTGGCGAACTGGCTCCGCCCCGTAGCCGAAGAACGCATCAAGCATTCCGGCGAACTTCTCATCACCGCCCGCAAGCCGGATCCGGGTCACCATGTCAGGTAGCAGCCGGAATGAGTAGTTCCACTTGCCGCCTTCGTAGTAGGACGAGTCGACCAGCAGCCCGGTCTCGAAATCGAAGGCGTTGACCCACTGGCCTGCCAAACGGTCCAATTGCTCTGCCAGTTGCCCATCACCCAGGTAGCGAGCGATCTTAGCCGTGCCCTCACAGGCCATGGCCAGATCAAGTGTGTGACTGATCGGGTGGACGACTCCCCGCAGCATGAATTCCTCACCGTAGGTGCGCCGCAGGTCGGCGTCCATGTGGCACAAAGCCCAGTCCCAATCGATGTCAGCCGCATTGATCTCGCACAGATCGGACAGCAACGTGTGGGCGAGGGCGCTACCCTGTCGGGAGAACCGGTCGGCACCTTTGGCCATGCGGTAACCGATCGGCAAGTTGCCCTCCTCCTCGCAAATCGACAACAACGCGTTGGCGAGTTCGACAGCCCGATCCGGGAACAGAGCGGTGATAAGCGGCAGCTGGGTCCGGTAGATGTCCCACATCGTGCAGATGTCAAAGACGAAAGGCCCGTTGGTCGGCCAGAACGGACTCTCGTCCGGCGCGAAGCACGGTTTGATCATGGAGTGGTAGAGCGCCGTCGCGAAGATGGTCTGGCGGCTGGGGTTTCCGGTCTCGACCTGAACTTTGCCGAGGTGGTTGCGCCAGGCGGCTGCGGTGGCCTTCCGCCTGCCGTCGAAGCTCTTGCGCTGATGGCCGCAGTCGATGTCGAGGTTGTGCCTGGCCTTGGCTACGCCGCGGAGGGCGAAGCCGAATCTGACCTCCAGCACTTGTCCAGGCCGAGTCGGTCCACGCCACATGAGACCGAATGAGCGCAAAGTGGTCTGCCGGATCCGATCGAGGTCGAGTCGCGTCCCCCCGTACATCAGCCGGCGGTCGTACCAGAGCAACTGCCGCCAGGCCCCGATGTCGCATTCGAGATGGACAGCCAAAGGTGAGCCTTCTACCACGATCTCCGCCTGCGCCACCCCAGGCCCGAGCGATTGGAGGTGGGCCCGTAGCGGGACAGTAGTGCCGTACGGAATGGCCAGACCGCCCATCGAGAAATCGACAACGAGGCGGGCGTCCTTGTGTTCCGGAAAGGTGTACCGGTGTACGGCACTCTTGGGACCGACGGTCAGCTCACATTGGATACCGGAGCTAAGGGTCGTCCGGTAGTAACCGGGCTCGGCGTGCTCGTCGATCAAATCCCAGGTGGTGCCCAGCGCATCCAGTGGCTCCAGCATGGGAGTGACCCGGAAATAGTTGTAGTACTTGCGGATCGCGCCGGTGCCTGACTGCTGGAAGTGGGTGAAGCCCGATGCGATCTGGTTCTCATATATCCGGGGTGGTACTCCTTCCGTGCTCAGGTCGTACAGGCCGTAGCCAGTGGGGTAGGCACCGGAATAGGCGCATGCCGAAACCATCCCGAAGGGATGGACCGCGCCTGGATGAGTGTTGCCGACTTGCGGCTTGGGCCACCACCAGGTGGCGGCCAGCCCGCAGGGCTCGGGCAGGTCGGTGGCGGACGTTCCGATGAAGGGATCAACGTGTTCGAACATGTTGGGATCATTCTGACGGGGAGTTCGCGAGCTAGGTTTCGAGCGGATATCGAGCGTGTGACAGCTGAGCCTAAAACTGACAATTGAGCGGTACCGGCTGAGCGAAGATATCCTTTAGCCCGCTCGAGCCGCCATCCCAGCCGGAGATGGCGCACGATTCCGGAAAGTGATCTCTGTGGCCGCGACCAGCCGTCTGGACAATGTCATCAGCCTGTGCAAGCGCCGGGGGTTCGTTTTCCCGTCCGGCGAGATCTACGGCGGCACGCGATCGGCGTGGGACTACGGACCGTTCGGCGTCGAACTCAAGGAGAACATCAAGAAGCAGTGGTGGAGATCAGTCGTCACTGCCCGCGAAGACATCGTCGGCTTGGATTCCTCGATCATCCTGCCCCGTCAGGTGTGGGTGGCCTCGGGGCACGTCACCGCGTTCCATGACCCTCTGACCGAATGCCTCTCCTGTCACAAACGCTTCCGTGCCGACCAGCTCGAGGAAGAATTCGAGGCCCGCAAGCAGCGCAGGTCGACAGGGCTGACGGAGATCGCATGCCCCAATTGCGGTACCCGGGGTCAATGGACCGAGCCCCGCGACTTCAACATGATGCTGAAGACCTATCTGGGTGCGGTCGAAGACAACTCCAGCCTGCACTATTTGAGGCCCGAGACCGCCCAGGGCATCTTCATCAACTTCGCGAACGTCGTGACGGCGAGTCGGAAGAAGCCGCCATTCGGTATCGGCCAGGTGGGCAAATCGTTCCGCAACGAAATCACGCCGGGAAACTTCATCTTCCGCACCCGTGAGTTCGAACAGATGGAGATGGAGTTCTTCGTCGAGCCAGGCACCGACGAGGAGTGGCACCAGTACTGGATCGACGAGCGGACCCGCTGGTATGTCGATCTCGGCATTTCCCCGCACAATCTGCGCCACTTTGAGCATCCGGCTGAGAAGCGGTCGCACTATTCAAAGCGCACGGTCGACATCGAATACCGGTTCAGCTTCACAGGCAGCGAATGGGGTGAGCTCGAGGGAATCGCCAACCGCACGGACTTCGATCTGTCTGCTCACAGCGAGCACTCGGGAGTCGATCTGTCCTATTTCGATGCGGTCAGCGGCGAGCGGTACGTGCCGTACGTGATCGAACCTGCGGCTGGTCTCACCAGGTCACTGATGGCCTTCCTGGTCGACGCCTACGCCGAGGACGAGGCGCCGAATACCAAGGGTGGAATGGACAAGCGAACTGTGCTGAGACTGGACCCTCGGCTGGCGCCAGTGAAGGTTGCGGTGCTGCCGCTGTCTCGTAACGAGGACCTGTCACCAAAAGCTCGTGATCTTGCGGCTGCGCTCCGTCGGAACTGGAACGTCGAATTCGACGACGCCCAAGCCATAGGCCGGCGCTATCGGCGACAGGATGAGATCGGTACGCCGTACTGCGTCACAGTCGACTTCGACACATTGAACGACCAGGCGGTGACCGTGCGCGAGCGCGACTCCATGGCGCAGGACCGAGTTTCGATGGACAAGGTCGAGGACTATCTGGCTACTCGGCTGATCGGCAGTTGATGATCACCAGCCCCGAACTTACCCGCCCTGAGCTTGCCGAAGCGCCCAAGCTGACGATCGGCAAGTTCAGCGTCGAGACGCCGGTTGTACTGGCCCCTATGGCCGGGATCACCAACGCGGCCTTTCGGCAGTTGTGCCGGGAGCAGGGAGCCGGACCGCGCGCCGACGAGCTGAGGAGGAGCGAGCGGACACGTCTCTCGTCCACGAGCGACGATCGAGGCGGGCTGTCGAGCGCGATCCGCAGCGAGCGGAGCGAGCCATCGAATAGGGGTTTGTACGTGTCTGAGATGATCACTTCGCGTGGCATCGTCGAACGGGATCCCAAGACGTTGTCGATGCTCCGGTTCGATCCGGGGGAGCAGATTCGCTCCGTTCAGCTGTACGGTGTCGATCCCGTGATCATGGCGCAGGCCGCGGAAATTCTCTGCGCCGACTACGGCGTGCGGCATCTGGACCTGAATTTCGGATGTCCGGTGCCCAAGGTGACCCGTAAGGGCGGGGGAGCGGCGCTGCCGTTCAAGCGGGACCGGCTGCGGATGATCTTGATGGCAACTGTGCAGGCGGCGGCTCGATACGGCGTTCCGGTCACGATCAAGACCCGGATCGGGATCGACCGTGATCATCAGACATTCCTTGACGCCGGCCGAATCGCCGAGGACAGCGGATGTGCCGCGATCGCGCTGCACGGGCGTACCGCCCAACAGGCTTACTCCGGCTCGGCTGACTGGCATGCCATTTCGGCGCTCAAGGCAGCGGTTGAGATTCCGGTGCTGGGAAACGGCGACATCTGGGAGGCCAGTGACGCCCTGCGGATGGTGCGCGAAGCCGGTGTCGACGGGGTAGTTATAGGCAGAGGCTGTCTCGGCCGACCGTGGCTTTTCCGAGACCTTGCCAACGCCTTTTCCGGTCGTCCCGGCCCGCGGTTGTTGCCGAGCCTTGGGCAAGTTGCCGCGATCGTTCGGCGACATGCCGAGCTGCTTGCCATCCTGTTCGGCGAGAGACCCGGGCTGACCGATCTCCGGAAGCACATGGCGTGGTACTTCAAGGGATTCTCAGTAGGTGGCGAGATCCGACGGCGGCTCGGCATGGTGTCCGATCTCGTTGAGCTTGACCAGTTGCTAGACCGGCTGGATCCCGACGTGCCGTTTCCGGCGAGCGAGCTCGGCGTGCCGCGCGGGCGCCAGGGCGCTCCCCGCGACAAAGTGGCGCTGCCGGATGGGTGGCTGAGCGACAGCTCAGGTTGTGATCTTGATCTCAGGTGCGCGGAGCTTGGCATCTCGGGTGGCTGAGGAGATTCCACCTCGAGCTCAGGCGTGGGCCCAGACGATGTCTGGTCACGCAAAGGGCGATATCGTCCGCGCACACCGGGACTCTGCTCGCCGGCTGAGTGCTGCACCGATGGTCGACCGAACCATCCGAGAGGATCGGGAACGGCTAACGCTCCGCCCGCAAGCTACCTTCGCACAAGGTGCCGGCAACCGGGCCATCTCCGAAGAGGCAGACGATGTCCGCACCTGCTTTGAGCGAGATCGGGACCGGATTGTGCATTCCACCGCGTTTCGCCGGCTTGCGGGCAAAACCCAGGTTCACGTCTATCCCAGCGATCACCAGCGCACCCGCTTGACGCACGCGCTGGAGGTGGCTCAAGTGGCCACCTCGATCGCCCGGACCGCGGGCTTGAACCCAACGCTCGCGGAGGCGATCGCGCTCGGCCATGACTGCGGTCATGGTCCAGGCGGCCACGCCAGCGAGGAGGCGTTCGATGCCTTCTTGCCTGAAGGTTACGAACATGGGCCTTGGGGGGCGGACGTTGTGCTAGCCGGGCTGAACCTGTGCGTCGAGACTCTCGACGGCATCCGCAACCACTCCTGGTCACGACCAGCGCCGGGCACACCGGAAGGTGAGGTTGTCAGCTGGGCGGACCGGATCGCCTACTCCGCGCATGATCTTGAAGACGCAGTGCACGCCGGCATAGTCGCTGACTCCGATCTTCCGGCCGAAGTCGCCGACGTCTGCGGCCGCAGCCGCAGGGCTCAGCTGAATACCTTCGTCCGCGCGGTATCCCGCTGCATCGTCGAGCAGGGAGAGATCGCCATGCCGGCGGCGGAGGCCGCGGCGCTCGCCTCATTGCGAGAGTTCAACTACGAGCGGATCTACGTTCGGCCGGCATCGCTGATCCAATCGCGCGCCGTGATCGAGGTCCTGCGGGCGCTGGTCGAGTATTACCTGGAGCATCCGGACTTGATCCCGGGATCGCTGTCACCGAGTGGTGAAGAAAGCATTCGGGCCGCCGTCGGTTATGTAGCAGGCATGACCGACCGCTACGCGTTCGAGCAGGCGGTAGCAGAGCTCGGCTGGGACCGGACTCGGCTCCCCCAGGGCGTCGATCGACACGTCTGATCATCGATAGGCTGACCAACGTCTCAGAGATCGTTGCCGAAGGGTGGACCATGCCCGATCGCGCTAATGCCTTCATTTCCATGCGAACCGAGGGAGTCTCGGTCTTGCTTGACATCTCGGGAGGCCGCCTGCCGGCCGTTGTGCACTGGGGCGCCGACCTGGGCGAGATAACGCCAGACAGTGTTCAGGCGTTGCTGATTGCCGGCGTCAGCCCGATTGCCGTGAACAGTGTCGACGAGCCGGTGCGGCTCTCGATCCTCCCCGAACACTGGACCGGTTGGCTGGGCCGGCCAGGTCTCAGCGGATCGCGCAACGGAGGTGACTGGTCCCCGAAGTTCATTGCCAGCCGAGTCGAAGTGGAGAGCGGCGAGGTCGAAGCGGGTGCCGACGCACCCACCTTGATCAACGCTGGTCCTTCGTCAGTGGTTGTGAACGCCATCGACGAGTTTGCTCAGCTCGGGTTGGTTCTTACTGTGGAGCTGACGGTCGGTGGACTGCTTCGTAGTCGCGCCGAAGTGACCAACCTTGGTAGCGATCCGTACTCGCTGGCCGACTGCGTTCTCGCCTATCCAGTGCCTCAGTATGCCCGCGAGATCTTGGACATGGCCGGCCGTTGGAGCAAGGAGCGGGTGCCACAGCGGCGGTGGCTGGGTGTCGGCACGCACCTCAGGGAGAATCGAAAAGGTCGCACAGGCGCAGACGCCACGACGGTACTGAACGTGGGTGTGCCCGGCTTCTCCTTCTCCGACGGCGAAATCTGGGCGCTGCATACCGGGTGGAGCGGCAACCACACGCATTACGCCGAGCGACTGTCGTTGGGTGAACAGGTCATCGGCGGAGGCGAGTTGTTGCTGCCCGGCGAGGTGATCTTGGCGAGCGGCGAGAGCTATCGCTCACCGTGGATATACGGTTCGTACGGCCGCGGGCTGGACGCGGTCGCCCACCGGTTTCATCGCTATCTGCGTTCGCGCGACCATCATCCCCCGGTTCACCGCCCGGTCACGCTCAACGTGTGGGAGGCCGTGTACTTCGACCACGATCTCGATCGGCTGGTCGAGCTGGCCGAACGTGCTGCTGAGGTCGGTGTTGAGCGCTACGTGCTCGACGACGGCTGGTTCGGCGGCCGTCGCACCGACCGAGCCGGGTTGGGCGACTGGGTCGTATCGACCGAGGTATGGCCGCAGGGACTGCATCCACTGGTTGACAAGGTCGTCGGGCTGGGCATGGAATTCGGGCTCTGGTTCGAACCGGAGATGATCAACATGGACTCGGATGCGGCACGGGCGCATCCGGAGTGGGTGATGGCAACGGGCGATCGGCTACCCGTGGAGTCCCGTTCCCAGCAGGTGATCAACATCGGCCTGCCCGACTGTTATGCCTACATTCGCGATGCGATTTTCGCGATCCTCGCGGAGTACCCGATCAGCTACATCAAGTGGGACCACAACCGTGATTTGATCGATGCTGGCAGTTCACCGTCCGGGCGACCAGGAGTACACCAACAGACCCTTGCCTTCTACCGGTTGCTTGACGAGATCAAGGCGGCCCACCCCGACCTGGAGATCGAGTCCTGCTCGTCGGGCGGCGGACGTGTTGATCTTGGCGTACTCGAACGCACTGATCGAATCTGGGTGTCGGACTGCATCGACCCGCTGGAACGCCAGCAGATCCAACGATGGACTGCCCAGCTGATCCCGCCTGAGCTGATGGGATCGCACATCGCCTCGGGTCACTCGCACACAACTGGCCGCTGGCACAATCTCTCATTCCGAGCAGCAACTGCGGTATTCGGTCATCTCGGGATCGAATGGAACCTGGCGCAAGCCACGACGAGAGAACTGGCCGAATTGGCAGAGTGGATCAACTTCTTCAAGGCCGAGCGAGCCATGCTGCTCGGCGGCGAATTGGTCCGGATGGACTTCCCGGACGAGTCGGTTTCGGTCAATGGGGTGCTGGCGCCGGATCGCAGCCGGGCGGCGTACTCCTTCGCATCCGTCGCTCGTTCGGAGGTTGCGCTGCTGGGCAGACTCCGATTTCCCGGCCTTGACCCGGAGCGCCACTACCGGGTGCGACCGATACTGATCGGTGGCCCCCCGAGTGGGCTGCGCGCACCAGCGTGGTGGGGAGCCCGGCAACCAGAACCTGAGCCATACGTCGACCCCGAGGAGCAGGCGATCTACTCTCAACCCGGGCGCGCCGAGCCACCTGGTGTCGTGCTCTCTGGCGCAGCGCTCAGTTCGGTGGGCTTGATGGCGCCAATCATCCACCCGGATCAAGCAGTGATCTATCTGGCTGAAGCGGTTGGCTGAGGCTGTCGTGCCCTGAGCCAGTTGAAGTGCTGGCCTGCTCTCGCAGGCCCGTGCCAGATGCACGATCTGTGTTGTAATCGGGCGGTGGAGAGCGTACGGGGCATCTCCAGGTGGTCGCTGGCTTGGCGTATCGCGATGGCCATGCTGGGGATTGGCCTGCTGCTCAATGGTTCGCTTCGAATGAGCGATGACGTCTGGCCATTCGGGCCGCTGTCGCAGTACGCGTTCTCCCCGCCGCGCGACGCAACGATCGTGATCACCCGGGTCGAGGGTCAGCTGGCCGACGGCCGCCGGATTGACCTTCCGCTGCGAGTGGGATCCGCCGGCATCAGCCGAGCCGAAATCGAGGCTCGCATCCCGGAGATCGCAGCTGATCCGTCGCTGCTGCGCTCGGTGGTCGATGGCTGGACGGCTAGACACGCGCGCGAGCCGGCGATCCGGCAGGTCTGGCTGGTACAAGATGAGATCCACCTGGGCCCCGACGGGCGCCGCGGCCCGACCCAACTGGTGGAGCTGGCCAGCTGGGAGGTATCGCGGTGAGCTCCTCGCGTGCTGTCAGCCTGCCGACAGGTGATGCCGGTGGCACATCCGAGGTCAGCTCACGCGGAGTGATCGACTGGTTCGCCCCAGTGGTGCCGGATAGCCGGGTCGCGATTTTCCGGACCATCTGCTACCTGTTCGTGATCTTGGACATGCACCTCATCGTCCGCGACCCGATCCCGCTTAGCCGCCATCCAGAGCTCTACCGGCCGCTGATGCTGGAGCGGTTGTTCCAGTTGCCGCCGCCGAGCCTTCCACTCACCCTCACGCTGTACGTGATCTTGCTCGTCGGCTGCCTGGCCGCAGCGGCCAACCGCTATCCGAAGACCGCCGGATACGTGGTGGCGGCCTCCTTTACCTGGTGGACCGCGATCGGAATGAGCTACGGAAAGGTTGACCATGATCACCTGGCCTTGATAGTCGCGCTTTGGGTGCTGCCCAGCGTTGGCAGCATTCCCGGGCGGTGGCACGGCCCGCTTCGTTCCGCACAGGCCGGCTGGGCGCTGAGGTGCGTCCAGATTGCCGTGGTATTCACGTACTTCCTGTCCGCAGTGACCAAGATTCGCAGCGGCGGCTGGAGCTTGACCAGCTGGCCGGAGAGCTCCATCCTGATGTGGGCCGTCGTGCGGCGGCCCAACGGCCTGGGCCAGTTCCTGATGCCCTATCCAGAGCTGCTCCACCTGATGCAGTGGTTCGCCTTTACCGCCGAGCTCGGCTCCCTCGTCGTGCTATGGCTGCGAGGACGGGCGCTGCTGCTGGCAGCACTGTTCTGGCTCAGCTTCCACGTCTTCACCGTCGCCGTCTTGTACATCCATTTCGCTCCCACCCTGATCTGCTGGCTGGCGTTCGCCCCGCTAGAGCGTTTTCGTCCCTGGTTGAGCGGGGTCATAGCCGGCTGGCGGCAGCGCACAGGCCGGCGACCCGCCAGGCAGGCGGTGCCGATTTTTCGCGATCAAGCGGTAGACGGCAGCGGCTAGTCGGCGGATGCCCGGCAGGGACATCGCCGCGCCGGCCCCGCCAAAGAGACCACCGCGGAACCGCAACCACGCAGCAAACGCCTCTGCGCCACCGGAGATCGTCCCGTCCGGCCCAACCCACAAGGCTTCCTGCTGGGCCCGTTCTTGCGTTGTACCCAGCTCGTTCAGATCGGTGAACTGCCAGGCGACCAGCGTTGGGTCGGGCCCGTTCTTGCGTCGTAATCTCTCGGCCAGCCAGTTCACGCTTACGGTGCAGAACGCGCAGTCGCCATCGAAGATCAGAAGCGGCGGCTTGGGCGGGCTGGGCACTGGACCACCATGTCACAGGCTCCACATACAATCCCTGCGTGCCAGGACGGATCGTCGAGGAGGATATCGCGGCCGTCCGGGAGCGGGCCCGGGTTGAAGACGTCATCGGCTCGTACGTAACGCTGCGCAACGCCGGCGGGGGTTCGCTGAAAGGACTGTGTCCCTTCCACGACGAAAAGACCCCAAGCTTCCAGGTCACCCCCTCACGCGGACTGTGGTACTGCTTCGGCGCCTGCGCCGAGGGCGGCGACGTCATCAACTTCCTGCAGAAGATCGACAACCTGTCCTTCACCGAGGCCGTCGAACGGCTGGCCGATCGGGTCGGCCTGCAGCTCCGCCACACTGAGGATCACGGACATCGTGCGGAGCCTGGGCAACGGGTTCGCCTTATGGAGGCACTGCAGGCTGCGGCCGAATTCTTCATCGAGCAGCTCGGCAGCAGTGACGCGATCGTTGGTCGTCGATTCCTTGCCGAACGTGGGTTCGATAGAGCCGCGGCCGAGCGGTTCGGCGTCGGTTTCGCTCCTCGCGAGGGACGGGCGTTGTTGCAGCATCTGCGTGGCCGCGGCTTCTCTAATAAGGAGCTCATTGCGGCTGGACTGGCACGCGAATCGGGTTATGACTTCTTCCAGAGCCGGCTGCTGTGGCCCATCAGGGACTCCGGGAAGCAAGTGCTCGGCTTCGGTGCACGTCGGCTCTTCGATGACGACCGAATGCCGGCGAAGTACGTCAATACGCCTGAAACGCTGCTGTACAAGAAGTCCCATGTCCTCTACGGGCTTGATCTGGCTCGGACCGCGATCGGCAAGAAGAGCCAGGCTGTGGTCGTGGAGGGCTACACCGATGTGATGGCCGCCCATCTGGCCGGGGTCGACACAGCCGTGGCGTCGTGCGGCACCGCCTTCGGTGATGATCATGCACGGCTGCTGCGCCGGTTGATGGGAAACCATGACGCGTTCCACGGCGAGGTGATCTTCACATTCGATGGGGACTCGGCAGGCCAGGCAGCCGCCATCAAGGTGTTCAACGGTGATCAGAATTTCATTGCCCAGACGTACGTGGCGGTCGAGCCAACCGGGCTGGATCCGTGCGATCTTCGCCTCCAGCATGGTGACGCCGCCGTTCGGGAACTGGTCGCCAGGCGAGTGCCGCTCTACCGCTTCGTTATGAGCAATGTGCTCCAACAGCACGATCTCGACCGGGCCGACGGCCGACTTGCCGCGTTGCGCTCAGCGGCGCCGCTGGTGGCAAGCATCCGCGACACGGCCTTGGTCTCGGGCTACGTGCGCGAGCTTTCGGGCATGCTCGGCATGGACGTAGACGAAGTGCGAGCGGAGGTATTGCGGGTCGCGTCGCGTGGCAGCCGCCCGCCCGATGAACCGGCTCCGAACGCGGCGAGTACCGGTGACCCAGCGCAACAGTTGCCTGATCCGGCAGATCGGCTGTTGGCCACCGAACGCGAGACCAGCAAGTTGCTGGTTCAAGCTCCTCAGCTCTTCGACCCGGGCTGGGACGGCCTGTCACTCGGTGACTTCACTCATCCCGCGTACGCCGCAGTCTTCACCAGCGTCGAGAAGGCGGCTACCGAGGCGACTAATGAGGACTGGGTCCATCGCGTGGCCCGAGCGGCGGACGCCGATCACATCCGTTCGCTGATCGTTTCCTTGGCCGTTGAACCTCTGCTAGTCACCGGGGACGTCGGCCGACGTTACGTTGTGGCCCATTCGGCCCGCCTGCAGCTGCTGACCGTGATGCGCCAGATCGCAGATCTGAAGTCGCGGCTGCAGCGCACCAGCCCGGTCGAGGCCGAGAAGCGCTACAACCAGATGTTCTCTGAACTGGTAGTGCTGGAAGCGCGGCGCCAGCAGTTGCAAATCCGCAGCCTTGGCGCGGAGGACTGACGAGCGGATGGTTGTCCACAAGGCTCCAGTCGCCGAATCCCACTCTCCACAGATTTTCCTTTGGCGCCTTCGCGGTGCTTCGGCTCAGCGACAGTAGGCCTGTGGGGACAGCCCATCCTGGTCATGATCAAGAACCGCTGCTCAGCCCGGAGGAGGAGCGGGATCTGGCCCGCCGGATGGAGGCTGGTGTGCTCGCCAGCGCGGCCATTCTTGGCGGAGCAAGGCCGTCGGACGCCAGCACAACCGAACTGCAGCTGATCGAAGAGGCGGGGATCCGGGCACGGCACCGGTTCATCTCGGCAAACCTCCCGCTGGTATCGCTTGTCCTCCGCGAGCTCGGGCCGCGGGGCAGGTTCGCAGAGCCGGATCTGTTCCAGGAAGGCTGCCTCGGGCTGGCGGTCGCAGTCATGCGGTTCGACTACCGCCGTGGAGTCCGGTTCGCGACGTATGGCCTGTACTGGATCCGCGCCTACATCAGCGCCGCGACCGCCAGTCAGCTTGGTGCGTTGAATCTTCCGACAAATCGGGCTGAGCAGCTTCGGTCGGTTCGGCGCCGCCAAGCTGAGCTGGCACAGAATCTCGGGCGAATGCCTACAACCGCCGAACTTGCCAGTGCCGTCGGCAGGGATGATCGGTGGACGTACGAGCTGCTGAACTACAGAGGGCCGCAGTCGCTTGATGCGCTGGATGCCGACCTGGTTGGTGGTCGCGGCGAGGAGGTCGCCATCGAGGCAAGCTCGGTCGAAGGATGGAGCTTCGGCGCCGAGCTGCTGTGCCGTCTGGACGAACCTGCTCGTCGTGTCTTGGAGTATCGCTTCGGCTTCGTTGACGGCGAGCCGCATAGCTACGCCGACACGGCCCGGTCCCTTGGGATAACCGCGTCCCGTGCGCGCCGCCTTGAGCACTACGCGCTTGATCAGCTACGCCGGATATGTCCGCAAAGTGCGATCGATCAGCTGCGGTGATTAGTCACAATGGCGGTTGTGGCGAGGAGTAGCGGATTCACCCGGTGGTGGTCCAAGGGCCGCGGATTGCCGACGGCCATCCATGACTCCTGGCGGGAATCGCTGCGTGCCCAGCCCGAGCGGCAGGCACGTGTCCTGGCCTGGGCATGGGCCGCGGACGGCGTCTGCATCGGCAGCCAGTCAATTCTCTCGCACGGCAGCGAGTCGGGTTGGCACCACGTCGGCTGGCATCAGATCGAGCATGGCGAGTGGAACGCCGAAACTCGCAAGCTCAGCTGGACCAGCTATCACGGCGACCCCGGGTTTGTACAGCTGACTGAGCCCGGGCGGCTGCCCGAGCTTTTCCGCGAGCGAATATCTGCCAGCATTGTGGCCGAACGTTTCGTGCCCATTACCGGCCAGCGCGGCATCACGGTAAGCGGCCGCCGCGATCTTGCCGATGCCAGCGCGGCAATCACCTGGCACGTCACGCTCAGTCGCGGAATCAGCTGGCAAACTGAAGGAGTTCAGGAGGCAGCTGACGCTGCGTTGGCGGAGCTGCGTGGAGAATACGATCTTGGCTGAGTCGGCTGGTAGCCTACGTAGCCGCGCCCGTTTCAATCCCTCGTAGCTCAATTGGCAGAGCATTCGACTGTTAATCGAAGGGTTGTTGGTTCGAGTCCAACCGGGGGAGCGTTGATAGGTAACTTAGGTTGCACGCCTTACGAGGGCACAGTTCAGGCACAATATTCGATTCGTGCTAGTGCCTGGCCTCTTTGGTCTTTATGGGCCAGCGAGACCGTTGGACCAAACAAGCCTGATCGACTGTGATGGTCCTGACCTGGCGGCGCGAGGATCAGCTCAGGTCGGTCTTCGCATTTACAGCGCCTGGAGTGACTCGAGCGGGGCGGAGGGCTCCAACATAGACGCCGGCCATGACTAGGAGGCCTCCTGTCACCAGTCCGAAACCGACCGGCTCATTGTCGAGCCAGGCCGAGAGCACCAGAGTGACGAGGGGGATGATCACGAATCCGTAGGATGCCCGTGACGCCGTCCAGTACCGGAGAACGACAAGGTAAAGCAAGAACACCACCACTGAGCCGACCACGACCAGGTAGGCGATGGCCGCCCATGTCTCGAGGCGATGCGGCAGCACGATCGGGTCGTCCGCGGCGAAGGCCGCTGCGAGCAGCAGCGTAGCTCCCGCCGTCATCCCGACGGCGTTCATAGTCACGGGGTGCACGCCGGGGAAGCGTCGAACGAGCACCAGGGCTTGCGCGAAGCAGATCGCGCCGCCAACTATTGCGAGCACCGACAGCATCGGCACATTGTTCTCCAATGGAGAGTAAGAAATCACTGCGACGCCGGCGAGAGCCAGAAGGGTTCCGATAACTGCCCCCGTACCGAGGCGCTCCTGCCGCCATAGCACCGCGAGCAGCAGCGTGGCCAGCGGCACAAGCGCCAGCAAGATCTGGCCGAGCCCAGCATGGATCTTGACAAGCCCGTAATAGGTCAGCCCGAACGAGCCGGCGAAGTTGAACACGCCGTAAAGCAGTGAGCCGGCTAATGCTCGTCCTCGGGGGAACGCCAGCCTCAGCACCGCCATAACGGCCAGGAGCAGGGCCGCGGCGAGCGCGAATCGCAGGCCGGCACCCCACAGGGGTGCAAGCTCACGGTTGCTGAACCGGACACCCACAGCATTGGCACCGGCGAGCACGGCGTAGCTCACGAATGCGGTGAGCGCAACCCGCTCGCTATCGGAGGCGGCCACAAAGTGAGACGCTACGCACTCGACCACTTCAGCCAGGGGCCGCTCTCCTTGGTCAGGCCGTAGTCCTCTCGGCTGAGATGTCCTCATCGACGGCTATCGGAAACAGGCGACATCGATGCTTGCGCCGCTGATATGGGAGTCATCATCATCCGGTGCTGACGCCGAAGGCGAGTCCCAGCAGGTAAGTGGCCGCAGCGGCGCCGTAGCCGATGCCCAGCTGACGGAGGGCGCGCTTGAGCGGTGAGGCGCCGGAGAGGATGCCCACAACCGCCCCTGTTCCGAGCAGCGTTATGCCTACGAGCGCGGCCGCCATGATCACCGCTGTCCAGTCGGTGGCGCCGAAGAGATAAGGCAGCACCGGTACCAGTGCGCCGGAGGCGAAGAAGCAGAAGCTGGAGATCGCGGCGCTCCAGGCCGACCCGATAGCCTCGTGCGGATCGACCTGGGCAGTCTCCGGCGCGTCGGCGTCCAGGTGCAGGGTGGCCAGCACGGTTCGGGCATGCTCCTCGGCCTGGGGCGGGTCCATCCCGCGTGCCCGGTAAACCAGCGCGAGCTCGTTGGCGTCCACATCCAGATGGGGCAGCGCCAATTGGGACTGCGGGTCCGGTTGGGTGGATTGCAGCAGCTCTCGCTGCGACCGTACCGACACGTACTCACCGGCGCCCATCGACAACGCTCCGGCCAACAGGCCCGCGACGCCGGTGTATAGGACAATGCGCGTGTCTACGCCGGTGGCGCCGATGCCGAGCACCAGTGCCAGGTTGCTGACCAGGCCGTCGTTTGCGCCGAAGACCGCCGCCCGGAATGCCCCGGACAATTGCTGCCGGCCCCGCGCCGCCAGGCCGCGCAGCACCTCGCCGTGGATCCGCTCGTCGGCTGCCATTGTCTGGCTGGCATCCGCGTCGGTCTCGTACGGGGAACGACCCTCCGCGCGCTGCATCAGGGCGAGCACGAACACGCTGCCGAAGTGTCTTGCCAGAAAAACCAGCAGCCGGGTACGCAGACTGCTGCGCCGGGGCGGCCCGGCGTTCTTGCCGAGCAGCTCCAGCCAATGCGACTCGTGCCGCTTCTCTGCGTCAGCCAGAGCCAGTAGTATCTCCCGTTCCTCACCAGTCCTGCGCTCGCCGAGTTCCCGGTACCCAGCGGCCTCGGCGCGCTCGTCTGCCAGGTGCTGCCGCCAGCGGCGAATCTGATGGGCAGTGCGGCGCGGGGCGGGCGGAGAGGTCACCTCTAGATCATGGCAATCACTGCCCGGGGGTGGTGCTCAGCGTCATGAGTGGGTCAAAGGCGGACATCCCACCTCCGCAGCGAAATCCACGCTAATGTGGCGCGTCCACCTGGTCCCTCTTGGAGGATCCCGTGCTGCGCCGGTTGCTGCTGATCCTTGTCTTTGCCGTGGGCCTCGCCGGTCCCATTGTCGTCGCCGAGCAATCCGCCGACGCCTCGGTCATCCGCCGCGTGGCCACGCGGTCCGAGCGGGTGGTGCGTTCAGTCACTACCGCCGCGACCGTCGCCCTTACCCGGCCGGCGATGAGTGTAGCGACGTACTGGAGGGGGAACGCAGATGCGCGCGTCACGCTTGCCTTCTCCACTGATGGTGTGCACTTCGGGACGCCCCAATCCGCGGGGCGCGACGAGATGGGTGAGCAGCGCAAGAACGGAACGACGTACGGCGCTCTGCTGTCGGCGTCTGGAGCTGTTGCGGTGCGAGTGACTACCGACCGACCGCTGGCGCAAGTGACGGTCATGGGACTGTCCGACGGAGTGACCACCACCGCAGAGGAGCCCACGGCCTCCGTAGCAAGCACCGCCACGGCCTCCGTAGCAAGCACTGCCACGGCCGAGCCATCGATCGTCTCGCGCGGAGGTTGGGGAGCAGACCCGGCGTACATGACCTGGGCGCCGCAGTTCTATTCGACCAAGAAGCTCATCGTCCACCACACGGCCACCAGCGACAACTACACCGACCGAGCTGGGGCCGAGGCCCAAATCAGGTCGATCTACTACTACCACTCGGTTACCCAGGACTGGGGTGACATCGGCTACAACTTCCTCATCGACAAATTCGGGACAATCTATGAGGGCCGCTACTCCCGCGACTACGCCGGCGCGAACCCCACCGGCGACGACGCAGCCGGTCAGGGGGTTACAGGTGCTCACACCTCGGGATGGAACTCCGGAACTGTCGGCGTGGCACTGCTTGGTACGCTCACGACCCACGACGCCACCCCAGCCGCGCGCAACGCACTCAACCGACTGCTGGCCTGGGATGCGAGCCGTAACGGCATCGACCCAGAGGCGACCGAGACATTCGTCAACCCGGTCAGCGGTGCCACGATCACCCGCCCGAACATCGCTGGCCACCGCGACTATGCCGCCACAGCCTGCCCGGGTGACACCTTCTACCCGACCCTGCCCGCGATCCGGCGTGACGTCGCTGCCCTGATTGGGGGCAGCACACCCGCACCCGACACCACACCACCGTCCCAGCCCACTGCTCTGACGGCCGTCCCGGGGCGCACTCAGGTCACGCTCACCTGGAACGCACCCGCCGAAACCGACGACGTCAAGAACTATCAGGTCTGGCGCAGCAGCAGCGCGACATCCGGCTTCGCACAGGCGGGTGCGCCTACAAGCACGACCTTCACGGTCGGATCCCTGAAGCGGCGTACCACGTACTACTTCAAAGTGCGCGCTGTCGATACCTCGGGCAACATAGGCCCCTTCAGCGCTACGGTCTCCGCGCGCACCAGTTGAGCCGCGAGGCAGGGGCCCGAGTCTTCCTTTGACGATTGAACGGTCGCTGAGCGTTACGGATAACACTCGCCGATGCTAAGCGTCGGTCTTGATCGAAGGGTTATTAGTTCGAGTCCAACCGGGGGAGCAAGCCCAGCCTGAAATCACGTCGTAACGGCGTCCGGGACGCGCGCCTCCTCGGGGAGGGCGCAGACGCAGAAGAAGTTGCCTTCGGGATCGCGGAGAACCACGTAGTCGTCGTCGGGGTCCTCATTGTGCCGTACGAAGGCGGCACCCAGGCCGAGCAGGCGGTGAACCTCGGCGTCTTGTTCGTGGGTGAACAGGTCGAGGTGCATCTGATCACGTGCGGACACCGGCGTCTTGGCAACCTGCAACGAGATCGCGGTGGTGCCACCACCGAGTACTCGAAAATCACCCTCGGGCGACAACGGCCCTGCCTTCAGGTCCAGCGCCGAGGTCCAGAACTGAGTCATGCCCTCGATGTCCGCGCAGTTGATCACAACGCTGTATAGGCGGAGTGCCATATCAGGCCCGTTCCTCCCGTGGGGCGTTCCGGAGATCTGCGAGAAAGGAATTTGCCCAGCTGTCGATATCGTTCTCGAACACTTGTCGACGCAGCGCCTTCATCCGCCGCGCGTGGTTTCGGGGACCGTCATTTATCGCGTCCAGTACGCGTTCCTTCAAACCGTCGATGTCGTGAGGATTGACCAGATAAGCCTGACGGAGTTCGTAAGCGGCACCCGCGAATTCACTCAGTACCAGCGCGCCTTGATCTTCCGTCCGGCAGGCGACGAATTCCTTGGCCACCAGATTCATTCCATCACGCAGTGGTGTGACGATCATAATGTCGGTGGCTCGGTACAGCGCTGCCATCTCCTCGCGCGGGAAAGAGGTGTGCAGGTAAGTGATCGGCACCCGGCCAAGTCGGCCGAGATCGCCATTGAGCCGACCGACCAGCCGATCAATGTCATCGCGCAATTGCCGGTATTGCTCGACTCGCTCCCTTGACGGCGTCGCGACCTGGACGAAAGCGACCCTTTCCGGATCGATCAAACCCTCGGCAAACAATTCTCCGAAAGCCCGAATGCGTTCCGAGATGCCCTTTGTGTAGTCAAGCCGGTCGATGCCCAGAAACACCGTCTCCGGATCGCCAAGATTGCGCCGGATCTCTTTCGCTCGATTCTCGGTTTCAGGCCGCCGCGCTAGCCCATGCATAGCCTTAGCGTCGATCGCAATTGGATACGGCCTCGCCACCACCGTGCGGCCGTCCTTCGTCTGGATCCGATCTCGGTGGGTTTCCAGATTCAGCCGTGTCCGCACCAACCGTAGGAAGTTCTGCGCCCCACCGGGCAGCTGAAAACCAACAAGGTCAGCACCCAGAAGGCCCCTAAGAATCTGGATACGCCAGGGCAACTGGTTGAACAGTTCGGTCGGCGGGAACGGGATGTGCAGGAAGAAACCGATCCGAACATCGGGCCGCCGCTCCCTGAGCATGTGAGGTACGAGCTGAAGGTGATAGTCCTGTACCCAGACCGTCGCGCCTTGCTCGGCGACGTTTGCCGCCTGTTCCGCGAACCGGTCGTTGACCTCGACGTACGCATCCCACCACTCGCGGCGAAACTCCGGGTGCACGATCACGTCGTGATAGAGCGGCCACAGCGTCGCGTTGGAGAAACCCTCGTAGTAATCCTCGACATCGCGCTCAGACAAAGTCACCGGGACGAGTTGAATCCCGTTCTCAACGAAGGGGTCCAGCTCCTCGCCCGGCGTGCCGGGCCAGCCCACCCAGGCACCACCCTGGTGTCGACGCATGATCGGCTCGAAAGCGGTGACCAAGCCGCCAGGGGACGCTCGCCACGTCATCGTCCCATCCGCGTTCTCCACGCCGTCTACCGGCAGTCGGTTGGCGATGACCACGAACGATGCCGTCGTCGGTTCCTTGCGGGTATTTGTAGGGGGCTCTGTCACGTCATCCTTTCTCGGCGTGCACTTCGACCCTAGCTGGCCTGCCCCCTAGTGCCTCACACCCGGGTGGGTTGCCCCGCCGCTGCGCCCATGATTGCCAAATCTCTGGGAGTCTGTACCCGTGGGCCCAACGGCGCTGACGGATGCCGGCAAGGCCGCGATCGCGGCGATTCTCGCCGATCCTGCCGGCACCCTGGTCGGTACCGATTACGACGGCACTCTGGCGCCCATTGTCACTGATCCGGAACACGCCAAAGCGGACGAGGACGCTGTGCGGGCGCTGGGTCGATTGGGCTCGGTCGTTGGTCGAGTCGTAGTGGTGACTGGCCGCCCGGCCAAGACGGCAGTACAACTGGGGGGCTTCCGCGGGATCGATGACCTGTCGTCGATGATTTTGCTCGGCCAGTACGGAATCGAACGCTGGGACGCCAGCTCCGATCGGTATGAGCTGCCTCCCAAGCCTGCTGCGATCGACGCGATAGTCAAAGAACTGCCTGCGATCCTTGAGCACTACGACGCAAGCCATGCCCGAATCGAGCACAAGGGCAGAGCGTTGGCGATCCACACCCGCAGGCTGCCTGACCCAGCTCAGGCGCTGGACCGCCTCTCGAAGCCGCTCGGAGAGCTGGCCGCTCGGCACGATCTGCGTCTTGAGCCCGGAAAAAATGTCTTGGAGATCAGGCCGCAGGGCATCGACAAGGGAAGTGCCCTGTTGAAGGTGGTAGCCGAGACCAGAGCACGGCAGCTGATCTTCGCCGGGGATGATCTTGGTGACCTACCGGCCTTCCATGCGGTGCAACAGCTGCGCGTCCAGGGAATTCCGGGGCTCCTGGTCTGCTCCGCCTCCGCGGAGGAGGATGCGCTCACCACTATCTCGGATGTGATCGTGGACGGTCCCCGCGGATTCGCCACATGGCTGACCGATTTGGCCGAAGCCATGGCGGCCGCCGCCAGTTCCTCCGCTAGCTAGACTCTGACCGACCTCCCGGGGCGGTAGCTCAGCAGGTTAGAGCAGAGGACTCATAATCCTTGGGTCGCGGGTTCGAGCCCCGCCCGCCCTACAAAGGTGATCTGGCTAGGTGTTTCGCAGCGTGGACAGCAACAGGAAATCCTGCACAGCGCTGGTTACCGGCTCTGGAAGCCGCGACATGACCGCTACGCGGAGTAGTGGCCGTACACGCTGATTCATCTCGGAAGCGGTGTCATGTACCACTTCAAGGGCGCCAGCCTTGAGGAGATCGAGGCCATCCTGCGGGGAAGTGACTCAGCTT